>JAABUX010003445.1_pt1 | contig 20969 bp, 10 predicted proteins | sample 5561851 | NCBI WGS metagenome assembly JAABUX01 (sample SAMN10711883, study PRJNA513361) | rock metagenome | isolation source: Antarctica rocks | place: Antarctica: Victoria Land, Richard Nunatak red sandstone | collected 2016-01-03 | reverse complement strand
GTATTCGGGCCGCTCCACCACCACCGGTTGGTCGCTCATCACCACGCTGGCCACATGGGTGGCCTGGAGGACGCGATTGACGGACAGCGTGGCGCGGCTCAGCGGGGCAACCCGCAGCGTACGGCCGGCCAGCAGGGCGCCGCCGCGGCCGAAGAAGCTGACGCTGACGCGCGCCGCGCGGCTGCCCGGATTGAGCACGGTTAGGTAGGTCTCGAAACGGTTGACCGTCGTGCCCTCGGCGAAGAGCCACGAGGTGGCCGCCACGGTGGTCCCAGCGCGCGTGGTCTCGCCATAGCCGGTCGCTCCGACGCGTGGTGCGCGGAGCCTGGCGCCGGGGCCTGACCGGGCGCGCATGTGCGCGAAGGTCAGCGTGCGCTCCACGGCGACCGGCCGGTCACTGGTGACCACCAGCCCCACTGCTCGGCCGGGCATGGCCCGGTTGATGTCGACGACCTGGTTGGTGTGCCTGGGGACCACCACGGTGAAGGCGCGACCGGCCCGCCCGCCCGCGGGCAGCAGATGGAGGGTCACGCGGGCGGCATGAGTGACGTCGGGGTTGAGCAGCGAGACCGTCTCGTGGAAGGTGAGGCCGGTATAACCCTCGGCCAGGTACCAGCGCGTGGCCAGACCAGCGTTGCCCAACAGCAGGCTGCCGTCGCGCCCGCGTCGGGTCACGTCGATCTGGGCCGCGATCGGGCGGTTGGCCTCGATCGTGACGCCCAGCGTCCGCCCGGGACCGGTCACGCCGGGCCGTGGCACGGCGCGTCCCGCCAGTCCCGCCAGCGCGACCAGCCGTTCGCCGGTCGCGCCAACGGTGACGTTCTCGGTCTCCACGGTGCCGTTGGCGTAGTAGACGCCCACTTGCACCATGGCGGGCCGCGGGTTGGGATTGAGCAGGGCCAGCGTGGAGTGCGTCCCGCTCGCGGCGTCCTCGGGCGCGCCTGCAAAGTAGTATTGCGGACCGGCGGTCAGCACGCCGAGCAACGAAGCGGTAACGGACGCGCGGCCGCGGGTACCGATGGCGCCAACCGTGTTACCACCCGCGAGGAGGCTGCTGGGGACAATGAACGTGGCGGAAAAGGCGCCGTGTCCGTCCGTCGTCACGACCGCGGGCGAGGTCAGGAGCGCGACGCCGTCGAGCGACAGTGTGACCCTCTCGCGCCGCCCGAACCCGACGCCAGCAACGATGACGGGATTGCCGGGACTGACCAGGCGCTGGTTCAGCACGATGCGCGCCGTGACGACAGGATGCACCGGCGATGGTCGATGTCGCCGATGGGCAGGGGTTGGCACAGGTGAGGCAATCGTTGTTGCCGTCTCTGTCAGCGGCGCCGGCGTAACTGCAATAGCGGTGTTGCTCCCGATAGCCGTAGCCGTGGCCGTAGGGCTTGCGGTAGGGCTATTCGCTACCATGGGCGCGACCGTTGGCGCCGTGGTGGACGTGGCGCCGGGCGGAGTCGTCCCTACCGGTGTTGACGTTGGTGTCGATGTGGGCGTCGGCGTCGAGGCGCCGACACCAGTATTGATAGGCGTGGCGGTCGCCGTCCCAGTGGACGTGGGTGGTGTGGTGTTCAAGCCCATCGGCGTGGCAGTTGGCGGCGTGCTCGGCGAGGCAACGGCGGTTGCTGTTGTGTTCGCCGTTACGGTCGCGGTGTTCGCGGTCCGGGTCGGCGTGGGCAGAGGGGTGTTCGAACTGGTCGGCGTGCTTGTCGCGGTCGTGGCGCTCGCCATCGCGGAAGGCGTGGACAGGGCGGTGTTGGAACTGGTCGGCGTGCTTGTCGCGGTCGTGGCTGGCGTGGCCGTGCCGGTCGCGGGGACGTTGGTGAGCGTTGGCATAAGGGTCAGTGGGACGCTAATCGTCACCGTCGGTAGGGTTGTGCCCGTCGCGCTGGCCGAGGCCGACGGCGTGGTCGCCACCGTGCCCGTGCCCGTCGCGGTCACCGACGCCGCTGTCGTGGTGGCAGTCGCGGTTCCCGTCGCGCTCGGCGTCGCGGTTCCCGTCGCGCTCGGCGTCGCGGTTCCCGTCGCGCTCGGCGTCGCGGCGGTCGTGGCCGTCGATCCGACGCTAGTCAGCGTCGGCGCAACTGTTGTCAAGATGGCGCCGGTTGGCGTGCCCGTTGGCGTCGTCGCTGTTGCCGAGGTTGTGCCCGTCGCGGTGGTCGATGGCGAGGCGGCGGGGGTCGGCGTGGTGGTACTCATGGCGCCCGTCGTCGTGAACAAGTCGGTCATCGGATGTTCCAGGGTCGAGCCGGCGTCGCCAATGTGGGCGCCGATGCCGAAGGAATCCTCGATCGTGCGCAGCAGAGAGTTGTGGTCGTAGGACGTGGTCGTCACCAATCCCGGCTGGATGTAGGGCGAGAGCGCCAGCGCGCCGATCAGGCCGCCGCCGGGCGGCGTACCGTCGGCCGAGCTGCCGCCAGCGCAGCAGGTCGAGTTATCGGCCGTGGAGTGGGCGACGGTATCCGTCCTGATGTCCGACTCGTCCCAGACGATGAAGAGGGCGCCGCCCTGCTTGTACTCCGGCGAGTTCAGGATGGGGGGCACGTTGGAACTGAGCCAGGAGTCGGCGGCAATCAATCCGCCCTTGCCTGGCGCGGCGCCGAAGCAGGTGGGCACGTCGTGGCCGTCGTGGCAGGTGTCGGGCGTGATAAACGAGTAGTCCGGCATGGTATGGTTGGCGAGATCCGTGGCGAAGCCATGCACTGTGTCGGTGTAGGGGACCACGTGGGCCGCGCAGCGCGCCTGGTTATCCACGATCGGCGGGTAGTAAACAAAGGGGTCGTGGCGGTCGGCGTAGTTGCCCAGCGCGTTGCCTCCCTGGTAGGGGTCGGTCATCGTCAGACTGTTCGGGTCGGCATGGGTGCAGGGAGCGGGCATGCTGTCCATGTAGGCTTTCCACGTGTTGCCGTTCGTCTCCAACTGGTCGGCGATGCTATAGCCGCCGTTGGGTCCGCCGGGCACGTTCGAGCCGGGCACGCTCGAACTGGTCAATCGCTCGTAGGCAAGGCAACTCGCGTAGTTGGGGCAGTCGTCCTGCGTCGTTGCGTTGGGCGTCTGGCCGGCGGTCAGGGAGAGGTAGTTGTCGAACGAGAGGTGCCCGTCACCGTAGTAGTTGCGGATGAATCCGCCTTGCGGCACGAGCGAGTTGAGGTAGGGATTGGGCGTATTATAGGCCGCCGCCGTGACGGGCATGGTCCCGCTGATCGTGTTCGTCGCCGTGAGGTAGCCGGGGTACCAGATTTCGTCCTGGCTCTTGTTCTCCAGGATGATGATCCACACATGCGAGAAGTGCGGGATACCCTCCAGACCCATCACGGGCGTCATCGGGGTCGTCCCGGCGTCTATTGCCGCCGGACTCACGGCGCCTGCCCTCGTTATAGCTACGGCGGGGGCAACGGCTGCCACGCGCGGCAGCGTCGCGGCCGGTTGCGCGGCGCTAGTACACGTCGGCTTAAATCGGTTTGCGTGCGGCGAGGGCCTGCGACTGAAGTCGCATGGCAAACGACGGACACTGAAGTGTCTCGACAGCCCACGTGTATCGCCGAGATATTTGGGCCAGCGCGTACTGGCGATATCGCCCGGCGCCACGCGCGCGCCGCTAGCCGCTACCCGCGGCGACGCCGCGGCCACCTGGGGCAGCACCGTCATACCACACACCGCGAGGAGTGCGAACAGCAATGCACTACGCGACGAGAGGTGTCCGCCGCCGCTGTGCCCGACACTCGGGCCCGTTGTCCGTCCTTTACGATCCCACATATCTTGTTGTCCTTGCTCATTTCACGATCTAGCGATCCGTAGCACGCTCATTCAGGCGGTTGACTGAAAGGTCTCCAGCGGTCCTGCGCCCGGCTAATAACCGATAGCGACTACGGTTTGATTCAAGCAACATGGCTCTTCCCGAGACACTTTAGTGTCCGTTTTTTGCCATGCGACTTGGGTCAAAGGCGTTAGGGCGTCGTTTTCCATTAATCATCCCCCGCGGCGCGGCCATGGCGCAGGTTCCACGCTTGTCGCTCCTGCACCAGTTGCGGCGGGATGAGACCGTTGGGATGGGCCAGTTGCCAGGCGACGATCTCCAGCAGCGGGCCCGCGCGGTCGAGCCCCGAGAGGTCGAGCCGTCTCGACTCGGCTACCGGCACGTCGGCCGCGGCGCCCAGGGAACTGATGACCTGAGCCGACGTTTCGTCAACGAAGCTGGGGGCGGGCTGCACGGTATACGACGCCAGGTCCTGGGCCGTTAGGGTGTAGGCGCCGGTCGCGTCGACCGTGCCGTCTTTGTTCTGGAAGAGGTCGTAGAGCGGGCTGGCGTTCTGGTCGTAGGTCGAGAGCGCCGGAAGACCCAGGATCAGTTCGATCGTCTTGAGCACGCTGACCTGGCTGTAGTGCAGGTGTCCGACGTAGCCGGGCCTGCCGTCCGCGCCAGCATGTTTGGCGTAGGGGCTGATGACATAGAGCAGGTTGCGGTGGCCGTCGATGTGGTCGAGGCCGTCCTGGCTGTCGTCTTCCATCACGAAGATGGCCGTCTGGGACCAATACGTGGAGCGCGAGAGCGAGGCCACGATCATGCCCAGCGCGGCGTCGTTCTGGGCCACGCGCGAACGCGGCGTGTTCTTGAAGGAGAGGCCGCCGGTGTGGTCGGAGGCCAGCGTAATGTAGCTGAAGTTGCGCAAGCGGTACGGCGAGTTGGGGATGGACCCGCTGATCGTCTGGCTGCCGTCGAGGTTGAGGCCGACATCGGTCAGGAACTCCCGCGCCACTGGGCGGTCGTCCTGGTCGAGCGTCTCGTCGCCGATCGCCTGTGGGTCGATGCCTGCGGGGTTAGCCGCGGTCGCGGCGCAGGCGTTGGCCGACCCGCCGGCGCTGCCGGGGATCGACGGGTTGAAGATGCCAATCAGCTCACCGTAGTTGCGATACGTAAACGTCGGATCGGCGGCCTGTTTGAGGACCGCGGAGTTAAAGATAGTGCAGTTCTTGGGCGTGGACACCGGCGAGACGGGGTCGTAGAAGTGGTTGCGGCTGGAGTAGTAGTCGCGCCAGGATTTCTCGACGTAGTCGTCGACGTTGGCCGCAGCGGTCCACCAGTGACCCTGTACACTGGCCTCGCCGTCCGAGTAAAAGTTGTCCGAGGTCGCGTAGGCCGGTTCGCTCAGTGGCGAGGTCGCCGTGACCGTGGTCGTGGGGGCCACGTCTCCGACGAGAGCGTGCGCGTTGGGCGTGGCGTCGCGCCCAAAGACCGTGTAGCCGGGCTCCGCGTCGACCGCGTCCAGGCCGCTGGGGTTGGCCGCGCCGGGACGGGGGCGGCCCTGGTCATGCCCCACGTCGCCCAGCACCTGGTCGAAGGTGCGGTTCTCGCGCACCACCTCGATCACGTACTTAATAGGGCTGCCGGTCCCCAGGGTCTGCGAGAGCGCCGACGACGAGAGCAGCGTCGCGGGGATCGGGCTGTGCGCGCCGCGGCCCGCCACGGCGTCAGCGTTCGTGGCGAACGCGATGTCCTGACGTACGGTGGCCAGACCAGAGAGCAGCGCCGGCCCGTCCGGCGCCGGCACGGCCTGCACGATGCCGGGCATGTTGTTGGCGTCGTACTCGAAGCTGCTGCTGATATCGCCGCGCCGCGAGGCGCCGGTCAGGGGGTCGATGTAGCGCGAGCCCAGCCCCTTGGCTGACACGACGTAGACCTGCCGGCCGTCGGGGCTGGTGGCCACGCCGCTGGGGTACCAGCCGGTCGGAATCATCCCACCGACCACGAGGCTGCCCGGCGCCGGGCTCACCTGGCGCGGACCCGCGCCCACGGCCGTGCTGCTAAAGCTGTCCGCGGTCCCCAGCACGGCCACCGCGTCGTCTCCGGCCAGGGCCACGTAGACGCGCTGCCCATCCGGCGAGACAGTCACGGCGTTGGGTGTGCTGCCCAATTGTTCGCCCGGGAAGGCGTGCAGGGTGATCGTGCCGCCCGTGGAGGGCGTCGACGGCGTCCCCGTCGTCGGATCGACGGTCAGGATGCTGAGCGTGTCGTCGTTGGCGTTGGCCACGTAGAGCCGCGCGCCGTCGGGGCTGATCGCGATGGCGGTGGGGTGGTCGCCCACGGGCACGGTCGTGACGAGGGTGCCGCCGCCTCCGGACAGGGCGACCACGGCCACGCTGTTGAGCCCCTGCTCGGTGACGTAGGCCGTGCGGCCGTCGCGGGCCACGGCCACGCCGTAGGGGTAGGGTCCGCCGAGCGCGCTGGGCTGGCCGAGCCTGACCGAGCTCGCGGCGTAGGTGCGGGTGTCGACGATGTCGAGCGTGTTCTCGAACTCGTGGGCGACCAGCAGGTAGCGTCCGTCGGGCGTCACGGCCAGCCCTTTGGTGTAGGCGTTGCCTTTGCCGTACACAGGGAGTGCGGGCTGGCTCTGCACCGTGTCCGATAGGATCACCGTCTTGACCGGCCGGGACGCCACCACATCGCGGCGCACCGGGAAATCGTAGACGGCGTCGTTGCCGCCGCCCGCGGCGTAGAGGTGTTGTCCATCGGGCGAGAAGGTGACGCCAACGTAGAAGAAATTGAACGTGGGGGTATAAGGGACCGTGACGGTGATGAACGACGTAGCCACGGCCTTGACCTCGCGCACGCCGCCGGTGCGCAGGTCGGTGACGCTCAGCGCGTTGTCGTAGGTGGGGGTGGCCGGGTCGCCCACCGTGGCGGTCAGCACCGGCTGCGCTGGATTGCGGTAGGGGCACGGCGGCGGCAGGCCCCGATTCTGACCCTGTCCGCAGTAGCTATTGAAGCTGGCGTTGATGCCCTCACCGTCGCCGCTGTTGATGGCCACGGCCAGGCGCCCATCGGGCGAGACGGCCACGCCGAGCGGGAAGTCGCCCGCGTTAAAGGCGCGCCCGGCGGGCGTGACCAGCCGCCCGTTAGGCAGCACCGTGCCATTGTCGAAGCTGCCGGTGGGGGCGGTCGGTCCGGCCAGGGATAGCGCGCGCGCCGCGCCCGCCAGCGGGATGGCCAGCAGCGCCACGGCGAGGGCACAGACCCCCCATAAGCGCCAGTGCGCGCGCTGGGACGATATCAACATCGTATAACGACCTCCAGATGCAACGTGTCACAACCTCCAGACCCTAAAAACGGTCGCGCAGGGGCCAGCGTGTTCTTATCCTCTTCACCATAACAGTTACTATGGCACGGTTTGTTAAAGGAGTGTTAAATTACCGACCGCAGGGTGATAGGACAAGGTTTTTCTACACCTATACTCACCTTACAGTTTGACGCCTGTGAAAGGTGCGAACTGTAAAGTGCCTGCGAACCTTGTCTTAGACATCGTTTGGATTCGTGTGGGGATAGTCTGTTACAAAGTTGATGAGAGAACAACTATAGTAAGCGTAAGTGGTATAATAGTAAGAGATGTTGGTATGGATGGGCATGAGGAGTCTACTCCCAACGGCATCCGTTACCGCACGACACGTAGACAGATGACTGAACGACTTGCCGGGATAGAGTCTGAGTGCATCCGCACGTACTACGTCAAGATCGGCAAACAACGGTATCCGGTCAAACAGACCGTTGCTATCGGTCTAGAAGCGGATCGTGGCGCTTTCCAGGCGCAGGAAGCCTACCGGTCCTGTACGCCCTGAGGTTTGAGTTGACTGTGGAGGCTCGTACCGTATGATGACCCCTCGGCGTACATCTGCGTTGCGTCCGATCGGCTACCCTTTTCCTCATTCCCCGCTCTGGCGCCGCGGTATCCTGCCCGCCATCGACCTTTTTGCCGGGTGCGGCGGCACATCCATCGGCCTGCAAAAGTCCGGGTTCGATGTGCGGGCCGCAGTCGAAATATCGCGTGCAGCCGCGCACAATTACGCGCTCAACGTTGGCCTGAAACCCCTCGTCGTAGACATCCGACGAGTCAGGGGCAAAGATTTGCTTACACGCGCCAGCCTCCGCCGTGGCGAATGTTTCCTCCTGGCGGCCTGTCCTCCGTGCCAGGGATTTTCCTCGCAGCGCAAGCCCAGCGAGGGGGTACAGGACCGTCGCAACAGCCTGATCTTCCGGGTGGTACACCTGATGCGCGAGATCCAGCCAGCCTATCTCCTCTTAGAGAACGTACCTGGCCTGGCCGCTGGCGTAGGTAGAACACTTTTCAACAGGGCGTGCGCCGATCTGGGCCGACTTGGTTATAGGATGCGGTTCAAGGTTCTGGACGCCGCCGACTTCGGCGTTCCACAACGTCGGGCGCGGCTGATCCTTGTGGCCTGGCACCACACCATGCCCCCTGTCGATCTCCCGGACCCCACCCATTGTAAGCCAGCTGCCCTGTCCTTCTTGATCAATGGGCCGTCGTCGCCCTGGAAAACGGTTTACGACGCCATCGGTCCCTCCTCGGACTTGGCGCCCCTGACCGCAGGCGAAGCTGATCCCCACGACCCCCTGCACGCAGCACCGGCGCACAACGAGTTGATCCTGCGACGGATCATGGCCATTCCGCTTGATGGCGGGAGCCGGGCCGACCTCCCGTCCGATCTGGTGCTCGACTGTCACCGGGATCGGAAGCACAACGGCCATCGCGATGTCTACGGGCGGATGGAGTGGGAGCGCCCCTCTCCGACCCTGACCGGGGGCTGCAACAAGCCGTCGAAGGGCCGCTTCATCCACCCCGAGCAGCACCGCGCCGTCACATTGCGCGAGGCGGCCCTCCTGCAAACCTTTCCTATAGGCGCGCGTTTCGAGGGTGCGCGTCAGGAGATCGCCGATCAAATCGGGAACGCGGTCCCGCCGGACTTTGTTGTGGCCCTGGCGCGCCCGCTCAAAGAGGCAGCCGGGGAATGGCTGGCCTGTGACCGATCGTCGGACAGAAGGCGACAACACCTATCGCCATCACGCGTGCGTCCCCGCTTGATATCTCCAGTGTTAACAGGTCGATCAACCGACGCAACGATAGCGGCCCGTTAGCGGTCATCGTTGCGGAAGCCAAATCTGGTCCCGGTGCTCGATGACCTGCCGGGGCCGGGAAACGGTCGGGCCGCTGTGCTGCCAAGGGGGCGAGCAGGAGGGAAACAGGTCTGTGACGGATGTTTTGACAGCCGAGCAGCGCCGGCGGTGCATGTCACACAACAGAAACAGGAATACCGGACCGGAGATGACATTGCGCCGGGCCTTGTGGAGGTCGGGGCTCCGCTACCGCTTAGGGCGCGGCCGCAAACTGCCGGGCAACCCCGATGTGGTGTTCGTCTCCAGCCGCCTGGCAATCTTCGTGGACGGCTGCTTCTGGCGTGGCTGCCCCGTCCACGCCACACAGCCAGGACGAATACGGAGTTCTGGCAGCGGAAACTTGACGGGAACAAACAACGCGACCAGCGGGTCAACGCGCGGCTGGGGGAGTTAGGATGGACGGTCCTGCGGCTGTGGGAACACGAGGTGAAGCGCACTGTCAACGAGTGTGTCGGGCGTGTCGCCCGCCTCGTGTTAGCGCGGGCTACCGCGCATCCGGGCTGAGCCTGAAAGGAAGGGGTAATGGTGGCCGCAAGTGATGTTGGCACGGAGAGAAGACGCGAATTTACCATCACGGTGCTAGGCCGCACCCTTGAGCACCTCGGCGTCCAGATGTACAAGCGTCGCGATGTGGCCATCGCCGAACTCGTCGCGAATAGCTGGGACGCGGGCGCCCGGACCGTCCGGATCACGGCGCCGGAACAGGGTGACTACGACCAGGCCAGCGGTCAGATCGTCATCACCGATGATGGCACGGGCATGAATGGCGATCAGGTACAGAACGAATACCTAGTCGTCGGCCGCAACAGGCGTCGCGCGGGACAGGAAGTCGTCAGGGGACGCCGGGTGATGGGACGGAAGGGTATCGGCAAGCTGGCTGGCTTCGGCATAGCCTCGCAGGTGACTGTTGTCACATGGTGTGATGGTGAAGCGACCACGATCACCTTGGACCTCGTCGACCTGAAGAAGGAGGACGGGGAAACCGCCATGGTGCCGATCGAGGGCATCATTGGCGTCCCTCCTCCGGATGCCGTAAGCCCTGGTGGTACCCGCATCATCCTGACCGACCTCAAGCACAAGACACCCCTGGACGTGGACGGGTTGCAGGAGGCCCTGGGTCGTCGCTTCAGCCGGGTTGTGCGCGGAGAGATGACGATCTTCGTGAATGACAATCCGCTGGGGGATCCCGCGCTGGACCTGGAAACGCGCGTGCCGACCGACGGAGAGTATGACACAGCCACCTTGCCCAGTGGTGCGGAAGTCCGCTATAACTACGCTTTCTCCAAGAGCGTGATCCAGTCGCCGCAGATGCGCGGCTTCACGATCTATGTGGCGGGGAAAACGGCCCAGGCCCCCCCGTTTTTCTTTAACGTCGAGGGGACAGCCTCGGGCCAGCACGGCACCCGCTACCTCACCGGCGCGATCGAGGCCAACTTTCTGGACGAAGGCGAAGATGACGAGTCCGATCTCATCTCCACCGACCGTCAGGAGATCGATTGGGAGAACGAGGGGATCCAGGGTTTCTACGAATGGGGACAGCAACTTACGCGCAAGGCCCTGCGGGACTGGGCCAATCGCAAGGGTGAAGAGGCCGAGGCCAGCGTCATGAAGGACGACGGCCTGCGCAATCGGATAGACCACCTGGACCCGCCCTCGCGCAGGGACGCGATGAAACTGGTGCGACAGATCGGCCAGGCGGACACCGCCCCGGAGTTCACCTTGGGGCTGGCCGATACCGTTGTCAGGGCGTACGAGTACCGTCAGTTTCACGACGTTGTGGACCAGATCGAGGCCGTCAGCGAGGAACCGGATCAACTGGCGCTCCTCCTGTCCTATCTGAACGAATGGAAGGTACTGGAGAGCCGGGCCATCCTGGAGATCCTCAAAGGCCGGCTCTCCATGGTCGACAAATTCGGGGCTATGATCGTCACTAATGCTCCCGAGACGGCGCCGCAGGTCGATGCCGACAACATGCACGACTTGCTGGCGGGCTATCCCTGGCTATTAAATCCCGACTGGCAAGTACTGGCCGAGGAAAAGGCCATATCCACTCAACTCAGGGAGTGGCATGCGCAGGACGTGCGGGATGAGGACAGCAGGCTGCGCTACGACTTCCTCGCCCTGGGCAACAACCATAGGCTGGTTATCATCGAGATCAAGCGATCAGGTCATGCCGTCAGGCACGACGAGTTGGCGCGACTGGAGACGTATAAAGAGAGGCTTTACAGAGCCCGGCCCGATATCCTCATGGTTATGATCTGCGGAGGCACCCTCGACGTGTCTCCGGGCTATAAAGAGGCCTGGGATAAGCGGTCGGACGGTGAGATCCTGGACTGGCGCACGATCTACGAGCGGACCCGCAGCTACTACGAACACTACCGTGCCGTTCTCGAGGGCGAGGTGGAGCATCGCGACTTCACCGAGAAGGAGAGGGAGGTCCGGCGTACCCAGGACGTTTTGCTTGGAGGACCTGTGTACAGGGGTCCCGAGGCCAGGGCCGGAGGCATCGGTCCGCAGGACGTCAACTACCAGAGAGATGACCGAACGCCAGCTGCCGGGGGCGCGGGCGAACATAACGACCAATGACGCCGGACGCCTCGCTACAGCGTCGTGGACGAGGTGGCTGTCGCACTGACCATCGAGGCGACCCGAGCGTAGTCTCCGACGTGGCGCGGGAAACGATGGAAATTCCTGTCCTAACTCGTTGCTCAGCGTCCCTCAACGCACCGCCGCCACGGGAGCGGGGCGGCGCGTGGCGATGAGGCCGGCATAGCAGTCCATCAGGCGGTCGAAGACGCTGTCCCAGGAGTGCGTCAGGGCAACGCGGCGGCCTTCCAAGCCCATGGCCCGGCGCAACGCCGCGTCCTCGGCCAGCCGCAGGGCCGCCCGTACAAAGGCCCCTGGGTCGTCGGGGTCGCGGAGCAGTCCCGTGTCGCCGTCGCGCACCACATCGGGGACGCCGCCGGCGCGCATGCCCACTACGGGCAGACCCGAGGCCATCGCCTCGTGGGCCGCCTGCCCGAACGTCTCGGTCGTGGAGGGGAACAGGAAGATGTCAGCCGAGGCGTAGGCGGCGGCGAGGTCGGTTCCGCGCAGGGCGCCGGTGAAATGGACGTCGTAGCCGGCGAGTTCGGCGGTGAGCGAGGCCCGCGCCGGCCCGTCGCCGACGACGACGAGGGGATAGGGCAGCGCGCGCGCGACGGCGGAGAGCAGCCCGACGTTTTTCTCGGGCGAGACCCGGCCCACGTAGAGGAAGACCGGCACGTCGCGGCCACGGGTGAAGCGGGCGCGCAGCGCCTCGTCGCGTCGCGCTGGATCGAAGAGGGCTGTATCGACGCCGCGCCCGCAGACGCCGACGCGCGCCATGCCCCGGCGGCGCAGCTCATCCGCGACCGTGGGCGTGGGCGCAAAGTTTGCGTCCGCCGCGTTGTGGATGTCGAGCAGCCGCCGCCAGACCAGGGGCGTCAGGACGCCGAGGCCGAAGTGCCCGGCGTAGTGCGCGAGGTCGGTCTGGTAGTGGGCGGCGACGGGCACGCCGAGGGATCGCGCCACCACGCCACCCTGGCGGCCCAGCATGAACGGGCCGGCGAGATGCATGATGTCGGGACGCCAGGCGCGCAGGATCGGCGCCAGGCGCACGCTGTAGGGCGCCGCGATGACCTCCGGATAGGGAGGGAAGGGCAGGCCCCGGGCCTGTACCACGATTGCCCCATGGCACGAGGGGACGCAGTCGCCCGGCGCGAATACGATGGCGTGGTGCCCGCGCCGCTCGAGATACTCCAGATAGGCGACGAGCATGCGCACGATGCCGTTCACGCGCGGCAGGAACGTTTCGGTCACGATGGCGACGCGCATCACCGACCCTCCCCATCCGCCTGGACCGTGGCGCTCCGACGCCAGATCACCCAGTTCGACAAGGCGTAAGTCCACAAGAAGTTGGCCGGCAGGGCCAGCGCGTTGGCCAGGAGATAGGCGTGAGGACCCCACAGGCTCACGCCCACCCCAACCACGACGAGTGACAGCACGAGGCTGCCCAGATAGGCGCCGTGGAAGGAGATGATGCGCCGCGGCAGGTCGTGCGGAGAGGAGCGGCCGGCGAACGTCCACCGTTCATTCCAGACGAAGCTGTTGAGAATGGCTCCTTCACTGGCCAGCAGTTTCGCCGGCAGCACGCCAAGGCCGACGACCGAGACCAGCAGCCACAGCAGCGAGAAGTCTATCGCCGTGCCGACGAGGCTCGCGACCCCAAAGCGGATGAACACGGAGCGGCTCGCGGCGTCTATTGTCCCATTCCTGCCACCGTCCCCATCGCGGGCAACTTTCACACCCATTACCCTCAGCATAGAAAGCAAACGTTAAGAGCAGGCAAAGGGGCTGTTAAATGCATGTTAAATCGGCGCGCGTAGGACAGACATCCCATGGCGGTCGGCGCGGCGGCATGCTATCGTACCTCACGGATGGCCTCCGTGGGTCCGTCCATGTCGCGCCGCGCTTACCCATTTTAATAGGAAAGATAGGAAGAAGATGAGGACGAGACGCATGGTCCCCGCTTCAGTTAATAGGAAAGATAGGAAGAAGATGAGGACGAGACGCATGGTCCCCGCTTCAGAGATCCCGATACCGGCCCGGACGGCGGTGAACTCCCAGCTGCGTCTTACCATACTGCTCATCGTCATCGCGGCCTACCTGCTGCTGTTCGCGCCGCTCGATCACGCGTGGGGCGCCGCGGCGGAAGACCTCTCCGTGGTTCCAGTCGTCGTGGCGGCCTGGTTGTTCGGGCTGCGCGCGGGGGTCGGCGTCGCGCTGCTCGGGCTGCCGGCGAACGCCGCGCTCTTCCACCTCGTCGAGTCCATGGATTGGGGCATGGCCATCGGGCAGAGCGCGGGTCCGGGTCTCGCGGCGAGCGTGGCGACCGGGGCAGGGGTGGGCTGGTTGCGGGACCGCGGTATCCTCCTGGGCGCGGAGATCGGCGCGCGCGCCTCGCACGAGAGCGAGGCGCGCGTCCGCGCCCTCCTGGAGCACGGCAGCGACCTCATCCTTATCGTCGGCGAGGACGGCGTGATGCGCTACGTCAGCCCGTCGAGCGCCCGCATCCTTGGCTATGCCCCCGACGAGTTGCGCGGCCGGCCCACCTTCGCGTTCGCGCACCCGGATGACCGGGACCGCATGCGGCGGGACTTCCTGCCGCGCCGCGCGACGCCCGGTCCGGGAGAACCGCTGACGTATCGGTTGCGCCACAAGGACGGGAGGTGGCGCACCATTGAGGAACTCTCGACCGTGCGCCTGGACGACCCGGCCATCCGCGGCGTGATCATCAATATCCGCGACGTGACCGAGCGCGCCGCGGCCGAAGAGGCGCTGCGCCACCAGGCGCTCCACGATGGGCTGACCGGCCTCCCCAACCGCACCCTGCTGCTTGACCGCCTGGCCGCCGCGCTGCCGCCAGCCGCCGGCGCGGGCGCCGGCGCCAACCGGGCCGCGGCCAATGACCTGCCCGCGGCCCTCCTCCTCATCGACCTCGACCGCTTCAAGGAGGTCAACGACACGCTCGGGCACCACGTCGGCGACGCGCTGCTCTGCCAGGTTGCCGCGCGCATGCGCGGCGCCGTGCGCGGCGCCGATACGCTTGCGCGGCTGGGGGGCGACGAGTTCGCCGTACTGCTGCCCGACGCCGACGAGGGCGGGGCGCGCCGGGTGGCCGGCGCGATCCTTGCCGCCCTGGAAGCGCCGTTTCCGGTCGACGGACACGCCCTCGATGTGGGCGCCAGCGTCGGCGTCGCCCTCTACCCTGCCCATGGCGCGGACGCCGCCGCCCTGCTGCGCGCCGCCGATGTGGCCATGTACGCCGCCAAGCATGGGCGTGGAATCCTCACCGTGTACGACGCCTCCCTGGACGGCCACAGCCCCGCGCGCCTGGGCCTGATGACCGACCTACGCCGGGCACTTGCCGACGGCGCGCTGGAGGTACACTACCAGCCGCTGGCGCGCCTGCGCGATGGCCACGTCACGGCCGCGGAGGCGCTGCTGCGCTGGACACACCCCGAGCGCGGTCCGATCCCACCCGACGTGTTCATCCCGCTGGCCGAGCACAGTGGGATGATCGAGCCGCTGACCGACTGGGTGCTCGACGAGGCGCTACGGCAATGCCGCGCGTGGGAGCAAGAGGGTCGGACGCTCGTGGTGCAGGTCAACCTGTCGATGCGCACCGTGCAGGACGCGCGGCTGCCCGACCGCGTCGCCGAGTTGCTGCGCCGACACGAGGTCCCGCCGGCGCGCCTGACGCTGGAGATCACCGAGGGCGCGCTGATGGCCGACCCCGAGCGCGCCCGCGCCGTGCTCGACCGATTGGCGGCGCTTGGCGTGCGCCTGGCCATCGACGACTTCGGGACAGGCTACTCCAGCCTGGCCTACCTCAGCGCCCTACCCATCCACGAGGTCAAGATCGACAAGAGCTTCGTGCGGGATATGGAAGAGAGCGCGAAAGACGCGGCCATCGTGCGCTCGGTTATCGCCCTTGCGCACGCGCTACGGCTGCACGTGGTGGCTGAGGGCATTGAGTCCCGTGTCACATGGGATTTGCTGGACGCGCTGGGCTGCGACGTGGCCCAGGGCTACTACCTGAGCTGGCCGCTGCCCGCCGCCCAGTGGACGCGCCAGCGGTTCCCCGACGACCGCGACACAGTGGGGGCGACGACCACCGGCGGTCCCGGCGATTCAGCCGCGCCGGGGCTCGGACTACGAGCGTTGATCGACCCAGGCCTGCTGCTGCCACCTGGGACGCCGACCGAGCAGGCCATCGAGCTTTTCGCGCGGGAGCCAGCACGCGCGGCCGTTGCCCTCGGAGAGGACGGGGTCCCCGGCGCCCTGGTGACGCGCGCCGGGCTGATGGCCAAGCTCAGCGGCCTCTACGGCAATGCGATTTATCGCGCCCGCTCGGTGTCGCGCGTGGCGACGGGGACGATGCTCACGGTCGACGTAGACATGCCGCTGGAGCACGCCGTGCGCCGGGCCACGGCGCGCCCGCGGAAAGCCGCTACGACCCGCTCGTCGTGACCGACGGCGGCCGCTACGTCGGCCTCGTCGCGGTGGCGCAACTGCTCGACCACCTCAACGACGAGGCTCTCTTGCGCGCCCGCCTCAGCCACCCGCTGACCGGGCTGCCGGGGACGCCGCTGCTGGAGACGGAGGTGGCCGCGCGCCTGACCGCGGGCGCGCCGCTAAGCCTTATCCTGGCGGATATCGACCGCTTCCGCGACTACAACGACGTGTTGGGCCTGGCGCGCGGCGACGAGATCCTGCGCCTGACGGCGCGCCTGGTGGGCGAGGCCGTCAGCGAGGCGGGGTGCGACGATGACTTGGTGGCGCACATCGGCGGCGACGACTTCGTGGTGCTGGCCACGCCGGTTCGGTCTCGGACGCTCTGCGCCGCCATCGCCGCCCACGTCGCGGCGCACGGCTGCGGGGCGCTGTCGGGGGCGGAGACGGAGGCGGTGGGCCGCTTGAGCGTGACCGCGGTCGCGGTCGACGCGGCGGCGCTCGACGCCCCCAGCTACACCGGCCTCATTGACGAGGCAGCCCGGCGCAAGCGGGCGGCCGTGCGCGCGAGGAACGAGGCTCCGGCATCCGCCATCGCATGACGACACGGCTACGTAGACGCTGGGAAGTTCCCAACGCCTATGTAACCTTGTCGAACATGGAGGCGTGACGACAGAACGGGGTGATGAGCTTTCGATAGGTCAGTCGTCGTGGTGGTCGGGGTCGTTGCGGGCCATGTCCATGGGCGCCGTGCCCATGGTGTCTCCGTCAGGCATGGCGGCCATCATCGCCGCGCCGCTGCTCGTGGCGGAGCCGCGCAGCGCGGGCGTGTTGGCGGCGCAGGCGGTCCCGAAGCGCGGCTGGCCGTAGGGCAGGTTGGTGGCGCCGCGGGCCAGGATGTGATGGTGGTTGGTCCCGCTCGCGTCCGCGGCGCCGTTGCCGTGGCCCCACATCGTGAAGCCGCGCGCGTTGGCGTAGTGGCCCACGAAGCTGCGCCGGAAGCGCGTGGCCGAGCGGTTGCGGTGCGAGCGGTGCAGCACGTGTCCGCCGAAGAAGGCCACGTCGCCGGGCTCCATCACGGCCGGTACTTCCACCCCTGGATATTTGGCCGCGACGCGCGAGAGGGTGTTGGCCGCCTCGTCGGTGTTGCTGACCTGCGCCACCGTGGCCAGGTCTCCCAGCGCGTCGCCATGGTTCTGGCGCTCCAGGCCGGCGGTGGGGTAGACGGGCTCGTCCTGCGTGCCGGGCGTGAACCACATGCAGCCGTTCTCCTCGTCGGCGCGGTCCACGGCCAGCCAGGCGCCGCACAGGGTGTCCGGCACGGTGGGAATGTAGTAGGAGTCCTGGTGGTAGCCCTGGCCCTCGCCGCCCGGGAACTTGAGGAAGAACATGCTCTGCATGGCCATCACGTCCGGGCCGATCAGGGCCTCCAGCACGTCCAACACGCGCGGGTGCAGCAGGAACCGTTCGTGGACCTCCAGCACGCGGTGCAGCATGTGGATGCGCAGGTAGCGGCGCTCTACTTCCGCTGGCGAGGCGTCCGGCGGGGGCGGCTCCAGCCCCGGCACAGGGGCGCGGCCATACATCAGGTCCTCGCTGTGATGGACCAACTCCTCTATGTCCTCGGGTGGGACGAGCCCGCGCACGATCAGAAAGCCCTGCCGGTGGAAGGTAACATAATCCTGCACGCTGAGGCGATAGCGCTCGTACGGCCGTTGCGGCTTGACCTCCGCCACTGTCACCCCCTCGGCGACGGGCGCGACAGCTAGCGCGCCGACGGCGCCATTCTCGTCTCGCTTGAACCGTTGGCCGGCCGCCGCGTCGTCAGCGCGGGCATTGGTGGGCATGGTGGGCGTTAGGGTGTCCATGCGTGCTTACTCCTCTCCCTGGATACTGGATGGCGTCGTTGTGGCCCGCGACCGTCGTCGCGGGCCGTCCGTTCGTTGCCGGTTTGCCAACGGAGGGCGCGTTGGCTTACGCTAATAACCAGGATATGACAAAGAGGGGCGCGAGTAAAGCTGTATGGCTGACGACTTTGTACCTATTCTTGATCTCGACCAAGGGCAGGCCCTGGCGCCGGTACGGCTGTCCCTGCCCAGCGCCGGCGTGGTCACCTATCCGCCCCGTTCGACCTTCGGCCCGCGCGCGCAGCCCGACTACCAGTTGGTGCTGGTCCACACGGGATCGGCGCGCGTGGCCGGCGACGGCGTGGCGCGGGATATCCCGCCCGGCCACGTGGGCCTGCTGCTGCCCGGCGCAACGGAGTTCTTCACGTGGGCGCACGACCGCGAGACCCGCCATGGTTGGATCGCACTTCCGCCCACGTCCCTGGACCATGCGACGCGAGAGGCCCTTGCCGCGGCGCCGCGTTGCCTGCCGCTGTCGCGGTCGCTGACCTCGTGCATCGAGGTTGGCGACGCCACCGCGGCGGTCGATGGTCCGGGGCGGCCGGTGCTGGAGGCCATCGGGCGCGCGGCATTCGCGCTGTACCTGGCCGAGGCGGCGCACGCCGACCTGGCGTCCTCACCGGAGCATCCGGCCGTTGCCCGCGCCCGCGTTATCGCGCGGCAGCGGGCCTGCGAGGGGCTGGGCGTGGGCGATCTGGCCAGGGAGGTGGGCGTCTCGGCGGAGCACCTGGTGCGCCTGTTCCGCCGCGACCTTGGGATCACGCCGGGCGCCTACCTGCGCCGGGAGCGGCTTGCCAGGGCCGTCCACCTGTTGACCCACACCGGGCTCAGCGTGGCGGAGGTCGCGCATCGCGCCGGGTTTGCCACGCCCCACCATCTGGCCGCGAGCCTGCGCGCGGCGACCGGCCAGACCCCGACCGAGTTGCGCCGCCGCAGTTGGGCGGCGCGAACGACGTAAGCAGGGGGCAGTTGCCGGCCGCACTGCTCACCGGCCCTATCCCCGGCGAGGTCAAGGCGATGGTTAACGGAGTGACGAGTAGCCACTAGCCACTGATCGTCTGCGTGGCGGTCGTGGGCGACATCGTGGCCGTGGTGGTGAGGGGCACGGTGATCGTGGGCGACATCGTGATGGTCGCGGTGACGGACGCGGATGGTGTGACGCTGCCTGTCGGGAGCGGCGTTGTCGTGGCCGTCGGAACGGGCGTCGGGGGCAGAGTTGGCGTCGCCGTCGGGGGCATCGTTGGCGTTGCCGTCGGAGTCGGTGTGGGGCAGTCCAGGCTGGCGCATATGATGCTGATGGGCGTGGGCGGCGGCGTCCCCGGCGTTATCGTGGCGGTGACGGTGAGCGGCGGCGTGGCCGTGGCCGTGCTTGTAAGCAGGGACGATGGCGTGAGCGTGCCCGGCGTGCCCGGCGTGCCCGGCGTGCCCGGCGTGCCCGGCGTGCCCGGCGTGCCCGGCGTGCCCGGCGTGCCCGTGAGGGATGTCGTCACCGTGGCCGTGGCCGTACCGGTCGTCGGCGTTGTCGTCAGGATACTGCCTGTACCCGTGCCGGTAACTGCTGGTGTTAGCGTGGTCGTGGTCGTGGTCGTGGTCGTGGTGGTGGGGACAGGCGTTGGCGTGACGGTGGTGGGGACGGGCGTCGGCGTGACGGTGTTAGTGGGGACGGGCGTCGGCGGCACGATGGTCGTCACCGGTATCCCTGCCCCTGCCTCGGCGAGGAGGGCCTCGACCACGTCGTGGCCGGTTGCCCGGTCGCGGCTGATGACCAGCACGGATTTGCCCTCGGTCGGATAGGGCTCGACAGGGTAATAGTGCGCGTCGCGCCCGGTATCGTAGCGCCAGATCACGTGCCCGCCCCCGTCCAGACGCTTGGCGTAGACGTGCCCGACGCTGGTCCCAACGTACAGGACATCGCGGTTGTCGAGCGTGGGCGGGCCGGGTACGCCGGACACATGGGCGTCCAGGATCAACCACGTCGCCGCGCGCCGCCGCGACAGGGCAAGCACGTAGACGCCGCGATCGCTCGACACGCAGCCAAGGGCGGTGTGCACGGGGTCGTTCCTACTGGGATGCGCCAGGGCCACACCGCTATTCGTCACGACCAACGAGTGCCCGACCGACCATGTGAACCGCCGGCGTCCCTTGCTATCGACGGCGAAGACCCAGGACCTTCCGACAGAGCCGGGCCTGCTAACCGCGACCCAGGCCAGCCAGTGGGAGCTGGCATTCGGTCCCTCGACCGCGGCATAGGAAGGGATGCCGGGGGCGAGGTCGCGCGTCCATACGTCCCGTCCCTTCGCATCCAGGGCCCACAACGTGGCGTTGCCGCCGGGTCGCAATGCCTGGGCCACGACCAGCAGCGTCCCATCGGGGGCAACCGAGATGGGTGTCAGCCGGCTGGCTCGGATTGGTCGAGCGTTGAAATCCGCGACTGGCTGCCCCGTCTGGTCGAACTCCCTCACCTGATAGCGTGAGCCTGGGCCGAGCCGCACCACGCCGTAGAGGGAGAAGGGTTGGAGGTAAGACGGCGGGGGGGCGTTGAGGTCGGTCTCGTCCTGGTACTTGCTGGCGACGAGGCCGTCCTCGGGGACCAGCGCATCGCCAGTCGGCGGGGTCTGGATCGTGAGCTGGTTAGAGTCGGTCGGGCTGAACCTTTCAAAGTCGCCGCGCGGGTTGACGACATACACATCTTTGTCGGGGGCGGCGAGCACGCTGGGAATCGCGTCGGATGGCGGCCCGGCAACAGAACCGACGCAGGCGGGATCGGCCGGTTGTTTGAGGGCGACGCATCCTCCCGACATGCCATCTTTCTTCAGCATCAAGAGGGCGCCGTCGCCGCGCACGTCGTAGGAGTTGCCATCGCCGTCGATAACGGGCGGGGCGGCGATTGTCTGGCCGGCGCCTGTCTGGCTGGCGCCGAGGTCGACGCGCCAACGCACGGAAGTCAGGGTGTCCAACGGTGTAGCCCGCGAATGCCCGCTACGCGCGTTGTCATAGCCGGGGACGGACCAGGCCGGCGGCGACGGCGGTTGCGGAGCGACGAGGATAGGCTGCCTGGCCAG
>JAABUX010003444.1_pt1 | contig 20972 bp, 22 predicted proteins | sample 5561851 | NCBI WGS metagenome assembly JAABUX01 (sample SAMN10711883, study PRJNA513361) | rock metagenome | isolation source: Antarctica rocks | place: Antarctica: Victoria Land, Richard Nunatak red sandstone | collected 2016-01-03 | reverse complement strand
TCTACCCCCCAATGCTGCCGGATTGAATCGGCAAGAATTTCAGCATTATTTGGGAGACTGCTGATGAAATAACGAGTCTCAATAGTCGGGAGTCCCTTGACTACTCTCATGGCATCTTGCCTACCTATGCTTAGCATATCTTTCCATTTACCCTCCGGGTCGAGCTTCTTCTGGATATCACTTAACATCATGCAATACCTAGTTTCTTCTCGACTATGAAGAAAGCTCTGAGCCTCGGGTAGAACTAAATATAAATCCCTCATATCGCTTAATAAGTGCTTCTTTAAATAGTGCGAGTGCCCTCTCGTACAACCCACCTTGATTCTTCTTCAAAGTGATAACATAGTCTCCTCCTCCCTCTCTTATTTGCTTAACAATTTTTCTCTGGCACCCCATAGCATCTATCGTCACAATGCATCCGTGTAGTGACAAAACCAAAAGCCAGCTCTGGGATAGCTGTAATTTCATTCGACTTATCATCAACTTTAACCTGTCCCACAACGAGTCGGTTCTGTGTCGCCCAAGCACTCACCCTTCGGGTTCGCAGTCGCCTACGGAGGGAGACCCTCCTGCAGCGCTGTCTCACCATATGAATCGCCGCTTTGTCTTGAGATGTATCATAAGAATGACGTAGAGTTTTACCGTCAATTGCTATAACTTCTCCTTTCATGCGGATTGCTAATTGATTTGATCCAATTCAAAAAGCTTTCCTGGAACTGTTCCGGATCTAACTGAGCAAATACTCGGGCAAATGTATCGTGACTCGGAATGCCATTTGGCAATTCTAAAAATTGTTTTAACCATTCAAGCTTAGCCCGCCCGTAACTTTCTATATCCACCCATGTATCAGCACCACTTTCTTACTGCGCAGATCGCTATCGTAATAATATCGATTAATTTATGTCGTTGGCTCCGCTCAACTCTTGGGTCTGTCATCTGCTCAAAGTGGTCGGCAATCGTAATTTTGGGCTTCAGCTTCATCGGGTGGATTCCAGTCTACTATTTTTCTCTGTCAAAGCTGAAGGGGTTACAAGGAGGTCTGGAATGCAGACAGTATAAGCTCCTTGGCCCTCAGACCTCGTTGATAATACTTCCACTTATTGCGAGTCAGTCTCATTAATTCCGCAACTGCGTCTGCGCAGTTTTCGATGAAATTAACCCAAGTCTGTCCATACAAGCCAACATAAAAGCTACTGTGCCGTCTCACTATCCGACCAAATTCTTTTACCCGACCCACATATTTCTGTAAACCCATCTGTTTAATCTTTCTGCCCTGAAATGTGGCAGTTGTATAGGCAATCATTACTAATAAAATTATTGCCCTTAACCGGAAGTCTATAACGAGAGTTCCTTCTAAGTTATACCCTCCGCTCTTGAAATCTCTAAACATTTCTTCAATGTAAAATCTTTTTTGATATGATTTAATTGCTGAGTCTAAATCATCCAGGTTTGTCATAATAAACCAGCCTTCATCTGGAGCCCAGCCTTGATATGTTCTTTTCCATTTAGCCGCCAAATTTACTCGTTCGAATCCTTTTTGTTTCGTCACATTTACTCCTTCTAGGTAAAGAGAAATACCAGGTCTTAATCCCAAATCTTTTAATTGCACCCAAAGTTCATCGTCTAACTGAACATATTCGTTCTGTTTTAAACGTAAACAGAAGTAAACTCCCTTTTGAGCTAACCAGTTAGCCAATTTTACAGAGAAAAATTCTCTGTCCCCCAATACTACTGTTTTATAATTCTTGAATAGATGCAAAACTTTGTGGCAGAATGCAATTTGTTCTTCATAAGAAGTACTCCCTTTTTTGGGCAGTAATTCAAAATAAATTGGGATGGCGCGTTTATCCCAAATCAAACTAATCATCAACAGATTAATACATCCCCAGTTAGTACGATCAATCGCAATATAAAGTAGTTGATTGCAGTCAAAATGTAACCGTTCACGGGGGGGTACATCATGCGCATAAACGTCAAAGCCTTGCTAAGCAAAAGCTTTGGGTTTTATGCGCATCAAAATATCGTACCTAAAATGTCTAAAAGACAATTTGCAGACCAGTATAGCACTTTTGACTACTCACAATTATCCGGTATAAATCCAATCTAGACTGGTTTTCGTACTGATTACGTGTGATTTCATATTGGACGTTTTTTTGATCCCCCCCTGAACGGTTACGGTTGCCCTCCCCGTTTTTTGTCACTTTTCTTTTTCTCCTGCTTATTTCCAAATCCCGGTGGGTCTGCTGAGGGAGGTGATGATGAATTCTTGGATGTACGATTGGCTTTCTCTAATAGCTGTTGCTGAACTGTGAGGACTTCGGCCAATTGTTTTTCTAAGCTTTCGATTTGCTGCCCCATCCCCTCTACCAGTTTCTGGACACTGGCTGGAGTTTTCTCCCAATCAACAAGGGGTATCTGCTCGACGTAGGCTGGGCGCTTTTCTTCCATAAATCTCACCTTACCAGATTTTTGTTGCCCTCATTGACGATCGCCCTCCTACCCCCTGAACGGTTACGAGTTTTCAATCCCCCAATGTTGTCGAATTGCGCTACCAATTTTGTGAGCATCACTAACAAGACTAGTGATGTAGAATTGCACCTCGTTCGTAGTTTTATTCCAGTACTGAATTGAACGCACTACCATCACGACTGTTGTCAGTCCTAACCAACTGTCTTGTTCATGAAGTGCAGGAAGTTGAGACACTGGCACAGTGTAAACTTGACGATTTTCGATGCGGTGATGCCCCTTTTCAACCCGATGACTAATATTGACATCAACACCTTTAAACCCCATAGATTGTGCTGTTTCAAACCAACTTTTTACTTGGTGGTGCAGTGTGGGATGATTATCTTTAAGGCTCAAGATATAATCAGAATCAGCTTCTATGATTTTTTTTGCAAGCGATTTTTGTGTACCCATTGCATCAATAGTAATGATGCAGCCAGATAGATCCAACATTTCTAATAGTGCTGGAATTGCTGTGATTTCATTCGATTTCTCACTAACCTTTGTTTGTCCCAAAACTAAACGGTGTTCTTTTGACCAAGCACTGACTAAATGTAAAGCTTTTAGTTGAGATTCTCGCTCATAAGAGCCTCTGAGGTAACCGTTCACGGGGGGGTACATCATGCGCATAAACGTCAAAGCCTTGCTAAGCAAAAGCTTTGGGTTTTATGCGCATCAAAATATCGTACCTAAAATGTCTAAAAGACAATTTGCAGACCAGTATAGCACTTTTGACTACTCACAATTATCCGGTATAAATCCAATCTAGACTGGTTTTCGTACTGATTACGTGTGATTTCATATTGGACGTTTTTTTGATCCCCCCCTGAACGGTTACGCCGTGAGACTACTTTGCCTTTCCCTTTCCCATTGGCAGTCAACGCTAAAGAATACTGTGTGAGCGCTAAAGATCCCATAGAAAAGGACGAATTAGACGAGTCAACGACCGGCGACTAATCCTTAGCTAACACACCATTGAGGAAAATCTCAGCCAGTCCTTCTGCCATTTCTTGCATCACTTGGGGACAGGGGTCTGGTTCCATAAGTGTATTGTGGCTGAACCGAGCTACTGCAAACATTCCCAAAAACACCTGCGCTACAATCTTAGGATTCATAGGTCTATAGATGCCTTTGTCCATCGCTGTTTGAAAGAAAGCTTCGGCTACGTCGGTCATTTTGGTAATCACTTCAGATTGAATGCGATCGCGCAACTCCGGGTGAAACTGTGCCTCCATCAAGCAAACCGGCATTATATCCGCGTTCTTCTGGAAATGCCACATCCGTCGCCGCATCACCTGAGCCACCGCCTTATAGCTACCCATTTCACTCAGTTCTGTCAGCAGATCAGTAAGAATTTCTACCCAGCCTGGCGTCGCCACCTCAATTTATGGTTGTACCACCGCCAAATTGTAGCGGTATTGTCCAACTTTGGGCTGAATCAAGCTCGTAATTTTAATAATGATTCGCGTTTGCTGAGTTGTTTTGCTGGTCGGCATTCATATCTCGTTAAGCTTCCAGGTATAAGGAGAGCTTTCTGCTAACATTTAGGGAAAACCGAAGAAATAGCTCTCTTTGGACTAAAGTTATAAAATAATGGCTGAAGGAAAAACCTGGCGACAAACAGGTTACACGCACAAAAAATTATACGACAAAGACTTTGTCGCCTGGGCTGATCAGCAAGCTCTTTTGCTGGAACACGGGCGTTGGAATGAACTAGATTTGGTGAATCTAATTGAGGAAGTCCGAGATTTGGGCAATAGGCATCGGGACGCTTTGGAGAGTCAGTTAACAAGATTGCTGATGCACCTACTAAAGTTACAGTACCAACCAGAGAAAAGAAGTGGGAGTTGGTCTGTAACGATCACAGAAGCTCGTAAGCAAATTGCCCGGTTGATTCGAAAGCATCCAGTTCTAGCTGTTCATATTGAGAAAGTTTTTTTAGAGTGTTATCTTTACGCTCGGGAAGATGCTGCTGATCAAACTGGGCTATCGATACATACTTTCCCTTTAGACTGCCCTTACACCTTGGAGCAGGTCTTAGAGAGAGATTTTTTGCCAGAGGCAGCAGATGCCAACGGCGACCAAGCGCAGGAGTGAGGGACAATGGCAGAGCTAGATGCTGAGCTACTGCTACAACTGTTGCCAGAGGAAATTTTGACCGTGACCTCTTGACTTGTAATTTCATTATCCCCAGATGTGATTACCACGCTTTTTGATTCCGCAGGAATTTTTCCATCTGGTGAGCTTAGTCGCTGGATTAAGACTTTATAGTGCCTCATGATTAATATTATCCATAAATATATTTATTCAACTTATATGGTTATGAAGCATATAATTTAGCTCACTAGCTAGCCACTCGTCAAACATTCTGTTAAGGATATCTTGATACCTTTCAGGCGTTAATTCAGCTGCGATAAACTCTTCACTTACAAAGAGATGAGACCCTTGTTCTGTTCGGAGTGGGCCAATTACTTGTCCTGGTTGCGCACTAAATACAACTGCTGCTATATCTGGCTTTAAGCTCCAGCGGTAAAGCTTTCCTTCATAACCGCACTGCTGCCTGCGTCTCTCATCAAATTCCTGCCTCCCAGTCGTCAGTAGTAATCATCTGAGCTGCTAGCCATGCCAACGTATCTGCAGCCTTCTCCAAACGCTTGTCTCGACGCAGACGCTCAGCGTCACGCTGAATTTCTTCTGGAGTAACTGTTAAGCCTCTTGACTGAGCAGCTTGCTCGATAATTATTTGATATAAAATCTTCTGACATACTTCTTTCAATTGTAAATCTTTTTTCAGCCATCTAACAATTTCGTCCAGCTCAATAAATGCCTCTGAAAAGTTAATCATTTTACATCTCTACTTCAGACAGGGCTATTTCATTCTCAAGGACACGGGCGTTTAGAAAAGCGCACAATCAGTATTTGCAGAACAATAGAAGGAATTCGAGACTGGCCGGGGTTAAAAACTTTGATTCGAGTGGACTCACACCGAGAAACCAGAGATACATTCAGTAGCGAGACTCGGTACTATATTTCCAGTCTGAGTGCAGAGGCCGAAGAGTTTTACCAGCGCATCCGAGGCTAGATAATTCCTTCACGAATATGGCTCAAGCCCAGAGGAGATGTTCTAACGGTTTGGAGATTCTCAAAAAGGTTTTGAGAATGAAATAGCCCTGCAGCACCTGAGTTGAAACTTCTCGCTGTTGATTGGGCTCAAAGCCAAGCAGTCGCACCCGACCATGGCAAACTAAGTAAAAATCAGAGCAATTATGTTCATAATCGACATAATTTTCTGATGGCGCCACCCGTTTATGCTTTCATAAAAGTAATTTAATTAGTAATTGTCAATACCAAAATGCTGGTTTAATCAAATATTTACTAAAAATTCATAAAATCCTGATTTTAGCTTCATAAAGTAATCATTTAGTTTAATAAAGTGACTTGTATTTATTCCAGTTTGGTGATATAGCAACGGTTGAGTGAGCAGATTCAACTTACTGACAGGTAAGCTGAAATCCATCTGTTGACCAAAAAATAGGGAGAGTGCGAGAGGGGGGATGGGATAAAGTGCCTGACTCTGGGTTGGGGGTACGGCACTTTTTCGTCCGGGCTCTACTTAATGAAAATGCAATCCAAATTCGTAAAGACAACGCTCCAGAAAACTTAACGATTCTCGACATTTAGCCTTGAATCTGTATCACAAATGCATAAATTGATTTTGCTTACACCCATTAAGAATACAGCAAGGCTAGCTTCGAACTTGATTTGGGTTCAGCAAACAGGTAGGAATAAATTCATATAATTAAACTTCTGTCAATGAGTAAGTTCTAATTGAAATCATAAAAATTACAAATATCTAGTGTTCAACATCCGAGTTTATACTCAACTTTAGAGTTTTTTGTGTGAGAATTTGCTGTGAACGGAAATTTACTGGTTTCTGCCAGTAGAGTGGGCTTGCTAAGCTTACTTGCTGGTTCTTTACCTCTTGGAGCAATGCCTGCTGCTGCTGAGGTTACTATTTCTTCGCCTACTACTTCCTTACGACAAACTGCTCCAAAAGCACCAGACTCTGCTTCACTTCCCTCGTCCCAACTCCAATCTCAACTCGAAGACAGCCATTCCCAGCAACCAGCCCTGACGGCACAGGTAACCTCTGTCTCTCAACTGTCGGATGTGCAACCGACAGATTGGGCTTTTCAAGCGCTGCAATCTCTGGTGGAGCGTTATGGTTGCATCGCAGGTTATCCGAATGGCACCTATCGGGGGAATCGGGCGCTGACTCGATACGAATTTGCCGCTGGCTTGAACGCTTGCTTAAACCGAGTAAATGAGCTGATTGCCGCTGGAACATCTAATTTGGTAAGAAAAGAAGATCTAGTTACGTTGCAAAGACTCCAACAAGATTTTCCGGCTGAACTCGCCACCCTACGCAGTCGAGTGGATTCTCTAGAAGCCCGTACCGCTGAACTGGAGGCAAATCGGTTTTCCACCACTACAAAACTGACTGGTGAGGCAATTGTCGCAGGAGTTGCTGCGACAGGAGGGGCTCGTAACACAAGAGACCCTAATATCATCTTGGTTGATCGGGTAAGGTTGAATCTCAACACCAGCTTTACAGGTAAGGACGCACTAATTACTGGCCTGCAAGCTTATAACCTTGAAGGCGGTAATAACAGTATTGGCGGTGCCTTGGGCTTAGCAGATCCCCTTGGCCTGAGTGCCAGCCATGCTCGCCTGAGTTTTGAACCCGAATTTCCTGGGGTCGACCCTAAAACCCTATCCGCTGTTGGTGGTAACAACTCGGTTCAGCTTTATAAGTTGCTTTACGTATTTCCGGCCGCTAAAACTCTGACTCTATTTGCCGGGCCTGCCGCTGAAACAACGGATGCTGGATTCGGTATCACTCCCTTTTACAATGAAGGGCAAGAGGCGATTTCTCGCTTTGCGGGCTTGAACCCTGTAGCACGTGTATCAGGAGGCACTTCCGAGACTGGTCTGGCATCTGCTGCGGGCTTCATCTGGAACATTGGTAACAGTGTGGATTTGAGAGCTTTGTATGCCAGCGTTAATGCGAATGTTCCCCGTAACCTAGGCTTTAGTGCCACAAATCCCACCACACCGCTAGGCGCGGGCTTATTTGGCGGTAGTACCGTTGTTGCTGCGCAACTGGGCTTTAAACCCAGCAAAAGTATCGACATTGCTCTCAACTATGCCAACAGCCACCACCAGATCAACATCCTCGCAACGGGGTTAGGGAATGCCGATATTGGTACTCTCTTTGGGCTTCCTGCTACTCAACAGATTCACATTAATTCGGTAGGTGGCACTACAACTTGGCGTTTCTCCCCGAAAATTGCCTTTACTGGATACGGCGCTGCTTTCTTCGTTAACAATGATGGTGGAACCAGTGCTTCCACAACCCTTACTAGCTGGATGGCAGGTCTTCATTTCACGGATGTACTCAAAAAGGGCAACACTGCAGGAATCCTGTTTGGGCAGCCAATTTATCGGATTGATGCTGCTGGTGCTGCCACTCTTCCCAGCCGCAGGGCTACTCCCTACCAGTTGGAGGCTTACTATCGCTTTCAGGTTACCGATAATATCAGCGTCACGCCTGGAGTATTTGTCCTGTTTAACCCTGAAGGTACCAGTAGAAACAACACAACAACGGTGGGTGTACTCCGCACCACCTTCACGTTCTAGGCTAGAAGGTAGCTAAGAAAGCCCAGGTTCGTAGTAAGCGCTTACTACGAACGCGAGAAACTAACCCATCAGAATCACCCCCGTCAATAACGTGAATAACACCGTTATCAGCTTCGATATCTGGTGCTACCACCGTGGCATTTTCATCTCAGAAGAAATCCCCTATTTATATCAAGTAATGGTGCAACCCACTAGAAGGGAAATGAACTTTTCTGACGCTGTGATGATAATATTTAAATTTATATAAATAAACCACGAATATTTTGATTCCTATGATAAATAAAATTCTATGATTCACGCTTTTATGGAGCAGGGTTTTTGAGACAGTCCACGCTTCACCAACTCAAGGTATTTGAAACAGCAGCGCGTCACGGTAGCTTCACCCGTGCCGCCGATGAACTCTTTCTCACCCAACCTACTATCTCGATGCAGATCAAGCAGCTGACAAAGACGGTTGGTCTACCCCTGTTTGAGCAGGTGGGCAAGCGCCTCTACCTGACAGATGCAGGCCGGGAGCTATTTGCAACGTGCCGGGAGATTTTCGACAAGTTATCTCAGTTCGAAATGAAGGTAGCCGAGCTGAAAGGGATGAAGCAGGGACGCCTGAGGCTAGCTGCGATCACCACCACTAAGTATTTTGTCCCGCGTTTGTTAGGCCCGTTTTGCCAGCTTTACCCTGGTATTGATATCTCTCTGGAAGTCACCAACCACGAGCGCATCCTAGAACGCCTGTTAGACAATCAGGATGACCTCTACATTCTGAGCCAGCCGCCAGAGAATTTCGACGTAAACTGCTACCCGTTTTTAGAAAATCCTTTGGTGGTGATAGCACCGCGCCATCATCCGCTGGCGCAAGAGAAGAACATTCCGTTGCAGCGTCTCGATGGAGAGCCTTTTATCATGCGGGAGCCAGGTTCAGGGACGCGCAAAGCGGTGCAAAAACTGTTCGCTGAGCACGGAATATCGGTCAAAGTCAGGTTGGATCTTGGCAGTAACGAGGCGATTAAGCAAGCGATCGCTGGGGGCTTGGGGATATCGGTATTGTCCCGCCACACCTTAGCGTTAGAAGGAACGAATGGTCCACTCACTATCTTAGATGTGGAAGGTTTTCCTATCGAACGTTATTGGTATGTAGTTTATCCAGCAGGCAAACAGTTGTCCGTTATTGCCTGTACCTTTCTGGAATATCTACAGAATGAGGGAAAGTCTATTGCCCGGCAGACTACTCTGGATGGTCAGTAGTGAGTAGTCATCCTTGAATGCCACCGTGGCAATCCTGTGTTCTAACACTCGCCTTATTCAGGTGCCTGCTTGGCTTGAGTCCTGAGTCTGAAAATTTGTCAGGACGCCGTAAATTGCCCAAATCGCTGTGGCGCGGAGGTAGTGACTCGCCCGGAAGGTACCGGCACCTGTGATCGCTTCTGGTGTGCGGAATTGCAGCCCATTGTCGTAAATTTGCTGCACTACAGCTGCTGTTAGTTTGAACGCTTCGGACTTCATTCCCATCTGGACGAGAAAAGCAGCTAACCCAAAATTAATCCCTGTCCAGACTTCCAGCGGATGAGTGGCATTGGGATTTTCGGGAGAGCCATCGGGTTTGACGCCATTGGCAGCACCCAGCTGACCATTGTGGAACTTGAGGAAGCAAGCATCGTAGACGGTTCTTAGTGCTGTGCGGGCACAGTCGCTCGGCACAATATCAGGCAATCCCAGCAACCGCGCATAGAACTGACCACACAACTGATCCGCCATCACTATATCTGAACCGCTTTCACTATCAAGCCGGTAGTACTGACCATTCCAGAGTTTTTCCTGATATCCCGGTTGGGATTGCTCTAGCCAGGATTGATAGGTAGCGATCGCTTCCTGGATAGGCGGTTCGTTGAAGGGGGAGTCGAGAATTTCTCCTAGGGGGTGATCGGGCGGGAAACTGATTAAAGTTTGACCAATGGCGATCGCGGCTTCCAGCGCAGCCAACCACAAGCCACCACAGTAGGCACTGACGCCCTGCAAACGCCAATCATCAAAAGTCTGATCAGGCGCTCCAGAATTTTCAGGAATGCCATCTTGGTCGAGGTCAAAGGTCTTGAGATAAGTGAGGGTGCAGGAGATGGCAGGCCAACAGTCCCATAGTAACTCCCAATCAGTTGCGCCGGTTAGCACAAAGTCCCGGTAGACTTGCAAGACCAAGTCGCAGGGTAAATCCTTCCAAAGGTTGCAATCTTGATAACTGGTGTAATTCGTCTTTTCCCACGGATGCTCGTTAGGTGCGCCTAGGTCGTGAGGTGTGGCATTGGCAACTTTGCGAAGGGCTGATGCCTGATTATAGCCAATCTGCCGCAGGGTGTGATCGCTGTTTGGGATTGCCCGTGCATAAGCGCGTAGCACTGCTTTATCCAGTTTTGGCCACAGCATCAATAGGGCAAAGGAACCGTATAGCCGCACATCCAGGCTCTCGTACCAGCGATAATCAAAGCACTCTAGGACAGCAAACTGACCAATCGGGTCGCGCTCATCAGCTGCACTCCAGAGGGTGCCGCCACTAGTGAGGTCGTAAAGCTCATTAAACAGCGCCATTTTTACGAGTTGGGGTAGATCTTTTCTCTCTAGAATAGGCTGCTGCCAGGTTTGGATCTGCCTAAGCCAGTTTTGGTATTGCTGCAAGGCGGTACGGGCGATTGCCCAGGCATTCTTCCCCGTGCAACCAAAGAAATCGGTATAGCGGCGGTAATACTCCACTCCAGCTGCAAATTCAGTGACGGGGAAATCCCAAGCAAGAACAAAGGGAATTGAGCGGGTTTCACCGGGTTGAAGGGTTAAACGAACTGCTAGAGCAGCGCCGAGCTGTTCATCACCCGCTGCCGGTGTCTGATCTGCCCAATTGGGCAAGGAACCATCTTTGGCAAAGGTCTGCCAGACCTCATCACCCGTGCCGACTGGGTTCCAGCGGGTGTGGTAGAAGACTTCGTAGTTGGGATTTGTGAGAGTTGCGATCGCCCATTGTCCTTCTCCTTCGTGTACAGGGTCGTGGCTACCAACCCGACCGAGCAAACAACCTACCTGATCGCTGTTCACAATTAGCTGATTGAAATTCCCAATACTATCCCCTAGTCGCGGTTGGTATTCGTAGACTGGACTGCCATCATCTCGCACCTGCACTGTGGGAAATTTAATCGCATTGGTAAACCAGCCCACCATATTCTGCCAGGTCAGCATAATGCTGAGCGTCAAGGGCGCGTCGGTAGGATTGTGAACCGTCCACACGAAGACGGCAACCGGGTAACTGGTTTCCTGGTAGTTTCCTGCCCAAATGGGGGAAAACTGCTCACAAGTCAGCTGGGTTTGAAACACCCCCTCGTAAACGAACCAACTGCGGGGATATAGGGCGTGGTAGGTTCCGGTTGAACCAGCTGGATACCATTGCCACTGGGATAAAGTGGCTGATGGCGGTTGGGTACACAGGGCGTAGGCTGGTGCTGGTAAGCTAGCCGCCTGCTCAAAGACGCTGAATTGACAGGCGGGGATGCTCTTAAAGGTATGCTCGCCGCCATCGATGTGCCACAGATTGAAATCGCCCCGTGATGAGCGACCGATGCAACCTGCGCCAAAGCCACCCAAGGGCATCCCATGCCAGGGGCCATCATCAAGGTTGCTGGGATTGCGCACTGTGTAGGGTTTATCCCAGCCGAGGCCATGGGGACGCTTCCAAGTGCAGGAAGGGATTTCTGGGAACAGGTGCTGATCTTGCATCCCCTGATTTTACATTAAAGCCCCGCGTACCACTCGTAGCCCTGATCTTCCCAGTAGCCCTTGGAAGGTAGCATATGATTGACTAGCGTAATCCGAGTGACCCACTTGCTCTGCTTGTAACCCAGTTTAATTGGAGAGGCTAGGCGTAAAGGAGCACCGTTGTCAATTGAGAGGCTCTGTCCATTTTTTTGATAAGCTAGCAACGTCTGAGGGTGCAAGGCTGAAGCAATATCCCAGCTTTCATAGTAGCCATCGCCAGACTTAAAGTAAACGTAGCCGACGTTGGCTTTAGGTTGGGCGAGGGACACGATGTCCCGCAACCGTACTCCGCCCCATTGCACGATCGCTGCCCAACCCTCAACACAAACATGGCGAATTGTCATTGAAGTTAGGGGCATTCGCTGGATTTCTGCCATGCTGATGCTTATAGGGTTATGCACATCACCATCAACAGTTAGACGAAACGCTACTGGGTCGATGTGGGGAGTAAAGTCAAACGTATTGATCAGTAAGGCATCTGGCTCAATCGCACTCTTCGGAAATTCGGGTACAGGCTTTTGGGGATTCAACAACAAAGCTTCAACACTCTGGTTGAGGGGTTCAAAGGTTTTACCCGCAATATCCTGAAATAAAGTCGAGCCACACCCACCCAGGAGTAGACCGACGCTGGAAAGCCCCGACAATTGGAGAAATTGGCGGCGTAGCAACAGGCGACGGGGGACTTGAATCGGACTCATAGGGTCATACCTACCAAAACATTGATTCTATTAGACGTGATCCTCCGACCTTGAGTCCCAATAAGGAGTGAACCACTGCAAAAATAATCACTGTCGGGACTGACATAAAGTGAACCACTCGTAGCGCCTGCCAACTGCCGAACCAATCAACAATCCAGTGAAACTGGCCTGGTTTATACATTCCCAGCCCACTAAGTATGGCAAGCAACAAGACGGGAATGATGGCAGTGTAAGCTAACCGATGCCAAGCATAATTTTTGCGCTTGGGGTTCTGACTAAGTTGGATAGCCTTAAGGTCATTGGAACCTAGAAACCGATTTTTCCAGCGTCGGGTGATGAAAATGTAGAAACCATACCAAAGGAGGTTGAGCGCAAACAACCACATGGCAGCAAAATGCCAATGTCTACCTCCAGCAAGCCAACCACCCAGCAAAAATAAGGGTGGAAAGTGCCAGCCTCCTCGCCCACCAAAAACCGGGTTGGCGTTGTAAATCTGTAGTCCGCTAGTAATCATCAAAAGCAGGCTAATGATATTCACCCAGTGAAAGAGCTTGGCTGGGATAGCCTGAGTTGGTTTGGGTCGAGACCGAGATTTTTTAGAGGAAACAGACGAATCCATAGCTTCTGACTACTGAAAATTGGCAATTAGCGACAAAAAGTGTTTTGCAGAACACCGGACACTAGAAATGATCAGACGCGAAGTGGAACAGACGTTCCGTGCGAGGATGTCTTGGTGTCCTGTCAGATATTACGATTCAAACCCTGTTTTGGATTGTAACTAAAACTAACGATATCACACAAAACATCCGATCTATACTGTTGCCCATAGATTGAGTAGAGCCAATCGCTACTTCTAGCCTATTTAATATGTGAACGCCTTTCGGGAAAAAATGAAATAGTTTCTTGGAAAAATGATTTTACACTGATCCAGCATGAGCGAGTGGATCAACCTCGGTAGAGAGGCTTGTAGACAGTCTCTTTCGTTGCGCTTCCTAGGGGGGATCGAGGGAGGTTGGGGGGTTGGGGGGTTGGGGAGTATTCCAACCGGGAAAGGTTATGATATCGGTAGATTCATTTTTAGGATGTTTCGTCCTTCCATTATGCAAAGCCTTTTTTTTTCGGGCTTTCAAGAGTTCCAGCCAAGAGATAGGAACAACAAAAGGCCATAATGTAATTGCTATAAACAAAATTACAAGAGATAGAAATTTATCCTCTGGAGACAATATTGGCTGTCGCTTGAAAAATTTTAACCAGTTGGTGGCAAAATAGCAGGTGATAAGTAGGTAAGCAAATACTAAAGTAAATTGCAGTATTTCCACGGTAATCTCCGATAAATATTAGCGTTAAGTTTGCCAGATTAAAAAACTTTCGCTTATCGCTAACCAAGGGTTAATTGAATAGGCATACATTAGATCCTTTTCGCAATTGCTCACCTCGGATTGCAACTATGTCAACGCAGCGTCAATAGTAGAAGCAGACATAATGCTAATCTTCACTATTGTGAAATAACGCAGCAAGGTTAAACTTATTGCTCAATTCCAGAGTCTGGTCATTTTAAAATTGGAATAAATGACTTGCAGCTTACCGCGAATATTGAGAAAAATTTTTTAGCTGTCCAAAAACACTAACATTTACTCTAGGAAGCTTCTAGTAGTATCCTATACTTTTTACCATATTCATCAACAAAACTTAGCTAAAAATTGAGCTTATCGACTGCGTTTGTAGTGGTAAATGTATAGCAAAATACTTATATTTATCACCACCAGGCAGTTTTAGCAGCCTGTTTGCGAGTCCAATTCTGCCACCGTGCGATCGCACGACTGACCCGCTCAGGATTGTTGTCGCAATCACAAAATTACTCGGTTGCGTATACAGGCTCACTAGGTACGCTACTATTCCCTCTACCCCCGAGATTTAGATGTCAACAGAAGTGCGATCGCCTATTCTCTTAAAATAGGGAAATATTTAAAGGCAACTGATGACTACTGAAACTGAGATACCCTCCCTCGCTAGCTTGGCATATATCCCCTACATTGACGTTAATGGTCAATTACCTGAGCATCTTCAGGGAAAAGTTGGGGTTTACGCTATTTTTGATCAAGATAAAGTGCTGCAATTCGTGGGCTATTCCCGTGATGTTTATCTTAGCCTCCAGCAGAATCTCGTGCGTCGACCACAACATTGCTATTGGCTCAAAGTCCAAACCATCGACCGCCCTAGTCGTACCGTGCTGGAAAGCATTCGGGATGCCTAGACTGCCGAAAATGGCTCGATACCAGCTGGCAATGGGTATGAAGAAGCGAAATGGACTCAGCCCATTGATGCCAAAGTAGCCATGACCGCTGATGAGAACAACAAATTTACATCTAGTGATGAACTGACGCAAGCCAAACTTCTAAAAAATGCAGCTAGACGAGTTGAGATAGAAATTGTAGCACAGCTAGAATCTCGTGGTGTAAAAATGCAAATTCGCTTCAATCCAAAGCTCAAAGAAAAGGGCTTACTGGATTTGAAGTAACTGATTACGACGATGCCCGTCCTTACTGATGGCAGTAGATTCACAGTGAGGACATTTCATCATATCATTATGCAATGCCTACGCTTGCTAACTCCAAAATAGTGTTTGGAGGTGGTGAAATTATTTCACTGCCTTTGTGCGTGTAGTGCTTGTGGGAAGAGGCGACCCAAGAGACAGGGCAAACGCATCTTGTCAATAAGCCTACTTCAGTTTCAATAAGCCTAGGTTTAATCGCATTAATTCTCGCTTATTGACACTTAGATTGGCTTGATATCGCGCTGCTTGACAAACAAGTTGAGTGATAAATCCTGGTTTGTGGTTAAATCACAAATATTGCCTGTTGTCAAGAGTAATTTAGATGCGTTTGCCCTGACCCAAGAGACGAGCAGTGGGAACAGCTATATCTGACTTTTTCTACTAATTTTTACTAAATATCAGACTTTTTTTAGCTGTTCAGCCAAAAATATTTGTGTTTTGATCCAGGTAGTGGTTTTCAATATCCCGCATGTGCACTCATTGCCAAGAGTAAGTGCCAGCGCAATTTAGCTGAGCCTAAGAGTCCGCTCAGCTTTACACCGTTAATTTTGACCACGCTAAGAAAGTGTTTGTAAGGAACTTGAACCATACAGTTATGAAAATTCTTCATGTTATCTCCTCAGTTAACCCTGAGGAAGGCGGACCACCTGAAGGCATCAAACAGCTTGGAAAAGTACTTTTAGCTCAGGGACATGTTGTTGAAGTGGCCAGTCTAGATCCCCCTAATGCCCCTTGGCTAAAGAGCTATCCGTTAAAAGTCTATGGTTTAGGAGCAGGGATCTCTCGCTATAGGTACTCCAAGCATCTTGTACCTTGGTTGTGCCGGAATGCCTCAAACTATGATTTGTTTATTATCAACGGTATCTGGCAATACGCCAGTTTTGGTGTCTGGTTAGCTTTACGTTCGCTTTGCCAGCAGGGTTTGCGTACTCCTCCTTATTTTGTATTTACTCATGGGATGTTGGACCCTTGGTTTAAGTACACTTATCCCCTTAAACACTTGAAAAAATGGCTTTACTGGCCTTGGGCAGAATACTGGGTACTAAAGGATGCTCGCGCTACGTTGTTTACCTCTGAGTCAGAGCGACTTTTAGCACGAGAATCTTTTTGGCTTTACAACTGCAATGAAATCGTCGTGAATTATGGCACTAGTGCACCTATCGGAGATGCAGAAGATAAACGCCAAACCTTTTTAAAGCAGTTTCTCGAACTGCGGCATAAACGTATTCTATTATTTCTTGGCCGAATTCATTTCAAGAAAGGCTGTGATCTGCTTATTGAAGCATTTGCAAAAGTGGCAGGATTAGATGACTCGCTACATTTGGTGATGGCTGGCCCTGACCAAACAGGTTGGCAAACAGACTTGGAAAAGCAAGCAAAAAACCTTGGTATCGAGCAAAAGATTACCTGGGCAGGAATGTTATCATGTGAACTGAAATGGGGTGCAATTTTCGCTGCCGAGGTACTGGTCCTACCCTCCCATCAAGAAAATTTCGGCATTGTCGTTGCCGAGGCTTTGGCGTGTGGAGTTCCGGTCCTCATTTCTAACAAAGTCAATATTTGGCGTGAGATTGCAGCTGATGGTGCAGGCTTAATAGCGAATGACGATTTAGACGGTACCACTCAATTGCTGCAAAAGTGGTTGGCGATGCCATCTGAAGAAAAAAAAGTGATGCAACAAAGGACTAAACAATGTTTTGCCCAACGCTTTGAAATTAGTAAAGCTGCAAACAATCTGATGGACACGTGTAAGTTATATACCTAGAAAGCCACTGACAATGGTTCTGTTGTCAAAACTTATGGTGGTCTGATCAAAGTATCATTATAAATTCCTAATGCAATGGAGAAAAAACATAGATTAGCAGGCATCCACTTATTCAAAGGTATTGCAGCCTTTGAATAAGTGGTCGTCAAACTTAGAGGGTAGGCACTTTATAGGCTGCTCCCGCCAATGGCACTTAATGCGCCACCCTACTAGCTCTAAGGCGGATTTTGGCGAAATTGCTATGATGTTGCTCGCCAGGGCCCTGATAGATTGAATATTTGTACTTAAAAAGCTTAAGGCACTATGGTAATGCTAACTTGCTTACATTCAGTCCTAAAGCCGTATCTTACGGTGGATTCCGGTGTTGATTTACACCCAGAAGGTATTTTTACTTGTCAAATCCCTGCTCTTAGTCCGGCTATCCAAGCGAATCAATACTACTTCGGACATCCTGAATGGGCTGAAAAATACTTTGAAGCCTGTCACCGTGATGATGCGTTCAAAGCCCGCTGGCGGGCGGCGATGGGTAGTTGGGATGACAAAATTGTGGTAGACATCGGCTGCGGTCCTGGCAATCTATATGCATCATTGGGCGGGTCGCCACGAGTGCTAATCGGTGTGGATGTTAGCCGTGGGGCACTGGAAATGGCTCGGCAGATTGGCTATACCCCTATCCTGGCAGATGCCCACCACCTTCCTTTCATTTCCAGTTTTGCTGATATTGTGGTACTCAACGCCACAGTGCATCATTGTGATCGCATGCACAAGGTGTTGGCGCAAGCAGCTCGTTTGGTTCGTCCGGGCGGCATCTTAATTACGGATCACGACCCTCAACGTAGTGCCTGGAACTTCAAAGGATTGGGTATGTTGTTGTGGAAGGTACGCTTGCCGTTGTATCGGCTAATAAAACAATGGGGTCATGGCTCGATAGCAGAGCAAACTTGTAGATTAGCCAGCGAAACTCACCACGATGCGGGCCTTGGTGTGTCACCAAAGCTTTACTACAAAACCCTGGAACCGCTTGGCTTTACAGTCAAAGTTTATCCTCACAACCATACGGTTGGAGCAGAGGTGTTGCAGGGCAATTATGGTCAATCCGACAGGAAGTATCGCTTCGCTCAATTAGTGTCTGGTATCAATCCCAATTCACCAGAGGCAGCCCTGTCTCTTATGTGTGTTGCCACATGCGATGTTCGTCAGCAGTAGGTGTTACTACAGTGTTGATTGGCTAATATTTAATTAAGCTGATGAGCATCAGCTTGATTAATAAACAACCAACCCACATTTGGCCCTCCGGATTCACACTCGCCTACTGCAGTAAGCCCGTTCCTTGCAGCGCTTACTCATCATATAAGCAAATATAAAAAGTAACTAGTCACCGCAATAAGCGAAGGTAGTTGAGAATTGGCCCAATTGCCAGTATGCTGACAGGCATGGAAGAGAACAGCCAAAATCTAGAGGAGATGATCGAGGCCCCCGACTTTGACTCCTTGCGGTTAGGGGCGAGGTTTTGGTTTGATCAATACAGCAAGCAAAGAGAGCAGAACCAGCAGTTAAAGCAACAGTTGGAGCAAGTGCAGCAGCAAGTGGGGCAGTTGCACTCTTGAACTGGATAAACTGAAGCAGCGGACGAGCCAAAATAGTTCACAACCACCATCGCAGGATGGTTACAAAAAAGCCAACCGCCCCAAGTAAGGCTTGAGAAAGCGAGGACCGAAGTATGGACATGAGGGCAGGACGCGCAACGGCTTTGGGTGGGTAGACCATCGGCGAGAATTACCCCTCTCGCGAGTGCCCGAAGTGCGGGGGGAAGGTGGAGCGGGTGGCGGAGGTTCCATGACAACAAGTCGCCGAGTTGGTGAACCAGCCAGTGGAAGTGTGGGAGTATGAACGGCCCTGGTATGAGTGTCCAGGATGTGGCTGGCAAGGGAGAAGTCCGCTGCCGCCCGGTTGCCGGGAAGGATTCAGTTACGGTGGATTATTGAGCAGTCTGGTGGGCTGGTTGGGATACGGTGGGCACTTACTGTGGGTCAAACAACGCTATGCAAGTCGAGACGATTTTCGGTGTGCCGCTGTCTCAAGGTAGTCTGGCCAAAATGCATCGGTGGTGCAAGTGAAAGCTTGCACCCGATGTACGAACAATGGTGGAGTTGGGTGCAACAACCAGGTGTGCGCTGCGTGGATGAAACGAGCTACCGGATTGACGGCGTGACTTATTGGATGTGGGTGGCAACCAGTACCGAGGGATGCCGTGTTGTTTTTGGCTCCCACGCGCGGTGCGGCTGAAGTCAAGTCGCTATTGGGTGAGGACGCATGCAGGCATTCTCAGCAGTGATTGTTGGACGGCTTACAGTCCTCAGGCAGCAGCGCTCTCTTCAGAAGTGCCTAGCGCATCTCGAACGGGAGTTAAAGGCGTTAGAGACCTCTCGGTTTGCCGCCAATCGTGAATTTGCTAAAGCAAGTTTTCCCGATGCGAGCACACCGCTCGGCAAGCACATCGGGACTACCATCAAGGGCAACTCAATTTGGCTCAGTTACAGCAGCAACGCCCCCTAGTCGAAGCCCAATTGGCACAAGTGTTGGACACACCTACTGACGGTCGATGGGCCGCTGATTCTCAGAATTTAGCCAATCGCTTGCGGCGGCATAGGGCTAGCGTGGTTCACTTTTTTACGTCATCCAGAGGTCAAGCCCGATAATAATGATGCCGAACGGGCGAGAGCGTCCAGTAGTCGTGCATCGCTTTCGTTAGTGGCGGAGCCAGAAGTCACGCTTGGCGCACAATTGGTGACCATGATGTTCAGTTTTTTAGAAACCATGCGCATTCAGGGCAAGAATGCGGTGGCAGAATTGTTCAACTTGTTGGCCATCCTGGAGCGGTCTCCACCTCCACTCCCATCTTCTTAATTTGATTGGGCTTGTGAATTCCCTTATTCTCAATAAGCCCGACTTTTTGCTGTGACTAATTACTATAAAAACTGCTATATCTTCTCTGAACGCGCCCATATTTCTTAATTATGATCATATATTTTTGCACATGATTATTATTTTTTTCCAGTTAAGGTGAAGAATCTATATGCAAGCGCTATTAATAAAATCATACAAATTAACCGTAAAGAAGATACATTGTTATCCCCGATATTAAAGCAAAAAACATTAAAATATCTAGTTTTTTATTAAAAATTTTATAAGCAGCAAGAGCTGACTATAAAATATCTAAACTTCTGAGAATAAATCACACCGATTTGGGGCTAATTTCACAGAGCAAAATTCGCGTCCCAACCCTGAGGGGGTGACATGAAAGCTATAACGCAGCCAGGATATGCTTCATAGCTCTCATGCCTCGTAAATAATACTCAAGCTTATTGCGACTTAATTTCATTAACTCCGTGACCAACTCCCAACAATCCGCCATAAAACTAATCCACGTTTGGCCATATAAGCCGATATAAAAACTGCTATGTCTTCTAGTCACGCGCCCATATTCCTTAATTCTGCCAACATATTTTTGCACACATGCCACTTTTAATTTTTTGGCCAGTGAATGTGGCGGAGCTATATGCAATCGCTATTAATAAGATCAGAGAAATTAACCGGGAACCAGATACATTACTATCCTCCATATTATAGCCGCCACTCTTAAAGTCTCGAAACATTTCTTCAATATTAAAGCGTTTTTTATAAGCAGCAATAGCTGACTCTAGATTATCCAAATTTGTGAGAATAAACCACCCTTCTTTGGGTGTCATCCCTCCGAGGAGACGCTGCCATTTACCAGCCAGATTAAAACCGGTAATTTTCTTGGTCTTAGTCACCTTTATCCCTGACAAGAATAACTGAAGGGGTTACAAGGAGGTCTGTAATGCAGACAGGATAAGCTCCTTGGCCCTCAGACCTCGTTGATAATACTTCCACTTATTGCGAGTTAGTCTCATTAATTCAGCAACTGCGTCTGCGCATT
>JAABUX010003442.1_pt1 | contig 20982 bp, 18 predicted proteins | sample 5561851 | NCBI WGS metagenome assembly JAABUX01 (sample SAMN10711883, study PRJNA513361) | rock metagenome | isolation source: Antarctica rocks | place: Antarctica: Victoria Land, Richard Nunatak red sandstone | collected 2016-01-03 | reverse complement strand
GGCCGTGTACATGCCGGCCCTGGGCCTCTTCGCCTACCGGCCGGCACGCGGCGGCGCCGACGTCATCGTCGCCCTCGGCCCCGCCGGCGGCGGCTCGGTGCCGGTGCCGGGCGACTACGACGGCTCGGGGCACCTCGAGCCGGCGGTGTACGACCCCCACTCCGGCACGCTGGCCTACCGGCCGGCGCGGGGCGGGCCGGACGTCGTCATCGCCTTCGGCTCCGCCGGCCCCGGCCGGTCGCTGCCGGCCGCCGCACCCGCCTCGACCCTGGCCCCCGCGCCGTCGGCGACGGTCGCGGCGGCCGACGTCCCGGCGTCGGGCGTCCCGGTGACCCCGGCCCCGGCGACGCGGGTTGGCCCGGCCCCATCCGGCCGCCGGCCCGGCCGATCGGTCATCGCCCAGGCGAGGAGCGAACCGTCCCGGGCGTCGAGCTGAGCCAGGGCCCCCAATTCCGCAATTCCCCTTCGCAATTTAATTTGTTTGACTTCAACAAATCCAGCTGTTAGATTCCGACCCGTCTGAGCACGTCGGAGATACGACGCGACGCTGCACCCCATCAGGAATCGGCATCCGATGCGAATCCCCCCGCGCAAGGCCCGTCGGCTCCGCCCGTCCTTATTCGGCTTCGAGTCGATCGGCCCGGCGTCGGTCCTGGTGCCGATGCTCCCTCCTCCCGCATCGTTCGCCCCCCCGGCGATACCCACCTTCACCTCCATCGCCCCGCACGGGTTCGACGCCGCCGATTCGCTGGATCGGATCTTCGACGGCACTCCTCGCCTCGCCCTGAATGATGGGCCGAGGGGCTCAATCGCCCCCAAGGTCGATCCACCTGCTTCGGTCGGCCTGACGCAGCCGGGCGCCGTCGTCCCGGCGGCGTTGGGCGGGTCGGCTGGCCCGCCGCCGGCCATAACCCTGACGGCAGTGACGCCCCTGCCGCGATCGTCCTCCGGGTCCCAGCCTTACTATTCGGGGGGCTCCGCCTCGGCGCCGGCCGCGCCCGCGGCGGCCGGTTCGCCCACGACGGCGGCGGCACCGGCACAGGGCGATGCGAATGGGGCGAGCCAGCCCATGTCCGATGCCGCCACCCCGTCGGGGACGACCGGTGCCGGCGATGGGTCGACGCGGCCGGTCGGCGGGACGGGGGGTGGGAGCGGGGCGGGTACCGCGGCGCCGCGGGCGACCGGCCGGGCCGGGCCGGGCCCCGTCGTCATCCCCGCCGCAGGCGCGGGCGTGCCCGTGACGCACGCCGTCATGCCTCCCGGGCGAGGCGACGTGCCGGCCCGGCCATCCCCCGCGGCGGGGATCATCCATGACGGCATCCCGGTCCTCCCCGACGGGTTGACCGGCGTAGCCCCGTTGAGCGGCGTAGCCCCGCCGCAGGATGAAAGAACCTTTTGGATCTACGAAAAATGCTATAATCCAACTGGTTTTGGCCCAACTCATACTATTTATTGGGCTGGATCGATGGGAACTAATACCGACGGGTACACCATCAGCGGGATAGTCCAGGGAGCACACGGGGCTGTGGAGGAATGTTCTTGCACTTACACAGGTGCAGGCGGCGGAACAACTGATACGGCGTATAATACGTGGTACGGCCTCAGATACACCCCGAATCCCGACTTCCACCAGGGGTACGACGAATTTTCCTACACCATCTCGGGGTACGGCATTTCGGGATACAACCCGGACCATACCCCCATAAAAGTAATGAGATCATATACTTTGCCGCAAAGCCTTCTCCTATATGACGACAAAGCCCCTGCCCTCGTCAACCCCGGGACGCAGGATAGCGTGGAGGGGGGCTCGCCCGACCTCACTCTGAGCGCGACCGATCCGGACAACAACCTGTTGTCGTACGGCGCGACCAACCTCCCGCCGGGCCTGAGCATCGACCCGACATACGGGACCATCACCGGGTCGGTCAGCTACAGCGACGCGGCCAGCAGCCCTTACGTAGTGACGGTCACCGCGACGAACGACCGGCTATCCGACAGCCAGACATTCCTCTGGAACGTCACGCCGCCCGCCCCTTCGATCGACAACGCGACTGATCCCGTCTGGGACGGCTTGAACAGCGCCGAAGGAGAAGCGTTGTCCGTCCCGGTGGTCGCGTCGGACGCCGCCAACCGCCCCCTCTCCTTCGGCGCCACCGGCCTGCCGGCAGGGCTGACCATCGATGCGACGTCGGGGATCATCTCGGGGATCGTCGCCGCGGGCGACGACACGGGCACGCCGTATGACGTGACGGTCTCGGTATCGAACAGCTACAAGGCGGCGACGCTCGAATTCCCGTGGACGGTCACGCTGGACTCGCTGGCCGTGCCGGCCGATCGGACGAGCACGGTGGGAGATGCCGTCTCCCTCCCGATCCAGGCCAGCGGGCCGCCAGGATCGACGCTGATCTTTTCCGCCGACGGACTGCCCGCCGGGTTGTCCATCGATCCGAACACGGGCGTGATTGCGGGGACGCCGGTCGTGGCCGACGCGGATGGCGCGATATGGCCGGTCGTGATCGCCGTCAATGACGGGGCCGAGACCGCCGTGCATTCCTTCAATTGGATGATCCTCCCGACGGCCTTGCCGTCGGTCTCGGTCGCCAACCCGGGATATCAGATCAATTCCACCAACGGCGTCATCTCGCTCCCGATCCAGGGGAGTGCGACCGGGGTCGACAACCTCTCCTACTCGGCGACGGGCCTGCCCGTCGGCCTCGCCATCGATCCGGCCTCGGGCGTGATAACGGGCATGGATGAGGATTTCATCCATGACAACGCCGCGACGATCTACACGGTGACGATCTCGATCCTGGATGATTACGGGCAAGCCGCGAGCCAGACGTTCAGCTGGGAGTTCGACCCGCCCGCGGGTGGCGTCGGCACCCCGGCATCGGCCCCTGCCGGAATCAACGGGGGCGGTCGATCGCAGGGCAAGGCCGCGGTCACGCAAGCCGCCGGGGCGCCAGGCCAACATCCGCAAACCGAGTCGAGGAGCGACCGGTTTGATGTTAACGCATTCTGGAACGACGTCGAATTGTTGCCCGGCGGCCGGGCCGCCGAGAACTGGCTGGCGAGCAAGAACGGGCAGGTCAATTGGGGCTGGACGATGTCGTTCACCCATGGCCGTTGGGAGAAGCAGTCCGACGGCACCATGGCCCCGATCGTCCACATCCCCTGGCAGAATAACGAGGCGGATGCGGCGACGCAGTTCGTCAACAATGTCAACCAGGACTGGGTGTGGGGCTTCGCCGATTACTCCAAGGTGCCGACGGACGGCAACCCCGTCAGCTGGCAGTCATACATCAAGGAACGGACGAAGGTCCAGGGACAAGTGGCAGTTGCCGGGGCTGAGCTCTATCTCAGCGGGCTGTCGATCGTCAATGAGGGGGCGGACTTCGTCGTCACCATGAATGATATCGCCACCGCCGACTCGGCGAGCGGCGCGGCCCTGGCGGCGATCTCCTTCCTGCCCTTCATCACGAACGGTTCCATCAAACTCATAAGCAACAGCCTCCCGAAGCTTGAGATATCGTCCGCCAACAGGAAAATCATCCAGGATTACGTATCGGCCCCTATCCCCAGCGGTGGGGGGCCCAGGGGGGGAGCGAACACACTCCTCCCGCGACCAAGTCACCAGAACGGTCACGGCTTCACAATTCGCGATATCAATCCCACCGGCAATGATCTCAATTGCGCGCAATGCTCCCTCATCGTCGACGAGATGCTGGCGGCCAAATCCAGGCGGGCGCCGGACTGGGCTCGCTCGGCCGCACCGGCGACCGATGGTATGGAAGCTGACCGATATGCGCAATATTTCTATTCGGGGTTGAAATTCTCGGACATCAAGCCTATTTCCAACATAATTTCCGAGATCCAGGCGGCCGGCCCCGGCGCCAGGGGGATTGTCTTCGGCTTCCCGAACGGATACGCTACGGGTGACCTGGCCCATTTCTTCAACGTGGTCAACCAAGGCGGCCAAGTCCGCTTCCTGTGCGGGCAGGCGGGCGGAAGCCTGGACCTTTCGAAGTTCGAGGCGTTTCGACTCATGAGAACGTTCTAATGAAGACCAACTTCACGGATGCGGTCGCCGATTCTCGCGAGGAATTCCTGGCCTTGGCCCAGTCGGCGTCCGCCATCTACTATGAAGTCTACGATGAGCTGGCAAGCCGTGACATCGAGCGGATGATCGAGGAGTCGTCGACGGATGAATTGCTCCTGAGGTTCAATATGCGGGAACATTCCCAAGCCGGGCGTTCTCGCTTCTGCGACTTCGGTGCATTTGAACGCAAGGCGTTCGGACTTCCCGAGGATACAACAACGGAAGTTCCGTTGCCTTATTTCGCTTCGTTCTTGCCTTCATACGGAAGAGTTGATATCGCTTGGAAGCCCGAAGAGATTGAGAGGCTGATTGCCGTCACCCTCAGGGAAAAAGCGGTGATGGATAAAATCAGGGAAAAGCATCGATCGAAGTAAGCGAAGTAGTGGGAGGCAGGTTCCTCGCAGAACTGCATGTAATAATATTCGACTATAATATGTTTGATTAAATGCGATATATGCACGAATCTATGTAAATAGATTTAATCGATGATTAGTGGTATTCTCCTCGCCTGGCGGGCCCCGGGGGTCGCCGCCTGACGCGAGAGGCCCGGGGTCAGGTCCCGGGTGATGTGGCCCGTGCCGCAATCCCGGCGGTGGTAATAGGCCCGCTCCAGGGGGAAGGGACCCACCAGGCTGAGGGCCGTCCTGGGCCGATACTCGACGAATCGGGCCGACTCATGGCAATGCGGGCAGCTCATGCCGGAGCCTTGGTACCCCCTTTTTTCCGCTCGTCGAGGGCGGTCTGGAGGGCCTTGGCCCCGATCTTATGGGCCCGATCTCGGCCCTCGAACTCGGTCTGGCCGAGGAGTTGATGGTCGGGCTTGGAGGCCAGGAGGTCGGCCAGGAGCCGGATGTCGGAGTCGGCGGCCTGGCGGGGCGACTGATAGATCCGCTCGGAAAGGGCGGCCTGATCGGGAGTCGAGGGGAGACGTGACATGGGAGCCCTCCGCGAACGGATGACGACGAAATCCGGATGGACGCATCGAAGGGCTCCGTTGTACAAGATTTCCCACCCACTTTCGAGACGCTTACCACCGGGATAGTGTCCTAATTTGAGCCGGAATTTCTTTGTTCAGTGAGACCGGGCGGCACGGGAGTTGAGCCGGACGCGGTACGATGGGGCTTGCTCCGACCAAAGCGAGAGAGAGCCTCGATTTGTGGTGGAAGGAAGGCGATGCGACTGCCGCACTTCCAAGTCCGCACGCTCATGGTGGTCGTGGGCGTCGTGGCGTTGCTCATCTGGGGCGTGATGATAGGTTCGCGGTCATACGACTACTACAGGCGCGCGAGGGAATACGGCGCAGAGGAGCGCGGATGGCGGGAAGCCGCCGCCACGGGTCACTTTGATGCGAGAGTTGCTTCGGAGTGCGTCGAATACTGCACGCAGTTGGCCCGGAAGTATCGCCGGGCCATGTGGAGCCCCTGGATGCCCGTCGCCCCCGACCCTCACGCGCCCGGGTATGATCAGTGGATAGAACAGGAGCGTCGGGCGAAAGAGGTCGCCCCCGACCCTGCCGCACCCGGAGTTCATCCGTCCCGGAATAAGTGAATGCGGCTGCCGTCCAAGTCCCGTGCCGATTGGCGGACAAAATTTTCCCAAATTAGGACACTAATCCAAGATCAGGTGGAGACCAGGAGTTTCGCCTTGTGTTCCGGGTCGAGCTCGAACTTGGGCCAGAGCCGATCGACCACGGCTTGAGGGTCGACGTTGATCCCGGCGATGAAATCCTGGCACGCCGCCCGCATCGCCTTTAAGCTGACATGGCAATGGCCACGCGTCACCTCGTCACGCATCCAGTCCCACAGCCTCTCGATCGGGTTGAGGTCCGGGCTGTACCCGGGCAGGGCGATTAGCTCGATGCCCAGCTCCCCCGCATGCCCCCGGGTCATCCGCGAGATGTGGCATGGGGCATCGTCCCAGATCACCACCAGCTTCCCGGGCACGCCGGCCCGCCAGCGGGCCACGCGCCCCAGGAAGTGGCATGTCGCATTGCCGTCGCAAGGGCCATCCTCCCAGATCAGGCATTGGCCGTGGGTGAAGTCGTAGGCCCCGTACCAGTTGAGCCGCTCCGACAGCCCCGGCGTGGTGCTCACCCGCCAGGCCCGCTTGCCCACGGGGCCCCATGTGTAGCCCTCGTCGAGATCCCGGTGGAAGTGCGACTCATCGATGTAGATCAGCGTCACCTCGCCGCGACGCACGCGGTCGAAGAGCCCCTCCAGGAGCGTGATGTGCTCGGCCCGCTTGGCGGCCTTGGCCTTGCCCGGCAGCTTCTTGACCTCCTTCCAGCTCAGCCGGGCGGTCAGCAAGATCCGGCGGATTGTGTCGCGTGCCGCGGCGCGGCCCAGGCGTCCCAGGGCCCATCGCCTGAGCTTCTTCAGCGTCCAGCCGTGCCCGGGCAGGCCGTGGTCGACCGGCTCGGTGGTGAGGACGGCGTCGACGACCTGGCGGGCTTTGTCGGGCGCAAAAGGGGGGCGGCCCCTGCGGTGCGGCGGTAGTTCAGGGCGTCGGGCCCCCCGGCGTTGTCGGCATGGAGCCACTTGAGTACGGTCTCGTCCTGGCGGCCGGACCGGTCGGCCCAGGAGGTGGCGTTGTGCGTGCCGTCGGCGATGAGGGAGAGGGCCAGGAAGCGTTCGCGGGTGCGAGGATGTTCGGCCCGGATGGCCAGGCGACGCAGATCTTCGAGGGATTGCCCCCACTTTTGGAGATCGACGCGGATCATTCGGAAGCCCTCCTGTGGCCGGATGGATCAACCCAATCCCCCGAGCTTATCCAGGACGGCACGGCAAATCGTCGCAAAAACTCCTGCTTTCCGCTGGATTTAGGAATAGGAATAGTCGCGCGGGGGGAGCGCGGCGGCGGGCGATGCGTCGGGGTATCATGGGTGGGGCGACGGCGAAGGCTGCTCCTTCGGCATCGACCCCCGGCGCTGGCGAGCTTCATCCCCGATGGAAAATCCCGACAACCCCGGCCTCCGGCGGGCCGATGGCCGAGCGTTCGCGGGGTTCGTCCGCGTGCGCGGGGCGCGCGAGCACAACCTCAAGGACGTCGACCTCGACATCCCCCGCGATGCCCTGGTGGTCTTCACGGGGGTGTCCGGCTCGGGCAAGTCGTCGCTGGCCTTCGGCACGCTCTACGCGGAGGCGCAGCGGCGGTATCTCGAATCGGTGTCCCCCTATGCCCGTCGCCTGTTCCATCAACTGGGCGTGCCCGAGGTCGACGAGATCGACGGCCTGCCCCCGGCCGTGGCCTTGCAGCAGCAGCGCGGCTCGCCGTCGACCCGCTCGTCGGTCGGCAGCGTCACGACGCTGTCCAACCTGCTCCGGATGCTGTACTCGCGGGCCGGCGACTACCCGCCGGGCCAGCCGCTGCTCTACGCCGAGTCGTTCTCGCCGAACACCCCCGAGGGCGCCTGCCCCGAATGCCACGGGCTGGGCCGGGTCTACCGGGTGACGGAACGCTCGATGGTCCCGGACGACTCGCTGACGATCCGCGAGCGGGCCATCGCCGCCTGGCCGACCGCGTGGCACGGGCAGAACCTCCGCGAGATCCTCATCACGCTCGGCCACGACGTCGACCGCCCCTGGCGCGAGCTGTCGCGCGCGGACCGCGACTGGATCCTCTTCACCGACGAGCAGCCCGTCGTCCCCGTCTACGCGGGGTACGACGCCGACCAGGTCCGGCTCGCGATCAAGCGGGGGGAGGAGCCGAGCTATCAGGGCACGTTCACGGGGGCCCGGCGTCACGTCCTGCACACCTTCGCCAACACGCAGAGCCCGCTGATGCGGAAGCGGGCGTCGCAATACATGCAGGGCGGCGAATGCCCGACCTGCCACGGCAAGCGGCTCCGGCGCGAGTCGCTGACCGTGAAGTTCGCCGGCCTCGACATCGCGGACCTGTCGAGGCTCCCGCTGGCCCGGCTCGCCGGACTCCTCGGCCCCTATGCGGGGGAGACGGCCGACGGGATGGCGGCGATGGCGGCCCGGCATCCGGAGAAGGCGCTGGTGGTCCGGCGGATCACGCAGGACCTCGTGGCCCGGCTCGCGGTCCTGCTCGACCTCGGACTGGGCTATCTCGCTCCGGAGCGGGGGACCCCCACGCTCTCGCCGGGCGAACTCCAGCGGCTCCGGCTGGCCACCCAGGTCCGCTCCAACCTGTTCGGCGTGGTGTACGTGCTCGACGAGCCGTCGGCGGGGCTCCATCCGGCCGACACCGAGGCCCTCCTCAGGGCGCTCGGGCGACTCAAGGCCTCCGGCAACTCCCTCTTCGTCGTCGAGCACGACCTCGACGTGATCCGCCAGGCCGACTGGATCGTCGACGTCGGCCCGGCCGCGGGCGAGCACGGCGGCTTCATCCTCTACAGCGGGCCGCCCGCGGGCCTGGAGCGGGTCGAGGAGTCGCAGACCCGTCGCCACCTCTTCGGCGGCGACGCCCTGCCGAGGCGGGCCCCGCGGTCGCCCCGGGGCTGGCTCGCCCTGGCCGGCGTCACGCGGAACAACCTGCGCCGGCTCGACGTCGCCTTCCCGCTGGGGGTGTTCACGACCGTCACCGGCGTCTCGGGGTCGGGCAAGTCGAGCCTGGTGAGCCAGTCGCTGGTGGAGCTGGTCGCCCGGGAACTCGGCCAGGACCTCCCCGCCGACGAGGACCAGGGCGAGGAGCTGGAGCGGACGGTCGCGGCCCCGCCCGGCGGGCGGATCGCGGGCGGGATGGAGGGCATCCGGCGGCTGGTGACGGTCGACCAGAAGCCGATCGGCCGGACGCCGCGGTCCAACCTGGCGACGTACACCGGCCTGTTCGATCACGTCCGCAGGCGATTCGCCGCGACCGACGAGGCGCGGGCCCGCGGCTACGACGCCGGCCGGTTCTCCTTCAACGTCGCCAAGGGGCGGTGCGAGACCTGCTCGGGCGAGGGGTTCGTCATGGTCGAATTGCTCTTCCTCCCCAGCGTCTACGCGCCCTGCCCCGCCTGCCAGGGCGCGCGCTACAACGCCGAGACCCTGGAGGTGAAGTACCGCGAGAAGAGCATCGCCGACGTGCTGGGGATGACGATCGACGCGGCCTGGGCGTTCTTCGCCGACGAGCCGCAGGTGCTCCGCCCCCTCGACGTGCTCCGGGAGGTCGGCCTCGGCTACCTCCGGCTCGGCCAGCCGGCCACCGAGCTCTCCGGCGGCGAGGCGCAGCGGATCAAGCTGGCCACCGAGCTGCAACGGCTCCAGCGCGGCGACACCCTCTACGTCCTCGACGAGCCCACCACCGGCCTGCATCCCTCGGACGTCGACCGTCTGATGGCGCAACTCGGCGGGCTGGTCGACTCGGGCAACACCGTCATCGTGGTCGAGCACGAGATGCGGGTCGCGGCGGCGAGCGACTGGGTGATCGACGTCGGCCCGGGCGCGGGGGACGAGGGCGGTCGGGTCGTCGCCGCCGGCACGCCCGTCGAGGTGGCCGGTGCGTCCCGGAGTCGGACCGCGCCCTATCTGGCCCGGTCTCTGGGGTGAGGCGAGCCGTCCCTTCGATCAGGAGGGGTCGAAGGCCGTGGCCACCCCCGGGGCGATCGGGACCAGGCCGGACAGGCGTTCGACGCGGGCGGGGAGGGTCCGGCGGGCGAGCCGGCCGAGCAGGAGGCCGGCGAGCGACATCGCGCCGCTGATCGCCCCGATCGCGACGGCCGACGAGAGGACCGGCCACCGCGGCGCGCCGATCGCGACGCCGGCGACGAGGTCGTCCAGGCTGAGGCAGAGCGGGAGCCCGAGGACGACCCAGCGATCGTCGTCGTCGTCGCCCCGCCCGCCCTCGCCCTCCGCCTGGCGGCGGGGGAGTTCGCAGGCCCCGCCGCCGATGAGCAGGATCGGGGCGAGGACGTCGGACAGCGAGGCGAGGCTCGCCGCCGTCGCGCGGCCGATGGCGAGCCCGAGCAGCGGCGCGACGCCGTCGCAGATCCCGAACGCGAGCGCCACCCGCGCGCATCGGGCCGCCCCCGGCCCCTGCGCCCGGAGGCCCGGAGGCTGTCCAGGCCCAGGGCCAAACCGAGCGGGCAGACGGCGGCCATCGTCGCACCCCGATCGTCGTCGAGGGCGGACGCGGGCCCGCCCGATTGGAGAGGTCGCGCACGCCGGCTCAAGGGTTGATCGCGAAATTCATCGGCGGCCCGGCCCCCCCGCCGTGCGTTCGAGCTTTAGCTTCAGGACGCAGTTGCCGTAGACGGGCGTGGTGGTCGCGTCCCAGGCAAGTGGGAAAGGTTGACCGCTGGCGAAATCTCGGCTCTCTGTGTCGACGCTTCGTCGCTGTTGAGTCACAAATTCCGAAAGGCTCCCGGATAGATCAACGATCTTGAATCTTTTGGGAGTTACGCAGTAGTGGACGGCTGTCCGTGAACTTTGGCGTGGTCCGGGCTCAACAGGTGACTCAAAAAATCCCCCAATTGGCCCAACCTTCCCAAGCCCTCTCGAATTCGGCCACCTTACGCGGACAGGTGTTCAGTACTGCGTAACTCCTATCTTTAACGAAGACACGGGCTTTCAGCCCTTTCCCACTTGAGTAGGACACGACCGGGGATTTGCAGTCGCTCTTCTCGCATCGATCCGAGGTCACACCTGCCGTCACCTCGCGCCGAACCTTCGCCCCGCCCGGCGGGGCCGCGCCGGTCAATCGTCGGCCTTCGGGGCGGTCGGGCCCGCGACGGCGCCGCCGATGTCGGGACGGTCGGCCTTGGGGAGCAACCCGGCCAGCTCCGCCTTGATGGCCGCGTGCCGCGGGTCGGCGGCCAGGTTGGACCACTCGAAGGGGTCGGCCCGCTCGTCGTACAGCTCCTCGTCGCCGTTGGCGTAGCGGATGTATCGCCAGCCCTCGGAGCGGACCGCGTGGTTGCGGAACCGGTAGGTGGTCAGGGCCGGCCGGTCCCACGCCGATCGCGGGTCTTCGAGGAGCCTGCGGAGGCTCGGCCCCTCGACGTGCCCCGGGGTGGCGATCCCGCAGAGGTCGGTGAGGGTGGGATAAATGCTCATGAAGTCGACCGTCCGGTCGCAGGCCGCGCCGGCCCGGGTCACGCCGGGCGCGACCCAGATCAGCGGGGCGCGGGTCGACTCCTCCCAGAGGGCGAACTTCCGCCAGTGCTCCTTCTCGCCGAGGTGCCAGCCGTGGTCGCCGAAGAGGACGACGATGGTGTCGTCGCGAAACTTCGAGCGGTCCAGGGCGTCGATCAGCCGGCCGACGAGGGCGTCGGCGTAGGAGATCGACGCGAGGTAGGCCTGGACCGCCTCTTTCCACCGGCCCGATTCGAGGATCGCCCGGTGGTCGCCCCGGGGGCGGGCCATCCGGACGCCCGAGGGCGGGAGGTCGTCGAGGTCGCCCTCGCGGTGGGGCGGGAGCCGGATCTCGGCCAGCGGGTGGCGGTCGAAGTACTTCCGCGGGACGTTCCAGGGCAGGTGCGGCTTGTGGAGGCCGACGGCCAGGAAGAACGGCCGGTCGTGCTCCCGGCGCAACTGGTCGATCCCGTACTGGACGATCCGCCCGTCGCGGAGGTCCTCGTCCCGGCAGTCCAGGGGCCCGAACCGCATCCCGTTGACGTCGGAGGGGGCGGCCGGCCGGGGGTCGGTGCCCTCGGCGGCCAGGTAGTCGTCCCACTCGGCGGGGCGGCGGTAGGTCTCGTGGTAGATCTTGCCCGCGCCGGCCACGTGGTAGCCCGCCCTGCGGAAGGCGGTCGGCAGCGTCAGGTCGGGCGGGATCGCCTTGCGCCAGTCGTTGTCGTTCTCGTAGACGCCGGTGGTCGAGGGCCGGAGCCCCGACATCAGCGCGGCCCGCGACGGGTTGCAGACCGGCGCCGCGCAGTAGCTCCGGGTGAACCGGACCCCGCGGGCGGCCAGCTTGTCGACGTTCGGCGTGCTCGTCTGCGGGTTCCGGCCGAGGTAGCCGACCCAGTGGTTGAGGTCGTCCACGGCGATCATCAGCACGTTCGGCCGCCGCGGCTCGGCGCCCCGGGCCGGGGTCGCCAGGGCCGCGACGGCCAGGAGGGCCAGGCTCGCGCGTCGGATCATCGGCATACCCTCACCTCACTTCTCGGGGGGGACGGCGGGCGAGAGCACGCAGCGGAACCCGACGTGCGAGGAGCCGGTGTCGACGGCCCCCTTGCCCCGGCCGCCCGGCCGGTATCGCGAGCAATACTGGTCGCTGCACAGGAACGAGCCGCCGCGCTGGACGCGCTTGCGGACGCCGGGCTCCTGCGGGTCGAGGCCGTCCGGCGGGCCCGCCGGGTTGGCGGCCGGGCCGAGGGCGTAGGCGTCGGGCCGGTACCAGTCGGCGCACCACTGCCAGACGTTGCCGGCCATGTCGAGCAGGCCGAAGCCGTTGGGCGGGAACCGGCCGACCGGCGAGGTCCGGGCCCAGCCGTCCTCGGCCGTGTTGCGGTCGGGGAACCGGCCCTGCCAGGTGTTGGCCATGATCTTGCCACCGGGTCGGAATTCGCCGCCCCAGGCGTAGGGCTGCCGGTCCAGGCCGCCCCGCGCGGCGTACTCCCACTCGGCCTCGGTCGGGAGCCGCTTGCCGGCCCAGCGGGCGTAGGCCGCGGCGTCGTCCCAGCAGACCTGCACCGCGGGGTGCTCGCCCCGGCCGTCGAGGTCGCTCCCCGGCCCCTCCGGGTGCCGCCACGAGGCCCCCGCGACGTACCGCCACCAGCCCGAGACGTCGTCGAGCGCGACCGCGGCGGCCGGCGGGGTGAACACCAGCGAGCCGGCCACGAGGTCGGCCCGGGGCACGCCCGGGAAGTCCTTGGGGTCGGGCGCCCGCTCCGCCACCGTGACGTACCGGGTCTCGCGGACGAACCGGGCGAACTCGTCGTTGGTGACCGGCGTCCGGTCCATCCAGAACCCGTCGAGGTCGACGGCGTGGATCGGCCGGGCGTCGCCGAACGCCTCGAAGTCGCTGCCCATCGCGAACCGGCCGGGCGGGACCCACGCCATCCCCGCCGGGCCCGGGGCCGGGCCTGGGGCCGACGTCGACACGTCCCGGACCCCCGTCGCGACCGCCACGCCCGGGTCGGCCACCCCCGCCGAGGGCGGACCGGCTACCGGCAGGCGTGCCCCCGCCGCCGGGTCGCAGCAGGGCTCGGGCACCGACCCGGTCGCGACCGACCGGCGAGCGGCCGGAGCCCTCCCCCACTCCCTCGACAGCCCGTATCCGGCCGCCGCTGTCACCGTCACCACCACCGCCCCGACAACCACCGCCGCCGCGATCGGCCGCCGCGGCCGCGGGGAGGGGGTTTCCGGCTTCTTCTTCCGGTTCGACTTCGGCCCGGCCATCGGCGTCCACCCCCGCACGCAAAAATCCCGGCGTCGTCCCCGATCCGCCCGCCGGTCGGATGATACCGGATCGCGACGACCCGGGCCAAGCTCGCGGCGATCGAGGCCAGATGAGCCGTGATGACCCTGACGATCACCCATCATCCATCGGCCATTTTCCCCGACTTTCCGCCCGCGAGGCCGCTCAGGCGAACTTGGCCCAGAGCCGGCCGAAGGTGTCGGCGAAAGGGGCGACGAGGCGGGGGTCGTCGACGATGATCAGGTTCTCCTCGTTGTCGAGGGCCGCGCCCCGGGTCCAGTTGTAGCTGCCGTCGAGGAGCGTGGCGGCGTCGACGATCGCGAACTTGTGGTGCATGTGGAAGGGGCTGCGGTCGACCCGGATCGGGATGCCGGCGGACCCCAGGCGGTCGACGTCGGAGCCCCGGTCCTCGGCCTTGGCGTCGTCGGTGACGACCCGGACGGCCACGCCCCGGCGGTGGGCGGCGATGAGCCCGTCGGCCAGGCGGTCGTCGGTGATCGTGAAGACGCAGGCGTCGACCGACCGGCGCGCGCCGTCGAGGAGCCGGAGGATCGCGCGCGGGCAGTCGTCGCCGGGGCTGAAGTGGGCCTCCGCCCGGGCCGTCGCGGCGGGACCGCCGGCCTCCTCGCGATCCCGGAGCGCGGCGACCACCTCCTCCAGCCAGCCGACGATCGCCCGGTCGTCCGGGCTCGCCAGCGCCTCGCGGGCGATCTCGAACGCCCGGCGGCGGATCGCCCCCCGGTCCGGGCCCGGGCCCGAAGCCCCCGCGAGCCCGGCGAGGGCCTGGCGCTCGCCGCGCGAGAACCGCCGATCGTCGAGGGTCCGGGTCAGCCAGGTGTCGACGTCCTGAGGAGTCATGCCGGGAGTCCCGCCGGGAGGAGAGGGGGTCGAAGCCGCCCGATCGGCCCGCGACCGGGGCCGGGCGCCGTCGCCCAACGCTACCACCGGCGGCCGCGCGACGCCAGGAGCCGGCCGGCGGCGACGCGGGGTCGTCCCCGTGTTCTCCGCGGCTGCCGCCGGAAACACGAATAGCGGCCGGCCTCCGCGGCTGAATATAGGGGACGGGGCCCGCGACCCGCCGCCGGGCCCGAACGCGGACCAACGCGAAGGACGACACCCATGCCCGCCTCCGACGCCCAGCTCGCCGCCAACCGCCGCAACGCCGCGCTGTCCACCGGCCCCAGGACCGCCGAGGGCAAGGCCCGATCGCGAGCCAACGCGCTCAAGCACGGCCTGACCGGCGGCGGCGTCATACTCGCCGAGGAGGACGCCGACGGCGTCGACCGGCTCGAAGCCGAGCTCGTCGGCGACCTCCGCCCCTCCGGCCCGATGGCCCGGCTCCTGGTCCGGCGGATCGCGGTCTCCGCCGTCCGGATGGACCGCTGCGTCGACCAGGAGTCCGCCGCGATCTCGGCCGACGTCCGCCACGCCGGGGCCGACCACGACGACCGCCGCCGGGCCGACGTCGAGAAGATGTTCGACTGGATCGCCGCCGAGCCGGCCACCCACGCCCGCCGGCTCCGGGCCACGCCCGAGGGCGTCGACCGCCTGATCCGCGCCTGGCTCGACCTGGGGACCGACCTCGACCACCCCGACCGGCCGCGATGGGACTTCTCGCACTGGCAGCGGCTGGAGAACCTCACCGGCCGCCGGCCCGAGGACTTCCCGCTCTCCGACGCCGGGATCGTCAGCAAGGCGTACTGGGGCGACGAATCCTACCTCGACCCGGAGCAGGCCCGGCTCGACCCGGCCGAGAAGCGGGCCTGGATCAAGGACCAGCTCGTCGCGATCATCGCCGCTGAGGTCCGCGCCCTCGGGGCGCTCCGCGAGACCTTCGACCCCGAGCTGGCTGCCGCCGACCGCGACGAGGCGGGCCGCCGGGCCCTCTTCGACCCGTCCCGGGATGCCATCCTCGCCCGCAAGTACGAGGCCGCGGCCGAACGCGGGATGTACCGGGCCCTGAGGGAGTTCCGCCAGGTGGAGAAGGAGACGCCCGGTCGCCGGGCGGCGGCCGAGGCCGACTCCGAGGTCGAGGCCCTCGGCCGATTGGCTTCGTTTTTCCCGCCCGCCCCGGCCCCGGCCATCGGGCCCGATCCCGGCCCCCGACCCGTCGGGCCCGCCCGACCGACCGTCGGCACGCCCGCCCCCGCCTCCCCCGCCAGGCCCCTCGGGGCCGGCCGCGACGCCGGCCCCGCCCGTCGACGCAACTGAAGGACCGGCCGGCGGGGCTCAGCGAGACCGCGGCCCGGCCTCCGGGCCGGCGGGCGGGGCCAGGGCGATCGAGGTCATCCCCCCGTCGGCGGCGACGGTGACCTCGGCCCAGACCCGGCACACCGAGCAGCTCCCGAAGAGTCGCCAGGGGTCGTCGACGTCGGGCTGATGGAGGTCGAGCGCCTTGCCGCAATCCGTGCAGGGCGCCCAGTCGGACGGCAGGATCTCGGGGCTTTGAGGGATGGACTTTGAAGAATGATGAACGCACGCGGCCATCGGGCGTCTCCAACCGGGTTTGCTGGGCGATCGAGTCTTGGGACGGGGGATTTCGATCGGGACCCGCTCGGGTCGCGGCGATCGCCGATCCGGAATCCGGACCTGCACCGACATGTTGAGGAGGGGCGACGGAGGCGGCGGTCGGCGAGCCCGACCCGGGGGCGCCGGGTGCGGGCGGCCCGCCTCGGGGGGGCGACTGCTGGGGGGATCATCGGCCCACCGGCGAGGCCCGACGGTCCGTCGTCGCGCCGCGTCCGAGTCAGGTTGTTCGGCGGGCTTCCGGGTCGGCACGACGGCGCGGGCCCGGATCGCGGGGCCGTCGTCCGCACGCCCGGCTCGGTCGCGATCCGTCGACATAAAAGGCCGACAAGGAGCTTCTCGGAGTCATCGAGCGCACCGGGCCAGGCTTTGCAAGGCTCCTCACCATCGAGGGGCTCGAGGCTGGGGCAGGATCCTTCACCGACCATCCCGCGGACGCCACTGCTTAAAGTATCCGTAAACGCTCCATCGCATTCAATACGTAAATAATTTGAACGGGTGTCATTTCGCGTTCGTTATCGATTCCGACGGATGCGGGCGAGGGGACGGATCGGGCCGGAGGAAATCGGTGACGACATTAATCGTTTTCAGGGAAAGAGATGGGTCCGAAACTACCCGGAGGTCGTGGCGATCCGGCCCGGTCGATTCGCGGGCATCGTGTTGCCGGCCCGATCGATATTGCCAAGGAAACGTCGGGCCGACCTTCGAAAACGGTGAAATTATGGCGACAATTTTTGGGGATCGCGTCGCCCGGGCCGCCCTGATTCGAGGTTTCCGGGATCGGGAAACCGAGGCCGGACCCGGAAACGCCCGATCCGAGCTTCACCCGATGGCTCCGGATGGCCTAACAATCGCCGCGGGCCCCGCGCCGGGGTCGAAATTCGCCCGAGCAAAAATGTTTAATCTAAACAAATTTCAAGAATGTTAAGTATGAAATTCATCATCATTAATTATGATCGGCATTAAAATGCTTTTCCGAACCGTCGAAGTCCCCGGCACCTCGTCGGCGCCGGGGGCCAGTCGTGGGCCGAGGGTCCGGTCAGGGTCAACGGACCGGGAAGGCGGCCCCGTAGTTGACGGCCAACCGGCTCTGCCCGGCGCCTTCGCCGCTGATCCTGGCGATCCCGAGTGCGGTGGTGTCGGTGACGAACCAGCCGGTCTCGCCGACCGGGTTCCCGGCGGCGATCGGGGGCGTGGCGAGCGGGGTCGTGGCCTGGAGGGTCACCATCCCGCTGCTCTCGCCGTAGTGGATCGTGCCCGGCGGCCCCGCGATGTCGCCGGAATCGGCGACCATGGTGGCCCCGTTGATGGTGAGGCTCGCGATGCCGGCCGCCCCGAGGGCGAAGGCGGGCGTGGCGACCGTCACGGTCTCGTTGGCATTCATGGCGTTCGAGTCGGGGGGGACGGCGTAGGTGATCGTGACCGTCTCGACGAGCGTGTTCGGCAGCCCCGGAGGGCCGGAGCCGTCGTCGGCGATCGTGTACGGGTGGCTCCCGCTGGTGTTCACGCCGATGAAGTTGCCGATTGCCACCCCCGCGGGCGTGCCCCCCTACTGGATGATGCTCGCCGAGATCGCCGAGATGCTGTACGATCCAACCGCGGAATTGGGCGGCGCCGGGTCCACCGCGTCGACGATAGAGGCCGTGGCGGAGCCGGTCATCGTGAAGCCGTGGCCCATCGCGTCGGTCGTCGTCGAGACAACCGTGAGTTGGGCGGTGGAGTCCCCGGCGGCCGGGCCGTTGTTGGTCCCGGGGCCGGCCCCGCCCCCGTTGGCCGCCACGAGATCGGCCGCACCCCCGGGGGAGCCGGGCGGGAAATGGAAATCAGCCCTCACTTAATCCAACCGACTTCTTCGCCATCGGTCGACGCCCTGGCGCCCTTGCCGGGCCGCCCCGGCGCCGGCGCATCTCCCGACGTGAATTCGGTGACGGTCGCCTGCGACCTCGGCGCCTGAACCGATCCCCCGCGCCGCCCTCCCCCGCCGGGCGGGCCGGCCGACCCCGACGTCCCCACGCAATGGCCCGAGCACGCCCCGCACCGTCGTAAGGAGCTTCGACCCGCCATGACGAACCGATACCCCTGCGGCAAGATGCCTCGCCGAGACCTCCTGGCCGCCGCGGCGGCCTCGCTGCCGGCGCTGATGGGCGCCCGCCTAATCTCCGCGGCGGAGCCCCGAGCGGCCGACGCCCCCCGGGTCGTCGGCGCCCTCGGCGTGCCCGGCCCGTTCCCCGGCCGGGTGGTCGAGGCCCGCAACCCGGCGATGATCCGCGACGGCCGCAAGGACCGCGAGGCGATCAGGCAGACCTTGGCCCGCGGCATGAAGGAGCTGGTCGGCTCCGACGACGCCGTCGAGGCCTGGCGCTCCTTCGTCGGGCCCGGCGACGTCGTCGGGATCAAGGTCGTGCCCAACGGCTACCCCCTGGCCCACTCCTCGCCCGAGCTGATGCTCGAGGTGATCGAGGGCCTCAAGGCCGCCGGCGTCAAGCCCGCCGACATCTTCGTCTACGACCGATACCGCGGCGAGTTCATGGCCGCCAAGATGCACGAGGCCGTCCCCGACGGGATCAGGTGGGGCGGGCTCACCCCCGAGGACGACGGCACGCAGCTCCTGATCGACTTCCCCGGCTTTCGCAACGACCCCGTCGCCGGCTACGACCGCGACGAGTTCGTCGAGATGAACCTGGTCGGCCAGGGGGGCGACCCCAAGGACGACCGCAACCTCCGGTCGCACCTGGGCACCCTCGTCACCAAGCGGCTCAGCAAGATCGTGATGCTCCCGGTCCTCAAGGACCACGGCTCCGCCGGCGTCACCGGCGCCCTCAAGAACATGAGCCACGGCTCGGTCAACAACGTCGCCCGGTCGCACTCCACCCCCGACTCCAACGCCTGCAACACCTTCATCCCCGAGGTCGTCAGCCACCCGATCCTCCGCAAGAAGTGCGTCCTCCAGATCATGGACGGCATCCGCGGGATCTTCCAGAAGGGCCCGTTCGGCAACAACCCCGAGTTCGCCTGGGAGTACAACGCCCTCCTCTTCGCGACCGACCCGGTGGCGATGGACCACGTCGAGTGGCGGATCGTCGACGAGAAGCGGAAGGCGTCGAGCCTGCCCCCCGTCGCCGGGACCGGCCGCCTGGGCCAGGACCCGCTGGGGACCGAAGGCTTCGACATCCGCCAGCCGCAGCACATCGCCCTCGCGGCGAACCTCGGGCTCGGATTCTTCGACTTCAAGTCGCCCCGCGGCCGGCGGTTCTCGATCGACCACCGGGTCGTCTCCCTCGCCTGACCGTCCGCCCGGGGGGCGTCCTCAGGGACATCGGAATTGATGAGTGATGGCCGATGTTCGGGGGGGCCGATCATGGACCCGGGGGGAGGCCCACCTTTTTTTGCTAGCGAGTCATCATTTATAAATGATGAGTTGTATTAAATTCGGTGATATCATGACGTTCGCAAACTTCACGGATTATCACATTCGGTTGCACCGGCCGGGCCCGGGGGCCGACGCGGCCCGGGCCCGGCCGTGAGCCGCCGCCGGGGGCCCACGGCGACGGCGGCGGGCGTGGTGGCGGCGCTGGTGCTGGCGGCGGTCGCGGTGCCGATGCTCCGGTCGGGGGCCCGCGCCCGCTCCGCGGCCCGGCTGGCCCGCGAGGCCTTGGCCGCCCGCCGGTTCGAGGAGGCCCGCGACCTGATCGGCCGATGGGACGCCCTGGCCCCCCGCGACGGCGAGCCGGCCTACTACCGGGCCCTGCTCGAGGTCGAGGCCGACCGCCCGGCCGAGGCGATCGACGCGATCCGGCGGTCGGTCGCGCGGGGGTATCCGGCCGGGCCGTTGGAGGTCCTCCGCGCGATCCTCATGGCCCGCGCCGGGCGGCTCGACGAGGCCGAGCCCGTGCTCGCCCGGGCCTTCCAGGGCGGCGACGGGCCCCGGGTCGAGGTGGCCGAGGCGCTGGCGCGGATCTACCTGAAGACCTTCCGCCTGGCCGAGGCCGCCCGGGCTCTCGACGCCTGGACGCTGGCCGCTCCCGACGACCCCCGCCCCTTCCTGCTCCGCAACGAGGTCGACGAGCGGGTCGAATCCGGGCCGGCCGCGCCGATCCGCAACTACCGCGAGGCCCTCCGCCGCGACCCCGGCCGGCTCGACGCCCGCCTGGGGCTGGCCGAGAAGCTCCGCGAGGCCTCGATGCTCGACGAGGCCGAGGCCGAGTACGCGACGCTCCTGGGCCGCGCCCCCCGGGACCTCCGGGGCCGGGTCGGCGCCGGCCGGGTCGCGTTGCTCAAGGGGGACGTCCAGGCCGCCGCCCGCCACTTCGCCGAGGCCCTGGCGATCGACCCCCGCGACAAGGTCGCCCTCCGCGAGTCCGGCCTGATCGACCTCAACGCCGGCCGGGTCGAGCAGGCCTGCGTGCGGCTCAAGGCGGCCGTCGAGGTCGACCCTCACGACCCCGAGGTCCGCTACAGCTACGCTCGGGCCCTGGGCCGGTCCGGCGACGCCCCGCGCGCCGCCGCGGAGGACGCCGCGACCGAGCGGCTCCGGGGCGAGCAGCGGCGGATCACCGACCTCCGCCGCCGGCTCGTCGGCCGGCCCGACGACGTCGACCTCCGCGGCGAGGCCGCCCGATGGCTGATCGAGCATGGCCACGAGAAGGAGGGCCTGGAATGGACCGAGCTGATCCTCCGCCGCCACCCCGGCCACCCCCCGACCTGCCGGCTCCTGGCCGACTACCACGCCGCCCGCGGCGACCACGGCCTGGCCAACTACTACCGCCTGGCCGCCTCGACCGCGGCCGGCCCGAACTGATCGCGTGACCCCCCGCCGATCGATCGATCGGGGCCGGGTCATCGGGAACCCGGTCCTCGTGTTCGGGATCTCAGATTGCAGATTTCGAGATTTCAAAGCATCTTCAGGGCTTCGCTTTGCAATCCGGGTGGTGTCTGCTGAAGATTGAATGAGAGTCAGACAATGGGTAATCTGGCCGTCCTGGAATTGTCGCTCACACCGGCACCGGTCCAGGAAGCCCTATGCCCACGGCCGACCTCGCACGCTTCTG
>JAABUX010003441.1_pt1 | contig 20984 bp, 22 predicted proteins | sample 5561851 | NCBI WGS metagenome assembly JAABUX01 (sample SAMN10711883, study PRJNA513361) | rock metagenome | isolation source: Antarctica rocks | place: Antarctica: Victoria Land, Richard Nunatak red sandstone | collected 2016-01-03 | reverse complement strand
AACTTCAATGTTGGGCATCACATGACTCAATGCCTATGCGCCTACCCTTGCACGATCTGCCTGATAGCGCACAGACTCTCTTGCCGCCCGAGAAATGGCTAGACCTCAAAGATCTTTCAGAATGACTTGCAGGACAGGGATCGGCGGCGATCTAAAGTCAAGGTCTTGAGGTGGTATCCATGTTACGGGCGGCTGGTAGTGCTTTGATCCGAATGCTAGAAATCTAATGGCTTCTGGGCGCCAGAGTCTTGACACTATAGGTAGAGACGGAAGCTAAATCCGGGATTTGGTACCGTAGCAAGTTAGAGTTCGATGATAGGAGTAGTGTTGGAGCAAGAACAACGACCGTAGGCGAGACTATACCACGATCCTTGTTCAAGCGCTATTTAAATAGCTAGTTCTTGGGGATATTCAACTATTTTCGCACCAAACGAGACACATGTAATACAGCTTGATACTGAGGTTAGGTTTTTGAAAAACAGAAAGTATACGTTTAATATAAATTGGACTTGACCGGCTAAGCCTCGCTATAACATATGGTTAAGGCGGCTCCCCGTGATCTCTTGACGCCACACTCTCCACAATCTCGAAAGAGTGCCCTATAGTGGCGCTGTTACCGTGAATTTTGTTCGTGTTCGTCCAAAAATGGGCCGGGGAAGTGGGATCACGGTCCAGCGGTAGGCCCACACCCTATCCCTGCTAGTTTGGACTCGCGAACTAAAATTCCCAGCCACAAATTTCTTTCACCTCGGCCCTAAGTAGGGAGACGAACTTTATATTACAGAGAAATCGGGTAATTACCGTCCATAACCCTATCTTCATGCGCGTGAACAGCTCCTAATATCTTTATTCCCATGCTTTGACTATACAGAGCACCCTATAATACAGCCGTCTGACGTGTATATAGAGCCAATTGACTGCTATATGATCGGCTCTTTGAATACCCCAGCATGATAAAACGATCTACCGTCTAAACACTTAAGGATGGCCCAAAGGTCATTTTATACCGTGTTCCTAATCTAGAGTGTTAAGGTTGAATAACCATTTCCATGACTCAACGCTCATGCTTTGACTGGGCATATTACAGCCAAATTAGGGCTTTGAATGCGCCCACCGAGCATATCGTGAAGAGCAAGCCCCCAGTGCGGCAAATGTATTTCGTGATCAGCCGAGCTACAATAAGCCTTTCTTGTTGATCTGGTCGAGTATCGGAGTTCTCCACAGAGCAGATAAGTACCACAATCCAGACCGAGAGACCCCCGCCATGGTGTCCAAGCGCTTCCATGCCTCCATCACTCGGATCAGACCATCCGTTTTACGCTAGATTTAGAGGCGTTACACCGTCCACGCCTCGAGGTGAAGGCGTACAAACATTCCCGTCTCGAAACTGGCGGGTGACTGGCTAATCTCGCCGGCACGTCACGCTTTTAGGCCTTCTATCGCGGCTATTAGGGTCGTTTAAGAAAGACGACCTTGGGTATCCGTTCAAACAAGGGTAGTGGGGTTTATAGGTAGCAAAAGATCATGGATACGCGGTTATTCGATTGCGGACGCATGTCCTTTGCCTTTCATAGTCTCGGCCTCCACAGACCGATGGATTGGCAGTGATATCTTTAATAGGAGTCATCGGGATGCAGGGTATGGGCCATGGAACTCCTCTCAAAGCGGCTGCAGAGAAAGCCCAAGTCCTTGCCACATTATCCGGGAGCATAGCGACCCCGCTCACTCATGAATTCGGTCAAGACCATGTACACCTAGCGCCTTCGTCGTCAAAGGTGAGGTCCGGTATTGCTTCTTCGAAAATCTCAATTTAGTGACTGTACTCGAATACTTTTTGTTCTCATCATATATTTAGTCCAATCGATTTGTTACGACACCATTTAGTACCATTTAGCATGCACTACTTGCTACTCTGGTTGGAAGCTGAGGATAGAAATCTACTAATTGGAAAATTTCCGGATTTACGCCTAAGCGCTCATTATTGAGGACTCAAAATAAGTTGAGCTGGAAAGACAAGTTCTGATAACGGGCTTTGCGTACCTTACAACCACGTTCCCCTACTCCCCAACTCATAATCCGCGATGGCACTCACAATAAATTGTGGTCCCCGCCCACCTTCCGGCTCAAGAAGCGCAGCTAGATGTCAACTAGCCCGCGAGATGCGTGCACTACTTGAACAACGCATTCAGCACAAAATTCCTAAGACCCGTCTTCGGCATCTGTCAGGCGACAAGAAGCTAATCCCTCACGTTGTGGGGCAAGGTGGGTATCAGACATATGAGAGGAGTGACCACGAATATGGCTGACAAGAACAAGCGTGGAGGAAGGAAATGCAGACGTTGGACAGGTCTAGAAAGCGTGTGAAATCTACAATACGATGACTATTTGTTTTTTATCATTTTTGTTATCATCAAATGCCATCTTGATCATATGGCTGTCGAGGAGAGAGGAAGGAAAAATTACTACAAAACCTTAGATATGGGTATGGAGAGGTGAGGCTTTTATTTAGTTATTTTCCTTCTCATTATCCGTCCTATCCTGAGCTAACATGGATATAAGCACGGCCGGGGCCTCTTGAGATATCAATTCAGCATTTTGTGCATAATAGGACGGTTCAGAGTGCCTTTTTGCCCATAATGTGTCGGCCTGCGAGCTATCAGCCAGTGCTTTGATTCGCCCGAGTACCATTTCTAGTGTGGGAAGTGATGAAAAGAACTCTCACGAGTATCTCATAGGCTTCCTCTAAGCCTCCGTTGGTGTAGATAAACTACGCTGGCTGTAATTCGTTCCAAAAGAGTAAGCTTGTCATCATCCGACGGGCCACATTGGCACCGGTCTAGATCAATTACAGGTAAGGAGGAGTGGTCGGTCGAGGAAAATTGGTTGTCATACTTAAACCGTCCAATGCGCTACTTATAGACATTCAGGTTACGGCGTGGAAATCAAATTCCATTGCAGCTTTCTTGCTGGACATGGTTTGGAGTGAAGGGTGTTGAACGATCTTAGGGGTATAGTGGATTATTTGGCTATCATTGACTATTCTAGATGTCTGAAAAGGTGTCTAGGAATAAGACAACGAGACAACAGGATTTGTAGACGTGGCCTCTCGCTTAGTGTCTTGGCAGAAGGGCTTATATCCAACAGATTTCTACATAAACTGGAGTACCAATCTGCGCAAGAAAAATTCGAATAGGAAGAACAGTTGATGTCTTATTATCGTAATATCTTCCAGGCAACTAGGTACTTGGTTTTGGGTGGGAATGGCTAGTTAAATGATGTACCGATGTGCGGGGTTTGGATTTTGTAAATCGGTGATCATTTTGTAAAAGGCCGTCAACCACCTAGGGCGAAGTCCCTAGGTGGTGGGCCACGGCTACGGAGAGCAATGGCGGGACGTCTGCCCCGGAGATCACACCCCGATGTAGCAAGACTACCAGGAGAGGCTTTTGGTGTCAGCCTCCGTACAATCCTCCAGCAGCGTAGATTACGATAGAAGTTTTGTGACGAAATTTAGTCGTTGTTATAAGCGTAACAAACTTCCTAGTCATGTAGATAATAGCCATTAGACGAGAAGTAGGTATGGACGACCAAGCCAACGGGCAAACTTTGCCGGACGCCCAGACCCAGCTTTAATGATCCAGCCCAGCCCCAGCATGGTGCTAAAGACACTAAACCAGCTTCAGACCCAGCCGCAGCCCAGCATACTGTTAGCTTCCTCACTAGCAGACTATTTTCGTTCGCCATATTAACTTTCTTAACGATGCATTAGCCAATGACTGCTGCGTCATTGCACCAGTGGATCGTCTGACGTCCAGTCATCTTTGAAAGGGGACCATGCAATGAAACTTAGGGATATGCCAGCTAGGACGATCCGTAGACAGCGAAACCAACTTTACAAGAATCATAGGTAATTAATATCTGTTGTCGTATCTTAATCTGCGTAATGCGAGCTCCCATTTTCTCCCAAGTCATCCTTCGTTCATGCCAGCCATACGGCGATCTGCAATGGAGACATCCCACCCCTTGGACTCATGTTCCGAGCCTGACGACTTATCCGTGATCCGCTCCTTTAGTAACCAAGTTTTCCAGCTCCTATTCTGTCGTCTGAAGCACAATTCCAACCCTTTCTAGAATATGCCACAGTAAGTTCGAATGACAGTCTCAGACTCCAGTACTAACGCGTGTAATAGAAGACAATGCACCTTTCGTACATCGGGGCCGTAAAACGAATCACAGCTGATCCCTTCATATCACATTACGGAGAACCTGGTAAGATGTCGGACTGGGAGCTTCTTCAACGCGTCTGGCAAGCAGCACTCATTATCTTTAAATATAAGAGCCTCCGCATTTGGCTCATGCCTACATGCCGTCTTGCGCAATACAGTATGCCTGAGACTGTGAAGGAGTTTTTTGGGAATATGGCCATCATGGAGGACGACATTTTAGAATTGTTGCTGGCCTACACTCTCTGCAACTACCCCACACCTATGACAAGCGGCTGACGTTGGCCGCTGGATTCTCTGGTCCATTTGTAATGAGGGTCATGAGAAGATACGATCAGTGAGCAAGGCGTGGTTGTCCTCGGAGGTGCGGGTCATACGGATCATCATACGGTGTCAAGGCTGGGACGTCCGCTCTAGGGTTCTGCTCATCTATTCGAGGACTGACAGAAGTGAGTAAAGGCGTCTGCGATTTAAGGCCAAATGAGGCGGAGGTAGCGTAATGAGTTCGGAGGATGGTGGTCGAGGAGACGGGATACGAAAACGTGACGGGGGTGGAGGAGTGGTGACTTGGTCGCCCATTGAGGTGGGAACAACGGTACTATCTTGTTCTCTAATATTGCCGGATCAATCGTCTCGTATATCTCCATTGCATCCTGCCTAGACATTCCCATCTCTTTCGCCACATAGTCTAACCATGTCTGATGCTTGACGCTGTCGTACGACGTAATGCAGGGCCCGCTAACGCTGAGATGGATTCTGGAGGATATGTAATGCATGAGGAAGGTGTAATGCATGAGAGGAGAGCGGCAGATAGCAAACCGGTCATAGATAGATACTAATAACCTTACGAATGGATCTGCAAGCTTCTCTCTGTACCGATCTTCCTGCCGACAGAGGTTAACGCACTGTTGCATGCTTGACACTACAAACGCTTCAATCATTGGACGGATTCCTTGCTGGCAGGCTGCGGAAATCTCCACAAGCGAGGTAATAATAGCCTGGTCTCGAGCTGTATTAGCCCCCCGCCTTCCTTCATAAACTCTTCCTTCTACAACACCATCGACCAAGCCGTTAAGAATGTCAGCTATTCCGTCAGAGAAAAGTTTTGCTGATAGTGTGTTCTCCTATGAGCGACCTGTGAGAGCAGAGCATCAAACAAACTTTCCATTCGTGTTCGAAGGCCAGCGTATTCATGACCATGACGCGAAACATCTTGTTCTGTTGATTGTCCTGCCAGTGTCTTGGGACAGAGCCGGTCCACGGAATGCTTGTCCTGCGCTATGATAAGCCGCAACCCTTCGCTGGCGTGCAGAGCTCACATTCCAATAGTACGTGATGCTCGCCTCCATTGTCATGTACGACGAGAAACTAGCCATCGAAAACGAAGATGAGAGCGACACAGGCGCAGGCATTAATGAGTGCTGCTTATCGGTGTTTGTCGCTGAGGCCAACCAAGCTACTCTGAGCCCACAACATTACACTGCGATTTTTAAAGTCTTAGGTAATCGTCTTGAAGACACGAGCGGCCTGCGTCGGGCAACAGGAGATAGGCTGAGTCATATCACAGAAGAAGATTTGGAGCAACTCTGCAAGCACCTTACTGAGTTGACGAAGGAGGGAAAACCCTTCTTGCTGAATTGGACTCGGGCCCACTGTGGGCCGAAGTTGAAGTGGGAGCAATGTACACCGTTCCGCGGCTTCGCTGAAGGTTTGCTAGACCTTGAACGTTTTCCGATCGGCTAGAAAGTAACATGATCAAGGCAAACTCTCTACCGCAACGGTCCTATGAAGTATACGTCTCATCTTCGTCCATTCATGCCTCCAGGTCGTTAATGACGCTCGGTGCTATCACGGTATGGAGAAATATTTGGCGCTTCTCCTAGAACAAATTAGGGAGGAAAATTGGAAAAGCATTGGGCTCTTATAGGTTGATCAAGATCTTACATGTGCCACCATCTGAAGCTTCTGAATTCCAACGCCAATAAGCGTACCGACGCATCTACCTCCGAGTAATCCCATTCAACGTTACTGTCATAAAGGTTGTGTCCGCATGACTTCGTTGAGTCTCTTCTCAACGTCTTGTCCCAGTCTTGCGTGCGAGAACTCTGCTGTATCCCAGGTGATCCACGTGCCTGGACGCAAAGTAAATTATGACAGCAGTCTCTTAATTGGACCACTCTGAATTGTCCATGCTGACTGTACCACTACCTCGATGGGGATGAGTTCGGGAGTTTAGCGACGTCAAAAGAAGAACGATAATAAAGAGCAGAGCTTCCAAGGTTCAGTGTATTCCCTACCGAAATGTTTGGCCAAGCGTCCGACGATAACTTGTGCATCAAAGCTATTTGCCTGATTCCTGCGGGGTCGAGCGAAAGACACCCTTGGCAGAAGTACTGAATGGTCCCTGTTGATCTGATACAGTATGATCCACATTGATTTTGGTGGGCCCTGACTGCTTAACTAGCAGCTGAGTGACCAATCTGCCGACCGCTTGAGTCCAAGGTTGCAGCTCCTCAATATACTTATATAGGTTATCAAGCGTCCTACTTCTGTGTCAGTACTGACCCCCAGAGGTTGGCTAGGCTTCGAAGGACCTTGTCTCTTCCTTTACCCTAATGGGGAAGCTCACTTACTCGCGCTCCAACGATTGGATCGATGGTCTCGTTCCAGCGACAAAGCTCTTTCCATCAGCCCTGGGCTGCTCCAATTCGTCGCCACCGACAACATATCGATCTTCGAATCCGGCATAGAGAGGAGGTGACAATATCTGAGTTTGATCCCTATCGGCATTTGCACCGTCGTTCGCACCAGTCTGTGCACCGTATTCCTGTGGATGCCACTCTCCGAATACGTCCACGCCATCGTTCTCGCCTCGGGGCCGAGATCCTGCACAAGCCACTCTTCGAGCCCTTCAAAGTCGCGACTAGTATCCACGAGATCATCGAACTCCCATCCATTGTCCTGCATCAGCGTTTTCCAGTCGCAGGCAGCCATTGATAATTCTGTGCTTGCCGCCATTTCTAGTCCTTATACACTTTCTAAATCCTACTGTCTATTACCGTCGAGGAAGTCTTTCATATAGCAACTGCGTTTGTGGAGACGCCGCCATCTAGCGCCGAGGAAACCCCCTTCCTGGATGCCGTCCAAGCGCTTCGGTGCCTCCGGCCGAAAGAACGGATTGATATAGCCTCATCCATGATGCGCTAATATTGATGGCTTCCGCCGTCGAATCCTAAAAGTGATGGCGTGCATGAACACATGATGGAAGGGCGGTGACTATCCTTAGTCTAACCTTATAAAGTATTAGGTTCAGATCACCTGATCAAGCATGTATGCGAGTGTTCAGCTATGAGCATGGATGGCCCCTCAATATGCTCCTCTCGCTTTGTCAGTCACGCCTTTCATGGGAACCTATCGTCGCGAGTCAGGAGCAAAGAGGGGGTTGTGGGCGGTAATAGAGGGGTGTAGGTGATGGTATATGGCAAATGGGTCAGGTATAATGAAAGGTATGGACAATGGATGATATCATTGGATGATGATGAGTAGTATTGTTGACTACTAATAGATGTGGTTGATTAATTGTACAGAGAAACCACTGCAAAGAACACGCATGAAATCTCTACTAGTTTGCCAAGGCCTAGTCACGTGATGATTCACGTGACATACCGAAGTTGACCCGGCCTGAAATCCAACAAGGTAAAGCCCAACGTTGGTCCCATTAAAATTCGTTCCCACTCTCTATTGTCTCTAGTAATAAGCTCTCTATCGATAACATGTTCACCTCGGGCAACATAGATACACCTGTGGTCGTTACATCCAGTGTTGAACCCATAGTATGGCTGCCGTATCCAATGAAGTAGTGTTCAACAGCTAAACCTCTTCTTTAACCATTAATCCCTTAGTCCTTGACTCCTCGACTCTCTATTCCTTGGTGAGCTAGTGTCTGACTACCGATCTCTTGATAGTCGACTTATCTAGCATCGATAGTTTAATTCTTAATTCTGAGATTACCGAATTTTCGCCTTCGCCTTCAACGGTTAAAGGGTCCCGTGTCAAGTAGCAGACTCCTAATCACGACGACGAGACTCTCTTACTCAATCTTCGCCTCGCGCAGCGCAGGATCTTGTGGGCGGAGACTGCCAAGTTATTCAATAGCCAGGCACCGCTCGAGCGCCGTCGTACCGTCGACGCTGTCATAAACAAGGGGTAACAGCTCGTGAGAGTCTATATAAGCCGGACTGCCCCAGCTCCTCCTCAGAACTTATTGGCGAACGAGTCTCGATGGAGTCACATAAACAGTCCAACGACCTTGCAAGACCACTCCGATTTTGGACGGGAGGAGACATTGCTGCCGTATAATTCATGGGACTTCCCTATAAGACATATGGAGATCCTATCGAATTCTTGGGATACAAAGATAGATACTGAAGGATACTCGAAAGCCATTATGGAAGAGATGGAGGCATTAGAGGACATGGATGCATTGAGAAAGGGCGCTATGGAAGCCGCTTCAGGCATTCAAATACTCTGAACTTCCCTGCGTCTATAGACCAGTAATCTAGATTACATTTCGCAAGAATGAACAGCTCTCAAGCTTCCAGTCAATATTTTGACTTCCATATATAACTCAGTGACCTGAAAAAACGACATGCTTGACCGAACCATGGAGGGTTAGCCTTTGACTGTGGTGATGTTCCATTTTACCGCCTGACAGTGCTTCGTGGGAAGCTTCTAAGATTAGGACAACATCCTTCATAGACTGTACGCGCGCGTTTAGGGATCTAGTTGAGATATAAAATTCCATATGCTTCATGTTTTTGACTTTTTATTATCTACACCATCTCAGGAAGATATACTATCCCCAAGTCCCCGCCTTGATTATCCATATATTCTATCATCTCTCAGGAGAACATAGTATTCCTAACGGCCTGTCTTTACTCATGTATCATCATTATATCATATGTCAGGAAGAATCATCATCATTTAAGTCTCTATAGCTAACGCTTCGCAATCTCAGCCGCAGGCGAGAGATTCTTAATGATACTGAGAACTCCCACCTAATGTATAGCAGGTCCAGGACCGAGATCTTCGAAGTAGTCGCTACCAAGTCGACTACAGCTTTTTCAAGGATTTCTTCCAACGAGAAGAAATCGCAGCGTAACAGGTCGGAGGGCTTTAAGAGCATATTGGCCAGCTTTATGCAGCTGTTCAGCATACTAGACGTGAGTCTCAAAAGGATAGGCAAGCACTTAGTAAATCGCAAGATCAGAAGAAGGCGCCAGAGAAACACGTAGGCTTTCGTCTGTCCGAATTCGTAAGGGCAAGGATTGAGAACGAGCTGCAGGATGAGCAGCAGGAGCACCGTCTTTGCTTAGAGAATCTCAAATACGGATGTGATCGACACAGCGAGACTGAGAAACATCTTGAGCGCATCTGGACTTCGCACAATCATCTAGAACAAATCATGGCGGATCTTAAATCTAGAGCAGATGACGGCCTTTAGACATGACATACAACGTCACCAACCTGGTCATGGAGCTTTCGGAGAAGTCTCAGAAAATTGAAGATCTGGAATACAAGGCGAGATCCATTGGGTTGTTGTGGCGTATCCCTCCGTCTTGAAAAGAGCCCAAGGAGGCAATGAATGCAGGTTTACAAAGACTATCGCCGTGTTAGCAACATAAATGATTATTTTGATGCAAGAGACCATACCCTGGAGCTGCTGAGGTGACTACTTAAGATCAGAAGTGGGTAGTAGTCGATGAAGAGTAACTTACGCTTCCCATACAAATGGCTCATTCTCAATCTCATTAGGTCTAACGTGTTTATATCCTTGGGATAATGATTAGTAGGGTGCATGATAGGGACGTACTACAATTTCGTTCTCTGGGTCTTCCCTTATAATTCGAAAAAATGTACGTAAATACATCTGATAAAGTAGTAGCGGTGACTGCCACCTTCTGTCCAGGAGGCCCGAGTCAGTCGACGTCAAAAAGCCTTCGATCAATCCCGAACAAACCTTTAAATGAGCTCTCTAACTTACCTACGTCGTAACGTCCATCGGTAAGCCAACAATGAAAAAGGTCCCGTAGGCGAGTAAGCAAGCCGCTTCCCTTGGTCATGAAACAGACCAAGGATGTTGACGCTCGAGCCAGAAATGGATGCTTGGGCTAGAAGTGGTCGCTTGGGCCAGAATTGGGTGCCCTGCGAGCGCGTATTCTGTGGGAGACACCCATTCAGAGTCAAAGCTGCAGAAACCTAATCCGCAACTTGCTTCTACAAGGCAATCGCATCCACCCTGTCTGGGTCACCTACTGCGCCCAAATCTTGGGCTCAACGCAAGTAGACTGGACCGAGACCCGCGACAGAACACAGAAAAACGAATCGTTCCCGAAGAAAATGGCAGGCTTAGGATAAGGAAATTCGAAAAGGAAAGGAACTCCGCCTCCAGAATTGGACGAAGCGGCGCGAACGCCTCTACGAACTATCTGCTTTGGACCCGGAAATCTCGAAAGCACTAGACATTAAAATTTGCCTGCTAGAGGTATAGGTAATATTGATGGGAAAGCTTACTATTAAAGAAAACCATACCAAGGGGTTAGTGGAGACACCGGACAAATCTGAGGCGATACGGGCGTTCATAGAGAGGAAAAAAGCGAGGAGGGAAGTGGGAGTCGGAGATAAAGCGACCGAGCCACGGTATCACTGTCTGCCAAATTGTGCGTGTAATGCCCGTGTCTTCTCAGACTTCACAGTTCCTCCTCAGGATCTTCTTAATTTTCGAATCGCCGTATCAATTCCTGAACACTGTGCTGCGAGACCGCAGGGCAGTAGTAATGAAGAGCTTGTCGCGAGAGTCAGCGTGACGCTTGCGAAACCTAACAATTCCGGTGGGCGAAAGCACCGCGAATGTTCGCTCCTTTACACCCCTTCGTTCGCTGAAGATAAAGCGTGAAGCCTACGCTAAGGAGATGGTTCCCTCCCGGCCTTGCTACCCAAACACATATATGGGCGACTGAGGTTGGGCAGCACCCGAAGGCGGTACTTAAGGGACAAGAGATGGTGCGAGCTTCCTCCTAGTGAGACCGGCGAGACCGACACCGCCGGAACCACGTCTTCGCCTGCGTCGGGCACGTCCAACGTCCGTAAAAGGTGATGGCCCGCTGGCTGCGTTTTGGAATCGGAAATGTGAAACATTTTCCTCCTGATACATGCGGTGGTCGTCTTGAAAAGTCCGGAAAGACGGTTGTTAGTCCAGGTCGTCTTCTCCCGAAGCGAAGAAAGCACGGAAGAAATCTCGTTTGACGGCAAAGGAAGTCAGATAACGCTTGGGAACGGCGCTACAGGAAGTCGAGTAGATATGGTCAAGAAAGAGACTTTTTTCGTCTACTTGGAAAGAACGCTCCCACCGCCTGCCGCATCCGACCTCATAATCCGACGTTAATACCGGAATAACTAGTCCCCTTTTAACGTACGACGGACTCGTCGGTAGCCGTTCTCTGACGCCAGTGACCAAAATTCGAACCATCGTCGCGGCTGCCGCCCTTCGTGCAAAGCGCTCTGCTTCGTCTTATCTCTCAGCGGCGATTAGCCGTCCATGACGGGAAAGTGGCGGAGGGCAAAGAGCTAGAGCTAAGGATACGATAACCATGAAGAACGACGGGAAGGCGACGTTCGATCCTTGAAAGTATATTCACTCGTTTGCCTCTTCACCTTCGTCTGTCCGCTGTGGAGGGCGCTGAAATGTTGAGACATGGAGCCTTTGCACATACCCGGTAGTTGCGGGAGGCTCGAGGTATTTCGTGTCTTCAAGAAAGGTATGGATGGATAGGATTACATGCTCTATTGAGCAAGCGCTGTCTGAGATTCGTGATCGTTGACCGTCAGCTGTGACCGTTGGGAGCATATCGCCAGCGAGCATTCTGATCTGAATGTGCGCGCGGTCTTCCGACGACCGCGAGGGACAACGGCCTTGCAAGATTGCAACCGTGTTGGTCTCAAGTCGCAGCTGATTTTGCCTCCTCGTCCCCGACGATCCGTGTCCATGTATTCTTGATCCGACGCAAGTAACGGGTCATTTCCTGTCAGAGAACGATATGGTGCGGATACGAAGCTCGTGCCGCAGGGCAGTCCAGAAGTCGCATAAATGTTCCTGGCTGCAATGTTAGCCACAGACCTGCGAACGGAATCAGGGCGTCCAGGCCCTCCACGAACTTCTCCGGGAGCACTTCCAGTCGCAGGAGGCACCTCTGCATATTTTTCGAAAGTCTAGCGAGCCATTTCGGCCTTCTCGTGGTATCGCCCCGTAAGGTGGAGATCCGAATTTGACGGACGATATCTCCATTGTAATAATTGGTGGAGTTTGCCGCATGTTCCCGCAGGACGTCTTTGACCCAGGGCTTGAGGTCTGACTTCTGTCAGCGAGCATCTCCTCTGAGGAACGTTAACTCTCCCACCTCTAGAATAATGATCCACCACCTACCATCTGTTCTCGTCTCCCGTGAATTCAAGGCGGTGCCTCCCTTCCTAGGTGGAGGCCTCGGGGCACCGCAGACTGTGTCGTTACGTTGTTCTTGTTGAAATGGCGAGTCGGCGATCTTTTTATCGAAAGTGTTAGAAATGGGCATCTAGCCCCATCCATGCTAGTGTCTTGGCATGGTCCATGTGGACAGAGTTTTCAACTCCTTGTTCTTACCTCCCTAGAGTACTATTCATATAGCCATAATCACGTTGCCAACACGTTGTTCAACAGAAAGGAGGCAGCTGAATCGGCATAGCGATCCGACACTCCCCTGACGCTAGGCCTAAAAGGGCGGGGTACCCGACACGGCATCGGGGATCCGACAGTACCCTGACGTCAGGCCCTTAGCCTATAGACTCCGCCTGGGCACAGGCAGGGTGATCAAAAAGAAAATCAAAATCAATTATAATTTTACCTCTTAATGACTAAGTATAATTGATTATAATTGATTTTTTTTACTAATAATAGATATACGTCAAGTATTGATCTGCTTTAGGTTAGCCTCCTTCTGCGATCTCCCTGGTCTCATATTTGTATGCCTCCAGCTTCTCTTTCGATGGTATATAACTATAACCCCATCGTGCCTATCAATTGAGACTCATGAATGATGGTCATGTTACTACAAGAAGAGTTATTAATTATTTATGCTATGAAGATGCTCGATGAAGTTTTCAATGCCAAGGATTGTTTGTCATTGATGAGTCAGCAACTTAATATCCACTCCTTAGCATGCAGCAGATGACTGCACCATTCTTCAGAGACCGTAGTTGAGTATACTTACTCCTTGCGTGCTCCAGACGGTCCCTCCATCTCTCACTAGTGCTTCAACTCGAGCACCGAGGCCAGCCTTAGATGGTGTTGGTATCTGGACTGCGCAAAGTCTCACACTGTTCTTCTCTAGAGCCGAACGAACGGCGTCGAAGACATCTGGATTGCCAGGGTCTGACAAAGCACGGAGTTGTTAGGAAATTAACTCTTGCACCTTAATTGTGCTCACAGAATATTGCGCGGAACGTGAACCGGCGTGCCCGGACCCTGCCGAATCCTCCTCTTCTTGAGGATGAGTGTCAGGACCTCCATGCCGAAAGATTACAAGCGACGCGAAGGAGAAAAAATAAATCGTCAAAGATGGGGATCATTGCTTGCATTAGGAGAACTCCATGCTATATAACCTGCAAATGCTTGCATGAAGTACAACCAAGAGAGAGAAATTGTCAAGAAAGTAACCAGGTTATTCTTATTAATCAAAATTGAATATAGTCCAAAGGTAGACGAGAAAGCTCCCCGTACCAACAATGCTAGACACTGGCTTTGCTTCCTTTTCTCCTTGCCATCCACAGGACCATTCGACGTCGTAGTAATTACAAATCTTCTGTGCATAAAATCTCTCCCTGCTTGGTGTCGAGTATGAATCACTCCTCCTCGCTTGTCTTGAACGACGCCCACTTTCGCTTCCTTTGACCGTACTGTAAGCACTCTTCATCTACTCGCATACCCAGTGTCTGACTGTACTTAGTATGACGGGTTTTTGGCCTCGGTGTTGACTAGAAGAATAGCTGGAACTTGACGAGAAGCAGGATAGCGGCTTATGAGAATAATCGCTCTCCGGATGAGATAGGTCTTGTGTCTTCATACGCTAGGTATGTTTTTCTTCAATTAGAATACTAGGCTGACTTACTTGGAAACTCTGCGCGGCCCACAGGGCACACTTGCTGAGCCATGTATTTATGACCTTGTATGTTACTTTGGAATGTCAGCAGATATTTTCTTCCCAAATAGGGCTGCTGAGGTACTTAGGTTGTTGTGATTCTCGAAATCCGTTGAAACTGACTCCTTGTCAATGTAGGCGAGAAGGCGTTTGAAGTGGATAGAACGTGACTCGTCCATGGTTATTGGGGAGCCTGACTCATCGATGGTCGTTGGGGAGCCAGACTCATCGATGGTGGCTGGAGAGCCTGACTCGTCCATGGTACCTAACTCCTCGAATCCCACTGACTCATCGATGGTCGTTGGAGAGCCCAGTTCGGTGGTCGTTGGAGAGCCATGGAAGTTATCGTGAAACCAATTCTCCATTCTGTCGTTCCGACAGGTTCCCGACATGGGCAAGGAGAAATTTCCTAGATCCTATGAAGGCGAGAAGCTTTTGACTCGGCGTGGGAAAGAGGTCCCTTGAAGTACGGAGCCCCTTGGATACCCTTGCAAGTTTTTGCCTATCATTCTCGTTCCGCTTCAGCTGATCCTTTTCCACGACGATTCCTAATCTCTACGTTTGGTCCGCGCTAATGAGATAATCACTAAGCGTGGACGTGTGGCGTTTGCTTCCTTGAATAGATTTGGGGGCGGGAAGGTAGCTATTACGCCAGATCCACTCCTCAGAGCCTACATTGCAATGGCCTGAGCATAACGACGCTCCATGCTAATACCGAAATTCCTGTCCCAATCGTGTTATGATAGATGCGGTGGTCTGCGGATGAAGATCAGGGTGGGCGCTAGCTATAGCGGTGGGTATGGCGGTGATCTCCAAATCGAACCTGATTGGGCGGTAGGCAAGGCGGTGGGTGCATGGATCTTTTCAGCTCTGACGGGCCGATTTGCAACGTAATTCAGGGGCCAGCTTCCCTTGGCCATTTCCAGTAAGTAAGCACTCATATGTCTAGGCAGTAAGAATGATAGATTGACAGGTTACACATCCCAAGCCGTTCTACGCGTCGCTCCCAAGCCTCGATACCTATATGAGGGCGGGAACGCGTTTCTCATGTCTAACCCGAGTCCGCATTGGAGTGAAGAATCCGATCCCAATATATTTTAACCATTTCTATGGGTGGTCCTTCATTAACCAGTAATATATTTTGGATATCTTAAACTTCGGCGACTGAGTCAAATAGAAGCCCGAGAACACTGAGGGCTGCAGGTATAAGTGAGTGGTCCGGTCCATATCTAACCTCTTGGCCCTTGGAGCCTTTGACTCGTCTATTGATGGGTGCGGTGGCGATACATCTGTGAACACTTTTCACGTGCGACGGATAGTTCAGGTGATTGAATAGTGACCAACGAAGAAGCTATTGACACATTGTTCTTACGTTTCCTTGCCATCCTCTCCGCTTTATGTTGCATCGGGACGGGCGTTCCATCAAGTGAACCTCCAAAGGAACGAAAGACTCTGCACGGATCAGGACCACAAGTTGTATACCTTCGCACTCATTACAGCAGCCTCCAATAATCACAGAAGCTTCGATCGTCCTGACTATTACAGCAGCTTCAATCACTCATAGCAGCCTCCTCCTCCTGGACCACAATCCCCGTCCCAATCATCAACTTCTCCCAGAGTGAAAAAAAACCAAGAAGAGCACGTGTACTTAAAGCCACTTATTAGACTGAACTTGAACTGAATACTGTGAAGCAGTACGAGCAGGTCATCCAAGCGTTTATCATAGCCGAAAGAGAACCACACCAGGTTAGTAGATATTCAGAGCACGAACGTATAGTTTTAGCGGAAAGATTCGAGCCAAACTCCAGAGATCATTCGATTTGCTTTAAGTTCTGTCATACTGTGAGAAATCACCCTGATTTACTATGGACCTTGAAATGTCTTTATTTGTTCTGCCCTAAACTATGCTTACACTCTTCACCTTTGTAATCTCGGTAACGGTCGTCCTGACATCTAGCAGTTGAATAACACTTGCGGTCGTTAGCTTACCATCAAAAAGTCTGGGTGCGTATGTACTAAGTGTTGCTTTCTGTTTCATCAACTCTCATGATCTTCTCGTGAAGACGCATCTGAAGGATGTTTGATAGTCTCCGGAGGCCATGTTTGCTATCAAGTGGAATGGATAATTTTTCAAGCCTACTCTCCAGTGGGAATGGTAAGCTTATCAACGTCAGTGTCTATGTGTTGGATCCCTGCGTCGAGTGACTTATAAGACCTTATCAACTTCCATTTTGTCGGATTTTTGGAGCTCTGTGTTGATTCCGGCGAATGAGACAGTGAGTTGTGTGGCCTTTTCAAAGTCACACTCGTGGTCTCCGCTTTGGTACCGGTATTCCCCTAGGCCGACTGTAACAAGATCGGATCTCTTCATGATGGATTACTGATTTCGAGGATTGTGAACGGCTAGGGTTTTCCTCGAAACAAACGGCGCGGGGAGGTGCTATATCTTTAGATGATCTAGCAGCTGTGGTTCAATTCAAGGCACGACGATCATTGTCAAACTCCACGTCGCCTCGCGTTCCCAACCCCCTGTCTTGCAAGAACTTTGCCTTGCATGAAGCAAGCCACGCGCTTCATTGGACCAAATTGTCACATATGCAGAGATGTCTCAAATACCGCTTACCGATCTTGGATCCCTGAAAACTAGCCGTATTATGCAAACGAGTGTCATGTAGAAGTGGACTGACATTGCTGGCACAAGCACATGAGAAGAGGGGTCAATGCGACCCAAAAACGCCTCTTCATTCTCGTACAAATGGCTGGCCCCAATCTCAGCTAAATATCTTTGATTGGATCAAATGTTTTCGGTGCTCTATTACCCGCTATCGTAGAAGATCCAGCCGCGGATATTTCATCTTTATAGATAAGTAAGCCACTTGCCGCTTTGCCAATCGTATAGTACGTAACTTAATTACCTTTCAAATGCTGATCGTGAACGCGCTTTTGCGCAACAACAATAAATCAAGCTGCCGCGCCATCTACCTTCAGTATTTCTACCAGTTTATGGCCGATCTTTTCGTCGTTAAGTGGGGTTGGATCCTCAAATCTGAAGTAACCCTTGAGCTCGTCTGCGGCCGCCACTGTCGATGCCTCATTATTCGATCCCTAATAATTTGATCACTCAATCATAATAGAGCAGAATTCATCGCAAAGCAAGCGCGCCCGTCTGTCTGAGAGCGGATTAGTAGAACACTCTCAAGGAAATAAAGATACAGATGCAGAAACTCCACATGCCCTCACGCAGATCACAGATCAACCTCCGAGTGCGTAACCGGCGCCCCCCCTAGTCACTGCGTACTAGGGGGTCATCACCCAAATGTCGTATGCACCCAAATGACGGTAGACGCGTTTTCCACACCATCCATCTTCATCCATTCCTATATCATCCACATCATGCTAGTACCACGTCCCCCAAAGGAGACGGCCATTCTCATTGCTTTAGAAGACCTCCGTGATGGTAGATACCCTAATGCGACACAGGCGGCTCTGGCAAATGGGGCCAATCCCCGCACTGTCCAGAGACGTGTCAACGGGATGCCCTCACTCTACGAGAGGCCTGTGAATGGCCGAGCACTTGATCCCGCCCAAGAACAGGTGCTTTTCGAGTATATTGATCGCCTAGATACCATAGGAATGTCGCCTACTAATAGGATGCTCCGGAGTAGTGCTAATACCATTCTCCAAAGATGCGGGGATCCCACACGCGTGGTGGGGCCAGACTGGGTAACACGATTCCGCCAACGCAATAACAATATCCTCTACAAGCGAACATTGAAACCTCTCTCTAGCCATCGCAAGGATGCGCACGATCTATCCTCCCTTACCTCCCATTTCGAGCGATACAGAGCGGTGTTGATAGATTTAGGAATGAAGAGACATGATATCTAAAATATGGATGAGACGGGCTTCCGCATCGGCTGTGGCAAATCCCACCAAGTGATCACTATGAACCCTTGTAAACAACTCAAAATGGTAGGTACGTGGGTCTGTCGCTCTGGATACGCATAGATGGCCCTGGGCTGTGGGACTGCCATGTAGGCAGGTATTGCTGTTATCTTGGCCCAGTGGTCATGGTTGTTGTCACGGACGTCCTGACACGTGTCCTTTGCGACGATTACACGTCGTCTCACCACGCCTGAAATCACTGCGAATTGGGTGTTTGAGACTCCTTGGCTCCCCCAACGAGTGGAGGGTTCGTAGCTAGCTCCGCGTACAGGTGGATCCTGTCCCCAGCCTGACAAAAGTGACAAAAGTGATAAAAGCGATAAATGTCAAAGCGAAGAAAGCGAAGAAAGCGAAAAATATAAAACGACCGAAGATAAGGAGCCTCTATGCTTGATTTTTACATAGCCAGAGTACCTTATTACTAGAAAGAAGGCTATGCTCGTATTACTCTAAACTAAGAGTTTATTCACGCAAATGTCCCGAAAAATTATGATAATGAATACCCCTGTCATTAAAAGGCTATCAACTTGACACCGGATGGCAACCCTGATCGAGCGGGCCGCCTTACCAATCTCAGCAGCCATCTCAGCACACGGTACAAAAGAGAAGGGAAGCTGGAAGATCTCACTCAGGCGATCGAGTACAGTCAGGAGGCAGTTAATCTAACACCGGGTGGTAACCCTAATCGAGCCGCACTCCTATCAACCTCAGTGACCGTCTCAGCATACGGTACTCGACCGCCTGAGTGAGATCTTCCAGCTTGCCTTCTCTTTCGTACCGTGTGCTGAGATGGCTGCTGAGATTGTTGAGGCGGCCCGCTCGGTTATGGTTACCATCCGGTATCAGATTAAGTGCCTCCTGTCTGTTCTCGATCGCCTGGTATACATACGGGGAACATGACGACGTGTTTGAGAAACCGTCTTCTTCGACGTATCAGTACGCTTAGATCGCACCACAGGATATAGACTTGGACCGTGTAGCTCGTCCTCACTCAGATCATCGTAGTAGCGGTAGCTGGAGTCTACTTAGCCGATGTGGCTGCCTGTAGTTGCTGCGAGCAATGCAGTTCCCGTTTATAGTTAGGGTCGTTGCTAGCTGGGCAGAGTCGATGGTCAAGTCTAGTGAGTCCCCAGGCGGCGAAGCGGTCGTGGCAAATTGGGAAGGGTATCTTCCGATGTCTCTTCCCTCTTCTTTGCTGCCCAGAGAAGCCACGACTACTTCACATGCCTGATCGCTGACCCAAGGTCGAGAGGCCACGACTGTTTCACACAATTAAAGGCTCCCGTTCAGACCCGATCTATTACAAGTATCACGATCGGCGAAAACATCGTTCGAAGCATCGGTAGTAGGATCTATGGGGGAAATTAATTCGAAAGGACCTCTAGTAATACCGTCGTAGGACGAATCACTATCCCTACTATTGGGAATCAGAATAGGTGTTTCTAGATCCATCAGCGGAATTTCTCTTTCGAGTTAAGATAATATACCTTCGCTATCGCCTAAGACTGATCGAGAGTGGATATAAGGCAGGCTCCAGCTCGCTGTACCCTCAGCGCTCTTCGAGAGGTCTACACAGGAAATAAAATCAGATTGGAAAGAGAACCTCTCGATAGGTATGAATTCGTCTTTGCCTAGTACTCCACCGTCTCCTTCAGGTGATTGTACCTCGCCAGCAAACATGTCCAAGGACTCCAAGCTCACGTCTGAGGGCCGTTGCCATGGCGTACCGTACTCCGATAGCGAATACCTTTCTCCTCCGTGTAACGTAGCCTGGATGAGTTCGAGATTGGGAAAGTCTAGATGGTCAGGACGAGGCTGTCCTAGTATAGAGCTCATATCGTCGGTAACGCCTGTTACCGGAAGACCTAGAAGCTTAGCCGTGGCTCGTAGAACCTAGGTGAGCTTCATACCTGAGCTTTGATCTCTGGTGGAAGAGTAGCTGAGCACGGACGAAAGTATAGTTCACGCAATATCGAGCCGTACCAAAACTGGAGGCAGGCTTCATATCAAAGATGTTGTCCAGGCAGTATTTATCGATTAATATTCGAAGAGGGGCAGTGGGCACTCCTAGGGAGCTGTAGCCGCCCTTCGGTGTAGTCTGTCCTCTTGAAATGCCCCGTCGGTGTCATGATTGAGCGAGACAAGGATCTCATGCCGACCCCGGCGGCGAGGCATACCACCTGGACCGAACTCGGCAAGGCGTACCATCCGAACAGGGGAAGGCCAGGTAGGTGTCTCGAGGGACGAGAGGCGTGGGATGCATGGGCTAGCGGAGGTGACAAGGGCGACGCCAGGGATTGGCCATTCCGGGTCAATTGTAACTCGAGCAGGAATATGCAGCTCGTCTCGCTCTCCACCAAAACCTGCAAGCGGTCCATTAGCTGGAAGTGGACAGAACGACCAAGGCAGCTGGAGCACCGCATCACCTTTAGGCATCCCATTGCCTCGTTCGTCAACATTTGCCCAAATAGGCGGATCCGAAGGGAAATTGTACGAGAGCCGGGTCAAGGCAGCGAGGGCGCGCCTTGCCCGAACGGGACGCACCAACGCCGACAAAGTAACAATATTTAAATATTTAATTAATTAG
>JAABUX010003440.1_pt1 | contig 20987 bp, 18 predicted proteins | sample 5561851 | NCBI WGS metagenome assembly JAABUX01 (sample SAMN10711883, study PRJNA513361) | rock metagenome | isolation source: Antarctica rocks | place: Antarctica: Victoria Land, Richard Nunatak red sandstone | collected 2016-01-03 | reverse complement strand
TCGCGCCCCCCCCCGCACCTGGCCAAGGAGTCCGACCCAATGCGTCAAGGAACGACGCCCGCCCTGGTCCCGCTCTGGATCATCGGGATCGCCCTGAGCCCGGCCCTCGCCCTCGCCGGCGAATGGTCGCTGCCCGACGAGTCCCGGGGGACGAGGGTCGCCCCCCTCCTCCTGCTCAGCCGCGGCGACATCCGGGCCGACCTCCAGCTCAACGCCGACCAGGTCGCCGAGGCCGAGCGGAAGATCGCCGAGTGCCATCAGAAGGCCGCCTCGCTCCGGGGCCGGGCCGACGTCGCCGCCAAGTCCCTCCGCCGGTCCATCGACCAGGACCAGTGGACCTGGATCGAGTTCCACCTCTCCGACGACCAGCGCGAGCGGCTCGACCAGCTCGAACTCCGCTGGGAGGGCCCCGCCGCCCTGGCCAGCCGCCCCGCCGTCGCCGAGGCCCTGGCCCTCTCCGACGTCCAGAAGGCCGCCATCGCCCGCGCCGTCGCCGACCACCACGCCGCCCGGAAGGGCAAGGCCAACGACCCCGCCGCCGAGGCCCAATTTGCCGCCAAGGCCCTCACCGTCCTCACCGAAGGCCAGAAAAAGCTCTGGGACCGGATGCTCGGCCGCCCCTTCACCCCCCGCGTCGTCGCCGCGACGAGCCGTTGATGCGGATCAGCGATCGCTTTCCCTTCTCGTCGGGCGGATGAAATCCACCAGGGTTCGGCCCGGCACGGAGTTAAGGCGAGATCATTCCGCAACCCGCCCGACGGGAGCGAGGGCCCGGGCCCCATCGAAGGACTTGGTGGATTTCATCCACCCGACAAGAGGATGAAATCCACCGATCCACGGGCGTAGCCCGAGCCCCGGTGGATTTCGTCCACCCTGCGGAGGGCGCGGGGCGGCGGCTCACGGCTTCTCCGCCTCGACGACGAGGTCGACCGCGGCGAAGTGCTCGTGATCGCTCTGGGTCTGGCGGGACTCGATCCGGACGAGGTAGTTGCCGGGCTTGTCGACCCGGAGCGTGAGCCTCGCGCCGGCCTTGGCGCCGGGCTTGAAGTCCATCTCGATGGCGGATTCGAGGACGACGTTGGCCTCGATGGCGAGGTCGGGCGCGGCCTTCTGGCCGGCGGTCCCCTCGCGGGCGACGTAGAAGTGGACGACCACGTTTTCCAGGGTCTTGTGCGGGTAGACGTTGGTCATCATCCACTGGATCTTGACCGGCTCGCCGGGCCGGGCCCGGAGCGTCGGCCGGGGGTTCTTGCCGTGATCGGGCGGGGTCTGGTCGACGAACGCCGTCACCTGGCCGGCCGAGGTGGTGACGTCGAGGTTGATCTTGGCGTGCTCGGCCCAGGTCGGCCCCGGGTTTGCGACTATAAAGATCAGGGCGACGGAAAAGGCGAAGGCGGGACGCATGGGCGACGCTCCTCGGATAGTGGATGGCCTTCCGCATCCGGCCGGCCGGGTGGGATGAACGGGCCGGGAAAAGACGACCGACCGCCGACGGCTACCCCGGCCATCTTCCCCGGCCGGCACGATTGGGGAAAGGGCGGACTCGGGCATGGCCAAGTCGGGCGAGGTCCGGATCGGGATCGTGGGGGCGGGCCAGGTCGTCCGGACCCGGCACCTCCCGGCGTTCGCGGCGATGCCGGGCGTCCGCGTGATCGGGGTCTGCAATCAGCGTCGCGAGTCGTCGGCCAAGGTCGCCCGGGAGTTCGGGCTCCCGAAGGTGTACGGGAGCTGGGGGCACCTCGTCGACGACGATGACGTCGACGCGGTCGTGATCGGGACCTGGCCGTACCTGCACTGCCCGATCACCCTGGCGGCGTTCGACGCGGGCAAGCACGTCCTGACGCAGGCGCGGATGGCGATGAACGCGCGCGAGGCGCAGCGGATGCTCGACCGCTCGCTCGAATGCCCCGGGCTGGCCGCGATGGTGGTCCCCAGCCCCCACGGCCTGGCCGGCGACGCCTACCTCCGGTCCCTGATCGCCGACGGCTTCCTCGGGACGCTTCGCGAGGTCCACGTCACCGGCTTCGCGAGCGACCTGGCCGACCACCGGACGCCGCTGGGCTGGCGGCAGATGACCAAGTATTCGGGCTTCAACATGCTCGGGCTCGGCATCCTCCACGAGTCGGCGATGCGGTGGACCCCCGAGCCGCGTCGGGTGCTCGCCTCGGCGACCCGGCTGATCGCCGGCCGGGTCGACTCCGAGACCGGCCAGCCGGCCCGGGTGGGGACGGCGGACAGCGTCCAGGCCATCACGTTCTATCAGGGCGGGGCGCGGGGGACGTACCGGCTCAGCGGGGTGCTCTGGCACTCGACCGGGTCGTCGGTCGCGCTGTTCGGGTCGGAGGGGACGCTGGTCTACGACCTCAGGCGGGACGAGCTGCGCGGGGCCCGGCGGTCCGAGCCGGAGCTGAAGTCGATGCCGATCCCCGCCGACCTCCGGGGTTCCTGGCAGGTCGAGGCCGACTTCGTGGCCGCCGTCCGCGGCGAGCGCCCCGTCACCCGCACGACGTTCGCCGACGGGGTCCGCTACATGCAGTTCACCGAGGCCGTGGCCCGAAGCTCGCGGCATCAACTGCCGGTCGACCTCCCGCTCCAGGAATTCTCCAACCCCAGCCTCTGACCGCCGGCCCGGCCCCCTTCGCCCCGGGATCGGCCCGGGGCTTTCGCGGCCCTTCGGGCGACCGCCCCAGGCAGCGGTCGAAGGTGAGCAGGGTCGCCAGGTAGAGGCCGGCGGCGATCAGGGGATAGGCGATCGCCCAGGTGATGATGCCGGCCATGAACCCGGTCGGAACCGGCTGCCGGCTCATCCAGGCGGCCGGCATGACGATGTTGAAGAACGGGCTGCCGAAGAATAGCGTCATCGCGACGAGATCCCGGGCCGAGCCGCCGGGCGGGCCGTTCGAGTTCGACATCAGCAGGGAGCCCAGGATCGGCCAGCCGATGACCGAGGCGACGAACGCCGCGATCGTCCACGTGACCGCGCGGCCGAGCCGAGAAATCCAGGTCGCCAGGGCCAGCCCCAGGCTCGCCAGCGCCGCCCCCTGGCCGAGGATCAGGATCGGCACGGCATAGGCCAGCCCGACCTGCCAGGTCGTCGCCTTCGCGGGGATCATGGCGTACATGATGGCGGCCGGCCAGACCGCCAGCCAGGGGACCCGGCGGAACGCCCCCCACCACTTGCCCCAGAGGATCGACCGGGTCTTCAAGGGCGTCGACAGGAGGACGTCGAGGCTCCCCCGGACCCGCTCCTCGGCCAGGACCGTGGCCGCCGAGGCGCTCACCAGCAGCAGCCCGAAGACGCCCTGGATCGCGATCGCGGAGAATAGAACATCGCCCCGGCCCCACCCCGGGTCCGTCCGGATCTCGACGATGATCCAGAGGCTCGCCACCGTGCTGAGCGTGGCGTAGATCCGCCAGACCGCCCGGGTCCACCGCGAGGGGCGGCTTCGGTGCCACTCGCGCCAGAGCACCGGGTTGCCGTCGAGCGACGGCCCACGCCACCAGCGGACCTCGCGGCGGGCCATCCGGGCGAACCGCGAGACCTTGATGGGCTTGGGAACCCGGTCCGCCTGGCCGAGGCAGACCGAGCGGACCTTGGCCACCGCCAGGGCCGTCAGCCCCGCCGAGATCAGCAGGCAGGCCGTCGCGAAGAGCACCGGCTCCCGCAGCGAGGTCGTCCCCGGGTTGTTGTACGGGGCCATCGTGAGCCAGAACGGGTTGCTCACCCTCAGCCAGGACGAGTCGCTCACCTTCACCAAGGACGGCACCCGTCCGCCCCTCGCCGCGATCCAGATCATCGGCAGGGGCAGCAGCCATGCCGCCCAGGTCGCGAAGACCACCGTCATCACCTCGTGCGTCTTCGCCACCCAGACCGAGAGCACCATCGCCAGCGAGCACCCCAGCACCGCCACGCCCGCGGCGATCAGGAACGCCCCCGTCAGGGCCATCGGGTCGATCCCGCCCAGCAGGCCGCCCAGCGCCGCCACCGGCAGCGCGCACGCCGCCAGGTTCAGGACCGGGACCAGCCGCGCCGCGAGCTTGCCCAGCACGACCTCGGCATCCGTCAGGTCGGTGACCATCACGTGGGCCAGGCTCCCGCGCGCCCGGTCCAGGCTGATCGCCCCGGCCGTCGCCGCCGGCGCCGCCAAGAGCACCAGCGAGAGCTGCAAGGGCGTCAGCGTGCCGAAGAACTCATGCCCGGCCTGCGCGAGCTGCTGCGTCGCCGACAGGTTGGTGTTGTCCGTCGCCGACTGCCAGACCATCGCCAGGCCCACCAGCAACGCCGCCACGAACAGCGACCGCAATGCATAAGCCTGCCACCGCCTCGACTGCGTGAGCCATTCGAACGCGAACACCGGTCCCAGAGACCACCGCTTGGCCATCGGATCGTCCTCCCACCGCCACCCTGGCCGATCCGCCGGCCCGACGCAAGCACGGTTTCCTTAAGAGACTCGGAAGGACGCCAGTCCCGCATCCCGCGACCCCCGCCGCAATCCGCCTACCTCGACTTGGGGAATGGCCAGGGCAGGAGCCGGCGGCCGGGCGGGCGGCGCCGGTCCGGGGGCCCTTGGTTCGGGCCCGGCCTCGCCCCGGGTCCCGCTTTGCGAGGCTGCGGGGCCATCTGGGTCGTCTCGCGGATCGCGGCCGGCCCCTGGGCGCCGCCCTGGGCGATCACGGGGGATGCGGCCCCGCCGTTGTTCGCCGGGGACCGATCCCGATCGGCCGGGGTGGTCGCGGCGGGGGCCGCCGTCGGGAACGGCGTCAGCGTCGTCGAGGGCCGGCCCGGGGCAACCCCGGGGATGGGGGATCGGGCGTCCCTCGGGCCCAGGCGGGCGAGGGCGTCGGCCCGGAACTCGGCGGCGCGGGCGTCCTTCGGGTCGAGGCGGAGGGTCGCGGTGAAGTCGCCGACCGACCCCGCGAGATCGCCCGACCGATACCGTGCCAGCCCCCGACGGAGGAGGGCGTCGGCGTCGGCGGGCCGGCGCCGGATCGCCTCGTCGTAGTCGGCGATCGCCCGGTCATAGGCGCCCAGCTCGTGGTACGCTTGGCCCCGCGAGATGTACGCCGTGACGTCGTCGGGTCGGGCCCGGATCGCCGCCGCGTAGTCGGCCAGGGCGGCGCGGGGGTCGCCCGCGCGATGGCGAGCAACGGCCCGAGGGAGGTAGCTGGCGACGAGGCCGGGGTCGAGGCGGATGGCCTCGTCGAACTCGGCGACCGCCCGGGCGAACGATTCCTGGAGCAGGAACCCTTCGCCGCGGGCGAAGGCCGCCTCGGCCGGGCGAGGGCGAGGGCTCGCGCGGTTGATGTTCGCGGCCGGGACCGGGGTGGGCTCCGCGGTCGGAGGGGGGGACGCCGACGGTCTGAACGATGCCGTCGCGCCGGGCGGATTCCTCCCCGGGATGGGCGGAGTGGCGATCCGGCCCGGCTCGCTTGTCGCGGGCGGGGGCGTCGAGTCCTCGGCCTTGGGGCCGACGATGTCCATCTCGAGCGGGCCTTCCAGGGCGAGGGCGGGCCGAGGTCGATCGGGCGGGGCCGGACCGGGCGGGAGGGCCGGCGTGGGGGCCGGAGCGTCCGTCACGGGCGGAGCGGTCGGAGTGGTCCGCGACTCGCCCTCGGCCGGCCCGGGTGCCGCCGCGGCCTCGATCGAGGGGACCGGGCGGGGAGTCGGCACCGACGTCGACGGGTCGGATGGCCCGAGGTCCGACGCGGCGGCGGAGCCGATCCCGTCGGCGATAACCATGTCGGGCGCGGAGGGCCGGAGGCCGGGGCCGGCCGGGTTGCGGGGGTGGGCCGGGGTCGGGACGTCGGAGGCCGCCAGGACGACCGCGGCGATCACCGCGACCGCCGACATCATCGTCGCGGCGAGCTGCAAGCCCGACGGGGCCCGTCGCCTCGAAGGCCCGGGCAGGACCTCGCCCCCCGGCTCGGGACCGATCGCCGCCGCCGCCGTCGGCTCGGCCGCCGGCTCGCGGTCGCGACCGAGGGCGGGCGGGTCGGACGGGAGGATGAGGGTCGGATCGAAGTCGGTCGGCGGGGGAGCCTCGTCGGCCGACGGGGGGCGGGACGGATCGGGTGCCGGGCCGGATTTCGGCCCGACTTGCCGCCACCCGGAGGCCGAGGTCCCGCTCTCCATCGCGTCGAAGCCGGTCGCGAAGTTGAAGGTGGCGCCGGTCGAGGATCGGAACTCGCGGGGGATCTCGGAGGGGCCGTCCGGGTCGATCAGGCTGTCGGAGACGGAGTCGTGGAAGACCGCCCGGAGGGCGTCGACGAACGCCCGGCAGTCGGGCCATCGGTCGCCGGGCACCTTGGCCAGGGCCCGCTCGACGATGGGCCGCTCGGGCTCGGGCAATCCGTCGAGGTCGGGTTGGCCGAAGAGATGGCCCGCCGTCACCGACGCGGCGCCGCCTTCGAAGGGAAGCCGGCCCCCCCGGAGCTGGCAGTAGGTCGCCGCCAGGCTGTACTGGTCGGATTGGCGTGTGGTCTCGCCCCGGAAGAACTCGGGGGCGGCGTAGGAGAACGTCCAGATCCCGGTGTGCCCGGCGGTCTCCCCCTCCATCGCCCGCGCCAGGCCGAGGTCGGCCACCTTCGCGCCGCCGCCGAAGAGGAGGATGTTGGAGGGCTTGAGGTCGCGGTGCTGGACGCCGATGCCGGTCCGGCCGTCGAGCGTGTGGCGATACTCGTTGAGGTGGCCGATCCCCGCGGCGACCTCGGCCAGGTAGCCGAGCAGCTCCCCGCGGGGGATGCCGAAGAGCCCCTGGCGGGTGGCCTCGACATGGCGGTCCCAGAGCGAGCGGTCGGCCAGCTCCATGCCGATGATCAGGGTGTCGTCGACCTGCCACGACCCGAAATTCGAGAGCAAGTTAGGATGGTGGATGCCCCGGACGAACTCCAGGGCCCGAAGCTCGGCGGTCTGGGCCCGGCTCGCCAGGCGGACGAACTTCAGGGCGACGAGGAACCCGCCCGGGGCCTCGGCCTCCCAGACCTCGCCGAACCCGCCCCGACCCCGGCGGCGGACCAGGTGGAACCCGGGGATGGGCCGATCCCCCTCGTGCAGGGGGGCATATCGGGCGTCGGCCAAGTGAGTTGCCATCGCGTCCTCCGGGTGAAGCAACGAACCCCCGCAGGCCTCGCGGGGTTGGTTGCCTCTGCCGTAGAGGCGCCGACGTGAACGGAAGGGGAAATCTTGGACGTTGTGGCCAGCCCCGACGGGCGGCCACGCCGTCGGGACATTATGCCCCGTCTCGCGCCGTCTTGACAATACGCCGGGCCCGATCGCCCGGCGTCCCGTAGGCCCGGCCCAGGCCCCAGGCGGCGACCGCCCCGCCCCCGGCGATGGCGGCCAGGGTCACCAGCCCCACACCCGCCAGGTGGCTCTCCACCCCGGTGTGGAGCAACTCCCATACCCGAACCGAGAGCAGGACCGTGCCCGGCGGGACGACCAGGTTCGCCGCCGGCAGCTCGCCCAGGGCCAGCGCGAAGGCCACCCCCCAGCCCGCCGCGATCGCCCCCCGGGTCAGCGGCAGCGCGACCCGCCGGACCTGGCCCCAGGCGCCGTAGCCCTCCAGCTCCGCGGCTTCGAGATACTCCGGCGGCAGCGACCGGATCGCCGGCCAGAGCACCAGCAGCGCATACGGCAGGGTGCGCAGGACATAGGCCAGGACCACCAGCGCCGGCGAGTCGTACACCGCCGGCCAGTTCAGGTAGGCGATCACCAGCGCCATGCCCGCCACCGGCCCCGGGACCGCCAGCGTGACCGCGACCGTCGCCGCGGCGACCCATCGCCAGCCGCCCGGCCTCCGCGCCAGCCAGGCCAGGGCCCAGGCCAGGGCCACCGTCGCCGTCGCGCCCAGGGCCGCGAGGATCGCGCTGGAGAGCATCGGGCTCCGGAACGGCCGGGCGAACCCCGGCCCGTACAGCTCGCCCGCCGCGAACCGGAGCGAATCCCAGAGCCCGCCCGCCGACCACCGCGGCTCCAGGCCCTGCGTCGCCCGCCCGCCGACCCGGCCGGCCCGCCAGATCAGGCTATACAGCGGCAACGCGACGAGGTTGCCCGCCGTCGCCGCGACCGCCAGCCCGACCGGGACCCGCCACCGCCCCAGCCGCCAGTCCCTCGCGCCCGACCGGGCCGACACGATCCGCGCCGGGTCGGCCCGGAGCAGCCCCCTCGCGCCGAGCAGGACCAGGCCCCCCAGGACGACCAGCGGCGGCAGCGCCACGGCCGCCGCCGCCGGGGCGTTGCCGCGCTGGTACTGGGTGTAGGACTCCTCGGCATACGTCCGGACCTGGAGCAGGTCGGTGACCGTCATGTCGCCGCCGGTGAGGACCGCGACCGCCAGCGCCGAGGCCGCCACCGCCCCCAGGCTCCGCCGGAGCGTGACCCGCCAGACCACCCCCCACGGCGGCAGGTCCAGCCTCGCCGAGTCCTCCAGGTCGGGCTCGACCGCCCGCATCCCGACGCCCGCGATCGCCACGATCCACGGCACCGCCGCCATCGCGTGGATGAACGCCGCGCCCGGCCAACCGACCAGGATCGGCCCGCCCCCCAGCGCCTGCGACCGACCCGCGTTGCCGAACCCCCCGAGCCACGCCGTCGCGTGCAGCGGCATCGGCACGAACGCCGCCAGGGCCACCACCCCCACCATCCCACGCCGCCCCCAGACGTCCGTCCGCGCCAGCACGAACGCCAGCACCAGGCCCAGAGGCAACGCGATCGCCTCCGTCGCCGCCACCAGCCGGGCCGACTCGAACGCCAGCCCCAGCGGCCGGATGACCTCCCCCGGCCGGGCCGTCGCCACGATCTCCCGAGACCCCGACTCCTCGCCCGGCCGGGTCGCCTCCCGGACCGTCGCCGCCAGCGGCCAGCCGACCACCGCCGCCAGCGCGACCACCACCGGGATCGACCGGACCGCGCCCCAGGCGTCTCTCATCCCAACCCCCATCCGGCCGGGCAGGTCTCGACACGACCCACCATCGCCGATCCGCCGCCCCGACGCAACCACGTATTCTTTCGGACAGACTCCAATCAGTCCCGGAGCCCCGCCGCCCGCATCAGGTCGGCGGTCGCGCCGTAGGCCTCGGCGACCCACTCGACGATCCGGTCGGGCTCGGGGGAGTATTCCAGCTCGATCGAGATCGTCGCGTCGTCGATCTCCAGGGCCTTGATCGCTTCGAGGTAGGGGGCGAAGTCGACCACGCCCCGGCCGGGCGGGAGGTCGCCGTGGACGACGCCGTCGCAGTCGGAGATGTGGACGTGGGCCACCCGGCCGCGAAGTTGCTCGACCAGCGCCGCGGGCTGGTGGGCCAGCGCCAGGTGCGAGATGTCGAGGTTGGCCTTCACGGCCGGGTGCCCCACGTCGTCGAGGAACCGGGCCATCCCGGCGACGTCGTTGAGCAGCGAGAGCTTGAACGGCTCCAGCTCCAGCGCGATCTCCACCCCCTTCGACGCCGCGTATTCCCCCAGGGCCCGGACGCCCGCCACCCCGGCGGCCCACTGCTCGGCCGGCGGGATCACCTCCCGCTGCCAGACGTATTCGCCCAGGACCAGCAGGACGTTCTTCGCCCCGAACAGCCAGGCCATGTCGACGTATTCCTCGACCCGCTCGACGTGGAACCGGCGGACGCTCGGGTTGAAGTCGACCAGCCCCAGGGCCACGCACGCCACGCTCGCGATCGGCAGCCCCGCCTCGTGGCACTCGCGAATGATCAGCCGCTTCTCCGCCTCGTCGACCTCCAGCGGGTCCGCGAAGATGTCGATCGCGTCGAACCCGATCTCCCTGGTCTTGCGGATGCCGTACGCCGTGTCGCGCCCGGCCTGCGCCCAGGCGGAGTTGATGAGGCCGAGTTTCATGGTTGGGGTGCTCGGTTGGGGGAGGAAGTCGGGATGTGGGGTCGGCCCGGGGGCCCGTCAGCCGCCGCCGGCCCCCTTGGCCCGGAAGCGGAAGTCGCAGTGCGTGGCCCCCTCCATCAGGGTCTGGGTCCGCTCCAGGGTGATGTCGGGGTTGAACCCCTCGACCAGGGCGAAGTCGCGCAGGCAGGACAGGCTCCCGCCGAGGTCGGCCAGGCCGAGGGCGCGGTACATATCGGCATATCGGCACCGGACCACGTCGAAGGAGAGCCGCTCCGGCGTCCGCTCGCGGACCTCGATCTCCAGCGCCCCGCCCTCGCTCCAGCGGTCCAGCCCCGAGCCGAAGGCGTCCAGCGAGGCCTCCCCGACCCGCCGCGCCAGCTCCGCCCCCGACTCGCGAGCCAGGCCCGCGATCACCCCGCGGACCACCTCCAGAGCCCGCTCCCGGCCCACCTCGGCGGCGAACCCCCGGATCAGCGGGCCCACGATCCGGGCCTCGATCTCCCTCTGCTCCAGAAGCGTCAACGCCGGCCCGGAGGTCGACATGGCTCGGTCCTTTCTCTCGGAAGGCGGGAACGCACCGGGGCGGTCGATCGGTCCCGCCCCCCCGCACGATCATAACCCAAAGGCCCCGCCCGCCGCAGGCTCGGCCGTCGATCGACGCGCCGTCCCGGCGATCCTCTGTTGGCGCACCCGCGCGCCGGATCGCCGTCGGTGATCTCCATTCACGAACCGATCGAAAGTCGCCAGGGTCCCCATTGCCCGGGGCCGAGGGCGGGCCTATGATCGGGCGCGATACGATGTATGGATGGACCGCGGGAGATCGACCCGATGACCCTCGTCCTGGCCTGTGCCGGATTGCTCCTGGCCGCCTCGCCGGCCGCCGATGCCGCCGTCCCGCCCGCCGACCCCGCCCGGTCGTACGCGGAGGCCCGGGCCCGGGCCGGCCGGTCGCCGGACGCTCAGGTCCGGCTGGCGCTGTGGTGCGAGGCCCACGGCCTGGCGGCCGAGCGGCTCAAGCACCTGGCGATGGCCGTGATGGCCGACCCCGCCAACGTCGCGGCGCGCGGGCTGATGGGGCTGGTCTCCCACGGCGGCCGTTGGCAGAGGCCCGAGGCCGTCGCCGACGCGATCCGGGCCGACCCGGCCGTCGCCGCCACCCTGGCCGAGTACGACGCCCGCCGTCAGAAGGCCGCCTACACCGCCGACGCCCAGTGGGCCCTGGGCCTCTGGTCCGACGAGCACGGCCTGAAGGACCAGGCCCGCGCCCACCTGACCGCCGTGACCCGGCTCGACCCCTCGCGCGACGCCGCCTGGAAGCGCCTCGGCTACAAGAAGCACGACGGCCGATGGGCCACCGACGCCCGGCTCGCCGCCGAGCGGGCCGAGGCCGAGGCCCAGAAGCAGGCCGACCGCCGCTGGAAGCCGGCCCTGGAGAGGTGGAAGGCGATGCTCGCCCAGCCGTCGAGGCGCGACGAGGCCCAGGCCGCCCTCCTCGCCGTGACCGACCCCCGCGCCGTGGCGACGATCGCCCGCGTCTTCGCCACCGACCACGCGGCCGACCAGTCGCGGGCCGTCCAGCTCCTCGGCCAGGTCGACGCCCCCGCCGCGTCGAGGTCGCTGGCCGCGCTCGCCGTCTTCGCCAAGTCGCCCGAGGTCCGCCGCCTGGCCATCGAGACCCTCCAGGGTCGCGACCCGCGCGACTTCGTCAAGTCCTGGATCGCCCTGATCCGCGACCCGATCAAGTACGAGGTCCGCCGGGTCGGCGGGCCGGGCTCGCCGGGCTCGATCTTCATCGAGGGGCCGAAGGCCAACGTCAAGCGGGTCTATGCCCCGCCCGCGGCCCCCAACATCGCCAACGTCCCGGGCACGCGGGTCGAGTACGACGGGAACGGCCTGCCGGTGGTCGACCAGCCCCTCGGCCGGCAACGGCTGCCCCGGATCAACCCCGCCCGGATCATCTACGAGCCGATCTACAACTACAACACCGGCCAGCTCAACGCCGCGATCGGCCAGGCCGCGCATGGCGGGGACCTCAAGAAGATCCTCGCCGATCAATCGCAGTCCGGCCGCCCCGCGGCACAGGTCGTCGGCTACACCCCCTACTATCTGGAGGATGACGGCTCGCTCCGCCCGATCACCATCGAGGGCGACGGGCGGAGGGTCGGGCGGCTCGATCGCGAATTGGACTTGAAGATCCCGATCGGTGAGATGATGCTCGAAGCCCAGAAGTCGGCCGCCGTCGCCCAGCAGCAATTGACCAACGATGTCGCCGTGCTCGACAGGAGGAACGCGGAGGTCCGCCGGTCCAACGAGGCCGCCCTCCAGGCCCTCCGGTCGGTCACCGGCCAGGACCTCGGCGACGATGCGGTGGCCTGGAGCCGGTGGTGGACCGATCAGCAGGGCTACGCCTTCAACCAGACCGCGACCGCCGAGAAGCCGACGATCATCGAGGACGTCCCGCTGGGATACACCCCGCAATCGCTCCCCCAGGTCGTCACCAGTCGGTTGGTCGGCAGGGCCAGCCACTCCTGCTTCGCGGCCGGGACCCCCGCCCACACGATCGACGGCACCCGCCCGATCGAGGCGGTCCGGCCGGGCGACCTCGTGCTCGTCCAGGACACGAAGACGGGGGCCCTGTCGTATCAGCCGGTCGTCGCCGTTACCACAACCCGCCCGCCGCGACGTTCCGGGTCGAATTGGGCGACGAGACGGTCGTGGCCACCGGCATCCACCGCTTCTGGAAGGCCGGCAAGGGCTGGACGATGGCCCGCGACCTCAAGGCCGGCGACCCCGTCCGGACCCTCGGCGGCGTCGCGACGGTCGCCTCGGTGGTCGCTGACAAGACGCAGCCCGTCTTCAACCTCGAAGTCGCCGACGGCCACGACTTCTTCGTCGGCCGGGCCGCCGCCCTCGTCCACGACAACAGCCTCGTCGAGGCCACCCCCGCCCCCTTCGACGCCGCCGTCAGCCCGGATTGAGCCGAGCCGCCGCCCGGACGCCCGAAGTCGACGGGATTTCGACGATCGCGGATCGACCCGAGTCGGGGGATCGCACCTTGTTGAGACCGCCCCGCCTCTCCGTCTCATCGCTGATGGTCGTGCCGCTCATCGTGGCCGCCGACCTCGCCTGGCTCCGCTGGTTCCTGATCGGGGGCCGCCGCTCGCTGTTCGGGCTCCAGCCGATGGCGCTCGACCTCGGCATCGTCCCCACCCTCAGCGTCCTGGCGATGGTCGGCCACCTCATCGCCTCCCGGCGCGGGCGGGGCCGGCCGTTCCTCGTCGGGGCCGCGATCTCCGGATCGGTGGCGCTGATCGCCTACGCCGCCCGCTGCCTGACGATGCCCGAAACGATCGACCACTCCCTCCGGAGCATCAGCCCCGCCTTCAGCGGTTGGTCGGGCGCGGGCCCGTTTCGTCGTTTCCTGGCGCCGCTCGGCGACGCCATCTTCCTGAACGCCGGCCCATTCGACCTCTGGGAAATCACCTGGGTGGCCGCCCTGCTGTGCCTCCCCCAGGCCCTGATCGCCCTGGCCGGCGGCCTCCTCGCGTCGTGGCTCCGACGCCCGGGCGCCCGAGGCGGCAAGGCCGATCCATCCCAGGACGTCGCCGAACCGTCGTGACGGGATCGGCAAGGCGGCCCGGAGCCCCCTGGACGCGCTCGGCCCCGGTCGCCTTGAATAAGACGCGGATCGTGGGAGAGTCCGAGGGCGAGGCGCGACCATGACGAGTTTCCGCGATCGGGTCGAGGGGATTTCCGACGCGACGGCGGCCGAGGTGGCCCGCCGCCTGGAGTCGGCCGAGGCGCCGGGATCGGTCGCGCGCGGGCTCGGCCTCGACGCGGCCGGCCTGGTCGCCGCGCTCGCCCGGGTCGCGCTGGGGCCGGAGGGCTCGGAGGGGCCGGCGCTGGTCCGCGACGACCCGCGTCGGCCGCGGCTGGCCCCGGCCCTGGCCGAGCCGCGACTGGCGGGCCTCGTCGGCGCGTCCGCCGCCGGCCGGCCGGCCCGGCTGGCCCTGTCGGCCGGCCTGCTCCAGGCGTTCGACTCGTGGGACGCCAGCCACGCCGCCGCCCAGGAGGCCGACGACCTCGGCGAGCCCGGCACCGCCGCCTACTGGCACATGATCGCCCACCGCCGCGAGCCCGACCCCGGCAACGCCCTCTACTGGGCCCGCCGGGTCGGCCGCCACCCGATCGCCCGGCCCCTCGCCGACGCCGCCCGGCCCCTCCTCGGAGCCCACGCCGACCCCGACCTCGCCGCCCGGCTCCTCGCCGGAGATTCCTGGTCCCCCCCGGCCATGATCGACCTCGCCTCCCGGGCCCGACCCGGGACGCCCCTGGCCGCCCTCGCCCGCCGCCTCCAGCGCCTGGAGATGCTCACCCTCCTGGGCCAGACCCTCGCCGCCCTCCCGGGTTGACGCCAATCTGGCTCGAAACCGCGGCGATCGGCCGGGTTCTGTGCTAACGCGGCCCCCGAAGCAGGATGATATCTGGCGGAGGCCTCGCGCGTCGGGGCCGTCGGTCCGGACCGCCGCGCGAATCTCCTCCGAGGTAGCCCCCATCATGTCGTCCTGCTCCCCCGCCCGCCTCGCCGCCAACCGCGCCAACGCCCTGAACTCGACCGGCCCGAGGACCGCCGAGGGCAAGCGCATCTCGCGCCGCAACGGCCTCAAGCACGGCCTCACGGGCGAAGGGGTCGTCCTGCCCTCCGAAGATGCCGAGGCCGTCGCCCGCCGCTTCGAGGACCTCGACGACCAGTTCGCCCCCGAGAGCCCGATGGGCCGCGTCCTCGTCGAGCGGGTCGCCCTGCTCTCCGTGCGGATGGAGCGCGGCGCCCGCCAGGAGGCCGCCGCGCTGTCCGACCGGGTCCTCAAGGCCGGCCCCGGCTTCGACGAGGCGCGTCGCGCCGAGGCCGAACGCCTCTACCACTGGATGGGCTCGGCGCCGGCCACCAACCACCGGCTCCTGATGCGGATGCCCGAGGGGGTCGACGTCCTGATCGGGCGGTGGGCGGTGCTCCGGGCCGACCTGGACCACGCGAGCCGGTGCCGCTGGGAGATCGGCCACTTCATCCGCTCCAACGACCTGCTCGGCCTGGACAACTCGTCGGTGAGCCCCTTCGAGGCGATGACCTATGCGTCGAAGGGCGAGTTCAAGCACCTCGAAGCCCACGAAGGCGCCGGGCTCGACGACGACGACCGCCGGCAGTGGGCCAGGGTCCGGCTCGGCGAGCTGATCGACGCGGCGGTGGTGCAGCTCCACGCCCATCGGGCCACGCTCGATCACGCCGCGATCGCCGCCGAGCGGGCCGGGGCGGCCGACCGTACCTTATTCGACCCCTCGAAGGAGGCGATCCTGGCGCGGAAGTACGAGGCGGCGGCGGAGCGGGGGATCTACCGGGCGTTGCGCGAGCTACGCCAGGTCGAGGAGGAGTACGCCGCATCGCTCGCCGCAAATCCCGATGGCGATGAGGAATCCGAGCCGTTGGGTTCGTCTTTGCCCGTCGAGGTCGACGCCGCGTCCGCGGCCGATGGGCCCGACCGGCCGGAACCGAGGCCAGTCCCCGAGCGGGTCGCCAGGTCCGCGAATCTCCCGCAACCGACCCAGCCCGCCACGCCGGAGTTGCCGGGTCGGGGTCTGACCGTTGCGGAAAAGGCCGGGCCCGGTCCCTCTTGAGCGGGCAACCGTACCGGATGCCGCGAGATGGCGACGCTCCCAACCCCCGCGCGCCCCGAGCCGGCCGAGGTCAGCGGGCCGGGGCCGCGGCCGGGGCCGGCGGGTTGGCGGGGGCGGTGAGGAAGGCGAGGAGGTCGCGGGTCCGCTCCTCGCCGATGGCGGCGAGGAGGCCGACGGGCATGATCGACGAGGCGCTCGGGCGGAGTTCCTCGACGTCGGATCGCGGGATCACGGTCTGCTTGGCGTCGATGTCGCCGACCTTGAGGGCGTCGGCCCCTTCGGCCCGGACCACGCCCATCGCGACCCGGCCGTCCTTGAGGGCTACGGTGTAGGAGACGTAGTTGGGGTGGATCGAGGCGCTGGGCTCGACGATGTTCTGGTAGACCCAGGCCCGGTCGCGCCCGGCCAATGAGGTGAGGTCGGGGCCGATCGCGCCCCCCTTGCCGCGGACCATGTGGCAGGTGGCGCACTTGGCCTGCTCGCCGTGGAAGACGACCTCGCCCCGGGCGGGGTCGCCGCCGGAGATCAAGGCGGCCGGCGTCGCGGGGGTGGAGGCGGTCGGGGGGCTGGGCGGGGCCCAGGGGAGGACGAAGCTCGACCGGGTCAAGGCCCGCGGCGCCGGGTCTTTGGCCGTGCCCGCGGCGACCCGGACCCGGGGCGAGGCCGCCGGGCCGGTGGCGAGGACGGCGGAAAGCTCGATGGCGTCGCCGGTCGACTCGGCCTTCAGCGTCGCCCGATGCGAGCCGGCCGCCGCCGCGACGGACCGGGTCGTCTCGATCCCCAGGTTCGCCTCGAACGGGGCGCCGGCGTCGATCGTGACGGTCGCCTCGCCCGTCGGCGGGGCGAAGAGGGCCCGGAGCGTGAGCCGGCCGGGCCGGGCCAGCATCGGCCAGAGCCGGTCATGCTCGGCCGAGCCCGCCACCAACCCCCGCGCCGTCGCCGGGTCGAAGTCCGGCCACCAGCCCGACCACTCGGGCCGCCTCGACCCCTCGGCCGCCCAGGACGCCTCGACTCCGGCCAGGTCGTACGACAGGTCGAGCCGGCGGCCCGGGCCGGCCTCGCCCGCGGCCTTCAACCCCGGCAGGGCCAGCGTGTAGGTCGCCTCGCGGGGGTGGGGGTCGGTCACCAGGACCAGGGTCCGCCCCCCGTCCGCGAGCCGGGCCGACGCGATCCGGAGCGAACCCCGGTCCCCGCCCGGCCGCCCCGCCTCGCCGGCCTTCTCCCCCTCGCCGAACCCGATCGACCCGCCGACCACGCCCGTCGCCACCGCGGGGTCGACCGGGCCGTCGAAGGCCGCGCGGACCTCCATCGGGCCCGCCGCCCACGTCGCCACCGGCCGGGGACTCGGGCTCGGCTCCGCGCCCGGGGCGAGGCCCGCCGCGAGCCAGGTCAGGATCGGGGCCGCAACGAGGCAAATCATCCGCATGGGTGGTCGCGCCGGAAGAGGAGAGACGAAGTGGTCCCGACCGGCCCGGGAGGATGCGGGGCCGAGTCCTCCGTTCATCTTAGGCGTCGCGACAACCCGCCGACACCCCCCGGGCTTGGCCCGGCCTTTGCCCTGTCAAAGTCGCATGACCGCCAAGCAACCTTTCGACATCGACGAGGTTTTCCGCCGGCTCCGCGTGGCCGTGGCGGGCCTGCCCAAGGCGGCGATGTTCGACCTCCGCGACCGGGGATACGACACCCCGTTCGAGCAGCTCGTGGGCAGCCTGATCTCGGCCCGGACCCGCGACGAGACGACGATGGAGGTCTGCCTCCGCCTCTTCGCCGAGGCCCGGACGCCCGCCGCGATGGCCGGGCTCGACGAGGCTACGCTCGTCGGCCTCCTCCGCGGGGCGTCGTTCCCCGAGCCCAAGGCTCGCGACCTCCGCGAGCTGTCGAGACGGATCGTCGAGGACCACGGCGGCGTCGTGCCCGACACCGCCGAGGGCCTCACGGCGTTCCGGGGGGTCGGCCCCAAGATCGCCGCCCTGACCCTGGCCGTCGGGTTCGCCAAGGCCGCGATCGCGGTCGACATCCACGTCCACCGGATCGCCAACCGCTGGGGCTACGTCGCCACCGCGACCCCCGAGCAGACCATGGCCGCGCTGGCGGCCACGCTCCCCGAGCGATACTGGATCGAGATCAACGAGCGGCTCGTCCCCTTCGGCAAGGCCGTCTGCACCGGGGTCGGCCCGCGGTGCTCGACCTGCCCCCTTTTGTCGATCTGCCGCCAGGTGGGCGTGACCTCGCACCGCTGAATCGAGCCGGGCGATAGGCCGATGGCGGCCCATCGCCCGGCCCGCCGCTCGCTTCACTGGGCCTTGGCGCGGGCCTTGGCGTTCAGCTTCGCCTGCATCTCGCGGAGCTTGGGGGCGATGATCATCTGGCAGTATTCCGCGGCCCGGTTCTTCCGGTAGTAGTCTTGATGGTGCTTCTCGGCCGGGTAGAACTTGGTGAACGGGACGAGCTCGGTCACGATCGGCGACGAGTAGAGCCGGGCGGAGGTGGCCTTCTCGTACGACTTCTGCGCGGCCTTCTTCTGGGCCTCGTCGTGGTACAGGACGACCGAGCGGTACTGCGTCCCCTCGTCCGGCCCCTGCCGGTTCAGGGTGGTCGGGTCGTGGCAGATCCAGAAGATGTCGAGCAGGTCTTCATAAGAGACGATCGCCGGGTCGTACTCGATCTGGACGACCTCGGCGTGGCCGGTCAGCCCGGTGCAGACCATCTGATAAGACGGCCTGGCCGTGTTGCCGCCGGCATATCCGGAGACGACCGCCTTGACCCCCTTGATCCGCTCGAAGACCGCCTCCAGGCACCAGAAGCAGCCGCCGCCGAAGGTCGCGACCTCCATCTTGGCCGGCTCGGCCTTCTTGTCCTTCGCGTCGCCGGGCGAAGGCACATCCTTCGCCTTCTCCGGGGCCGGGGTCGGCGCGGGGGCCGGGACCTGCCAGCCCGAGGCGAGACCTGCCAGCCCGAGGATGGCCGCGACCCCGAGGACGACCGCCGAGAACCGTAACCGCATGGCTCACTCTCCGATGTCCGGGATGCCGCGTCGGAGGCCGATCTTCGGCCTCGCCCCGGCGAGATCGTCTTTCCTTGCCTTATAGACCCGGCCGTCGCCGAAGTCCAGGAGAAACGAGGTCGCCCTGCGTGGTTGTACGCCGCGGCCGGGCAATCGGTTCGGTCTTGGCCCCGGTCGATTCGCGGAGAAACCCGACTCAACCCCGCGCCGCAGGCAGATAGTAATACGAGGGCCGGCCGACGCCATACCCAGGTTTCCCGCTCGCCGAGATTGGCTTCACTCCGATGAGGATCGCCGGTTCGAGGTCCCGTGGGGTGGACGAAATCCACCAGGTCATCGGCCCGGCCCGGAGCCCGGCAGGAGGGGGATGGGCAAACTTCGGGGACGATCCAGCAACCTGTGAAGGCCGGCCAATTGGGCGACGGTGGGCGCTCGAATTGGGCGACACTCGGCCGGTCTGCTTCGTCAAGCCGGGGAGGTCGTAATGGCCGACAGGTCTTGATTATTCGTCTCAAGGCCTCTTCAATTGGGTCCCAGACGGGCGACGCCTCCAGGACCGACCAGGTGTCGCCCAATGTCACCGCCGTTCACAATTTCGACCGGGCGGGCGCGATGTCACGCAATCGGACGTTTAAGTGACAATGGGAGTGGGTTCATACGTCGAAGGATCGGGAGGATTGCGGATGCTGGTGGGGTACGTGCGGGTGAGCAAGGCGGACGGGAGCCAGGTGACCGACCTGCAACGGGATGCCTTGCTGGCGGCCGGCGTGAACGCGAAGCATGTCTACGAGGACACGGCGTCGGGCAAGCGCGACGACCGCCCCGGGCTGGCGGCGTGCCTGAAGGCATTGAGGGAGAAGGACACGCTGGTGGTGTGGAAGCTGGACCGGCTGGGCCGCGACCTGCGGCACCTGGTTAACACGGTGCACGAGCTGACGTCGCGCGGGGTGGGATTCAAGGTGCTGACCGGCCATGGGGCGACGATCGACACGACGACCCCGAGCGGCAAGCTGGTGTTCGGCTTCTTCGCGGCGTTGTCGGAGTTCGAGCGTGAGCTGATCGTGGAGCGGACGCGTGCGGGGATGGCGGCGGCGCGAGCCCGAGGCAGGAATGGTGGGCGGCCTTACAAGATGACGGCGGCGAAGCTACGGCTGGCGATGGCGGCGATGGGCAAGCCGGAGACGAAGATCGGAGAATTGTGCGAGGAGCTGGGTATCAGCCGGCAGACTCTGTACCGGCACGTGGGACCGGACGGCTCGATCCGCCCGGACGGTCAGAAGCTGCTACGAGCCCGAAGGGCGTGAATTCGGATCACCGGGAAGCCGACTTTTTACTGCTTCGATGCCTTTTCTGCTTCCGCGACCAAGCTCTCGATCGTCTTATCGGGTGTCTTGCTGTCGTGGATTTCCTCGAAGTAGACCAGGCCGTTGTCGCGAATCACGCCGTTGGCGTCGATCACGTAGACGGTTGGCCACATGCTGACGCCCCACTCCAGAGGGATTCCTCGCTTCGCGCCACCGGGCCAGAATGATCGCCAGTTGACGCCCTCCTTGGCGGAGACGGTCTTCGTTTTCCCCCGGTCGTTGTCGCCGTTGACGCCGATCAGGACAAACGGCCGGCCCTTCATCCTTTCGACCAGGGCTTTCTCGTGAGGCACTTGTTCCATGCACGGAATGCACCAGGTCGCCCAGAACGAGACCACGACGACCTTGCCCCGGTAGTCGGAGAGTTTCATCGGCTTGCCGTCGATGTCCTCCCCCTCGATCTCAGGCGCGGTGCAGCCGATGCCGAGGTGATGCAGCAGGAAAAGCATCCCCTCGGCCTGGTCTCCCAGCGGCGGGAAGAACGTGCCCATGGGTCGCTGATCACCGAACTCCTTGATCGTGCGATCGAAACACGCCTCGGCCTCGCGCGTGAGCTTCTTGGGATCGAGGGAGCGGAGTCGCCGGATCACGACTGGCCCGAAGCGGTCGAGAATTCTTTCGCGGATCTCGCGACAGACGGGGTCGTTGAGATCTCGCGCCGCCGAGGCGAGCTCCTGATAGCACCGGCCCAGACTGAAGCAGCAAAGAGCACGCACCTTGGGGTTCTTGCTTCGCTCGACCGCGGCGCGGAGACAAGTTTCGACCTGGGGGCTCTTGACGGCGTCGACCCAGGCGGTACGGCAGAGCGGCAGGATCGCGTCGGTGTCGAGATAATGCTCGGCCACAAAGTCATAAACAACGCCAGCGAGCTCTGCATTGCCCTCCGTCCCCACCTTACGGGCCCATATCAGGGCCTCGACGGCGTCGGGCGCATCAGGACGTCTCTTGACGACGGCCATGGCGCGGCGACCGAGATCGGCGACCGTCTCGTAGTAGCGATCGAGAGCCTTCTTCTGCTCGGCCTCGGTCGTTCCCGGCTTCCGCCGACTCTCCAGTTCTTCGAACGCCGCACCCTCCCCCTTTTTGAGCGAAGCCAACGTCT
>JAABUX010003438.1_pt1 | contig 20988 bp, 14 predicted proteins | sample 5561851 | NCBI WGS metagenome assembly JAABUX01 (sample SAMN10711883, study PRJNA513361) | rock metagenome | isolation source: Antarctica rocks | place: Antarctica: Victoria Land, Richard Nunatak red sandstone | collected 2016-01-03 | reverse complement strand
AAGTAGATAATGAAGCGCTTCTGAATCCCGAAGCTAAATCGCCTGAGTTCCTGTCTAACAGCGCTTCAGCCGGTTGCCAAGCTGCTTCGAAAATGTTCTGGAACCATTGCCGTAAATTTACTAGCTCCTTAGACGGTTTTACTTTTTCCGCTCTAAGCTCTCCTAAATATTTTCCAAATTCATCCATGTGGAATAACTGATTACTCGACAACTCTCCACTTGATACGGTTTTTGCAAATCCTAATAAATTGGCTCTCCGACGAACTTCATCAATCTCAACGAGCATGCAGCCAATTCGCTCGTCTGGTATTTCTTCTGGAAGCTCGCACAGTACAGTAACTGCTTCGCTTAGAGGGATAGGTTTTATAGGACGGCATTCCAGGTGCCCTAAATCAGCTAATTTTAGATCTGCCATATCCCCACAAAGGCGAAGGACTGCGTGCCAACTATCGCTGGCCTTTAATTCAGTTGGGATTTGCATCAGCTCCATGTAATTATTTACAATACATACAGCAAGCGTATTCGAATACACTTGCTGTCGCTTTAAGAGAGTAGGCTGTTCTGCTGCAAACATCTGCGCTATCCCTAGCGCCTCTTGGGTAATTGCCATTGGAATCGCCTTTGACTTCAGCTTTTTAATGCTATAACTCACGTTCGTGTTCCTCTATAAAGTCTGTCTAGTCTAAATATCCTTGCTCCACCCCGAACTTTCTTAAGCGTGGTGAGGCTTCACGTTTGTAAAAATTTGGTGCGGTTGATTTTGGTAACTCAAATTTTTTAGCAATAATTCCCCATCGAACTTCGGGAGGTAAGCGCAGCAAAATCAAAACTTGGCAATTTACATCTGGACGGTCTTTTACGTGTGTCTTACGTAGCTCCCCGGATAGATCAGTTTCAACCCATCTACGGGTTTCTTCCAGAATCCTCGGGATATCGGGACGAGCAAGCATCTCCTCCATCTCTTCATCATCTACTTCAATCCGCTCTTCCCTCTCCTCTTTCCTTCCGCTCTTGGCAGCAATTCTTCTTCTTACTTCCGCCTTCCAGTCGGCTTGACGTAAATCTGATAATCGCCATTTCAAGTATGTGTTGAGCCAGTTAAGAACAGTGCCGTCAGCAGGATTATATCGCTCTGGAGCGTTACAGAAATACGCCCAAGTATGTTGCAACGCATCTTCATAATAAGGTGTATTCTCCCACCAGAGATACTCGGATTCCATTACAACTCTAATTATTTCGCCAAGCTTTTTCTGTCGCTCTTCAGTTTTTCCTGCATGAGCACAGGCTTCGGCTACAAGTTTCTTGAGATATTCATTAACATCGCCCAAACTGGACTTCGACATTAGCTCTTACCTCCTTAGCACAGACTTGTCTTTTCCCATTCCTGAACTTTCAAAATACCTTGATTCCCGCTCGCTGCGGTTTTGTAAACTTTTGTTTTTGACTGCGAAAATCTTTCTCCTTTTTTAGGAAGGAGAATACACTGGCCTATAAAGCAAGCGAGTTGATTGCCGACACCCAACAGTCCAACTTCTGCGCCAATCCAAACCTAAAGAAGCTTACCATAACTGAGACAAAAGCTATTAAATTTCTTTTAGATTCACGAACATCCCTCCTGGATTTGAAAATATTTTCTTACTATTCCTTAACACCGCAGGGGTTACAAAAAAGTTGTTCCGTTGAATTCCCGCGCCGTGTAATGGGATAAAAGCGTGCGGCATGAAGAGATCAACGTTGACGGCGCAGACTTATGAGGAGAGGTTTCGGATCGGGCTTGCCACATCTAAAATACTCTTGACAACAGGCAAAATTAGTGCGCTAACCAAATACCAGGATTTATTACTCAACTTGTTTATCTGTGAGCGCGTGAGATCAAGACAATCTGAGTGTCAATAAGCAAGAATTAATGCGATTCACTTAGGGGTGACATCCTGATTTTCGATACATTCATGAATATTGTCTCTTGTCAAGAGTACTTTAGGTGCGGCAAGCCCTGAGTTACCCCGCTCTAGGCAATTTTGTAAAGTTTTGTTGCAAACGAGGGAAATATAGCTCGTTTTTTAGATGGGACTATAGAGGGACTTATAAATTTGCAAGTCAATTTGTTAGGTCATCTCCTCTTAACTTAAGGCAAATCTAAACTCTACGAACCCTACCATGACTAGCACACAGCCTACACAAGTTTCTTTAAACTTACCACCGTCACCTCCACCTCCAAGCAGAGAAAAGATCCTTGCCGCCCATATATTAAGTTTTGTGAAGTTTTTAATTTCGGTGAAAAATCTTTTTTGTTTTCCACAGGGAGCTATAGGAGCTGTTGTCCGTGAAGAAAATCCCCAAGCACTCCGTCAAGCCTTCTCTGATTCGAGAGAAGGCAAAACCCGTGACACCCGAAATCTGATTTCGGGTTGCCTTGTTTGGTTAGTCGGACTACAATCTGTCCGAGTTTTAATCCGCGCTTTCAAGCCCAGCCGCCCTTGTTCCATTGACTTTCTAGGGCAACTCCAGTATCAATCCTTTCTCTCAGGCAAAGGCTTCTGCTTCTCCAACCAGTCCGTGACTGCCTCTTCGCTCATCGAAGAAAGGCAATACATGCAGAGGGCTCTTATGCAGAAGGGAAAGATAAGAAATTGCATAAAAGCCACCCGGTCTGAAACCCCCGACTTTAGACGCGAGTGAAGATAGAAAAATTTGTACCGAGATGGCTTGCCACTATCGGTAATGAAAGCGTCCTTATTCAAGTCCCGAAGGATTTATCCATGGGGTCATCATAAAAGCCTTCTGCATAAAAGCCTTCTGCATAAAAGCCTTCTGAACGATGCAATGTCTTTATTCAAGACAATTTTCACACCGCCACCGCGTCACTTTTTGCGGCACTGCGTCGTTGCGCTTAGGATGTCAATTTAAAATCTTCCAACTGAATGATTGCTCCCTTTTCTTCGCAATAGGCAGAGAAATTCTTCAAACAAGTAATCTTGAAACAGGAGATTAACACGATGATCGCTACGCAAACCGCCTACCCAACAGAAACTTCCGTCTATCCTAATGAGCTTGACTGTGCAAGTATCTTTGGAATACCTTGCTTAGATGAGCAAGCCTTAAAAATTAAAGGAGGATTTAATAATTTCTTTAAAAATCTCTTAGACAACAATCTAAAAGAAAGCAACGAACTATGGGGATTAGAATCTTTATGCATAGCAAAACTAGGAGTAGCAAAGGGTAAGCAAGCTTTTAAAGCTTGGCTAAAATCTCTCGGCTCTGGAGCAGAATACCTGGCGAAAGGAATAATGAAGTTTGGTAGGTGGTTCAATACTATAGAAGAGCGATATCAGAAAGTCCTCCGCGACGACGTACAGTCCTGGCAGATTAGTTGGTTGAAAAAATTAATGAAATTCCCTGTAGAGGAACTCGTAGATGCTGCTGTAGAGGGGCATCTGAAGGAAGTTGTACTCGGGGGCATGAAACAAAAAAAACGAGAGCTGCACGTCGATGGTTATGCCAAAATAGTGTGTGATCCCCACAATTTAAACTTGAAAGGCAAAATTGGGCGGATCGTTCATTATTGCGAAGAAAAGTCAGAATGGCTGTGGGAACTCCCCGATTCAGAACTGGCGGATTCAGGACTGCCGGATTCGGGACTGGCTACTTCCAATTGGTTCACCGCCGATCAATTGGAGGTAGCCAATAAGCCTCGTAACATATCCAAACAAGCCGAACAACAAAATAAACAGCAGGAGGACAAATGCCTTGAACCAACGCAGACAGTGGAGCTAAAAAACCAGGATGAATCCTCCCCGGAAATTACTGCGTCTAATATTGCTCCAACTTCCACTCAAGCTGTTTATGAAAATCAATCCACCATTCCTGTTGATGTTCAAGTTAAATCTTCATCGCCTTCATCAATTGTGGATTTGCACTCTCAGAACGAAACTGGAAAAGAGAATGGTCGCCTCTTAAGTAAAGAGGTGTCCGAATTATTTGAAGAAAACAAATCAGAACCAGGGCAAATGTCAGCTGCTCAAATCAAAGCGCTCTTGGGCGAAAACCAGCGTCTGCGTAATCAAGCAGAATCCAATAAACATGAGGCTCAAGCAGAGCTAGAGCTGATCAGGAGAGATGCTGAAAAAATTGCATTGGCTAAAGCCGAAAGTATTTTTAGTGAACAATTGCAGCAAAAAGATTTAGAACTAGCTGAGTTGCGATTGCAGCAATCCGCGTTGAGCAATCAGCTGATTTTTACCCCACAAGAGCTTGACGAGCACATGAGAGCAGCGATTGCAGCAGAGCAAGATAAAAATGCGAAAGAAATTCAAGCTGCATTAGTTAAAGCCGAAAGTATTTTCGGTCAGCAATTAAAAGAGAAAGATTTGGAAGTAGCTGAGTTGCGATTGCAGCAGTCTGATCTGAGCGGCAAGCTAATTTTTACCCCGCAAGAGTTTGACGAGCGCGTGATCACAGCGATTGCAGCAGTACAAGAGAAAAGTGCACTGGAAGTTCAAACTGCATTGGCTAAAGCCGAAAGTCATTTCATTCAACAATTACAACAGAAAGATTTAGAATTAGCTGAGTTGCTTAAGCAGCAGTCAGATCTGAGCGGCAAGCTAATTTTTACCCCGCAAGAATTTGCGGATAGCATGAGAGCAGCGATTGCAGCAGATCGAGAGAAAAGTGCATTTGTTTTTCAAGCTAATCAAGACCATCACCAAGAACTAGAAGAGAAAAAACAATCAATTCAACAACAAATGTCAGAATCGCATCCAGCATTGTATCAGGCAACAACTGGAAGCCAATCTGATGTAGATGAAGATACAAATACTCCCTCACTTGACAAGAAGCCGAATAAAGAATACGATGCTCTTCGAGAGGAAGTAGAGCAGTACAAAGCTGTTGTCTATAGCTTTGTCAAGGCTAGCGTTGAGTCAATTGAGGCGATTACTCCACGGATAGCGCAAGATGCATTGACCGAGATAATTGCTGTGTCTGATCAGACCAAAACAGAATCAAATGTAATTCAATCATCAACAAATACTGAAGAAAGAGTCAATTCGCTTGAAACTCAGTTGAAGGAAGCGTTGTACAATAATCGAAATTTAGCGTGTATGGTGAAACAACTGCAAATCAATATAGAACTTAGAGAGGAAGTGCATAAAGCAGAACTGGAATCAACAAAGAGATACAACCAAAATGGTTACTCATCAACGAAGCCTAGAACTTTTCTTCCCTTCGAGCCCAGTCCGAATAGGAAACGCAAGTAATTCTCTTTATGCCACTTCACCCAGACTTAGAATCAATTCTTGATTGGTTAGACCCACCGAACTTTTTAGACAGCTTGGCGTCGGTAGAGGCAGCTCAAAAAGCTCAGGTAGCTCCAAGTAATTTGCCGTCAGAACTCGAGTATCTGAAGTGGAGCAACCATCACCAGTTGCAACAGTTCTTGAAAGAAAAGGAATTGGTAAAGGCTTTAGCACTGGCTGAAGCCTTAGCCGCACGCCTACCTGGAGACCCAGATGTGCGGGGCTGGCAGGCTCTAGCTTACTACCAATGGGGACGCCAGCTCTTTTGCGAAAGGCAATTAGATAAAGCCAGGATTTATCTGAAAAAAGCCCTAAGAGCTGACCCACACAATTCCGTTTTGTGGGCTGACGTAGAAAAATGTTTTCAACAGATGGAAAAGATTTTTTGACTTTCAAATATGGATAAACGCCCCGCCTTTCAAAGACTGTGTACGTTTAGCTTGTTGTCAAACCTGTCCAACTCTGGTAGAACTACTAACCTACAGATTGCCAATGAGTTTGTTACTTGGTCGGTATACTTCAAGCGAGGAAGAATTGTCTTCGCCTCTCATTCAATAGATCCCTTCGAACGCCTGCAACGGCACTTGAATCGGGTAGGGCATAAAAAAATGCCGGGGCTGGACGAAGCTCGTGCGCGAATAAACGTATGGGAACTCGCTAAAGAACAAGATTATCTTCTTCTCAACCAATGGGTCAGTAAGAACTTGCTTCTCAGTTCAGAAATGGCTAAGGTTATAGAGGGATTAATCGCAGAAGTTATTAGCTCTCTGCTCTTAGTTAACGAAGGATATTTCAGGTTAGACGACTCAAAAGTATTGCCTGCCTCTTTTATAGTTGAGCGTCCAGCAATATTATCAGAGTGCCAAACACGACTGAGTGCCTGGCAATTACTAGGGCCACAAATTATCTCTCCCTACCAACGTCCCTGTCTTTCAGAGCCAGCTAAAACGCACATTCAACTACCACCCAATCTGGCTAAAACTTTAAAAGGATTCAGCAGTTTTTATCAACTGGGAGTTCTGTGTCACCAAGACGAACTCGAACTAGCCAAAATTTTACATCCTCATATAGAAGGCGGAGACATTAGACTATACAACCCCATCCCCCCTTTCAATAAACTTCCCTCCACCTTTGTCAAAGAGTCCCGAAAGTTTTCAAAAACTACATTAAAAAGTAGCGAAAATAATTTAGATGAAAGTGCTCTGACAAGTGCGATCGCAACTTCGAGGCAGATTTCAGGTAGTGAAGCACCAGCTAAAAAAATCACCGAAAAAATAGTCAATCCAATAATTCCTCAGCCCTTGGAGAGGGTTACGAAAAATCTTGACATTGCTAGCAATCTAGTGTCTAACAAGTTGAAAACTGAGGATCTCCTGGCGAGGTCTTTTATCGGGGGAAACAAAAAAAATCAGCAATATACGATCGCTTGTGTAGACGATAGTCCGACAATGTTGGCAACGCTTAGGAAGTACTTAGATGACGAAACACTTTCAGTCGAACTAATTTCTAATCCGGTATCTGCTCTGATGAAAATTATTAGGCTGAAGCCGAAACTGATACTACTCGATGTAACCATGGCATCGATAGATGGATATGAATTATGTCGGCTTGTGAGAAATAACTCATATTTTCGGGATACGCCGATTATTATGGTTACTGGAAATACAGGAATTCTAGACCGAGTAAAAGCCAGACTCGTAGGAGCATCAGGGTATTTGGCAAAACCTTTCGAGCAAACTGATTTGTTGAAAATGGTGTTCAAGCATCTCAAACCGTAGTCAAAATCAATAATATCACCTAAGATTATGACATTTCGACTTAAGCAAACCCCGGATACGACTTGTGAAGAATTGCTCAACAAAATCCAACAGAATGGCATTGAGTATAAGCGGAATAATCAACTAACACAGCCGCTGCCAAGGCTCAGGCAGAATTGGTTAAATTTTTGTGAACACCTCCACCAACGCTGGGATGGATTGAGCCTTCAAAATAAGTTGGTGACTGCCCTATTAGGTAGCGCCGCATTACCAATTGTTGTCCTGAGTCAGGCATCTATAGTTTTCGGAGCGCATCACTTAGGGAATCAAGCCGAGAAATCTTTGGAAACCAGCTTAACTAAGTTGGTGCAAGAAATAGGGGACGAAAAAAATAGCAATCAACTCCTGGCAATTAGTCTTGCAGACAAGGCAGAGTCGGCGGACATTGATTTGAGTGATAAAAATGAAGTGGCCTCTAATCGGAGCGAGCTGACCAAGTTTCTTGCGACTCATACACAAGAGCGTGTCGGACAGAGTTTTCGGATTTTCACTGATGCTCACGGCAAAACAGTTGCTCAAAACATTCAGCTTTTAGCAGGGGATTTATCTTATACTCCCTCATTAAATAAAGAGCTGAATGCGCCAAAATATGTAAAAATTTCGCTGCCGCCAGGGATAGATTTCGGCCAGATTCAGATTGTTAAAAATGCCTTAAGCACAGGGCAGATGAAGGCTGGCACAGAGCTGCTCCCACCCAAAATATTGCGTCATTTGGGCCTAGAAAAACAGGCTAGCGTAGGGATTCAGCCTCAAAATAGCTGGAGACTGCCTGAATCAGAACAGCCTGACCCTGAAGGCAAATATGACGATAATGGTGAGAATGGCCTCACAATCATAGCGGTCAAGCCAATCCGCATTGGGAAGGAAGTTGTCGGTACGGTCATTGTAGGCACAGTGCTCAACCGCAACTATCAATTTGTTGATACTCTATCTGAGGGAACAGGAATCACTGCGGCCTTATTTGCGCACGATAATCAAGTTACCACTAACGTGCCTGTAGGCGATAGTCGTCGAGCGATCGGGACTAGAGCTTCATCCGAAGTTTCTGACGCCGTATTGGAGCGCGGCGAACAATTCACGGGGACAGCGAACATGCTTGGTGCTGGCTATTTAAGTGCATATAGTCCTCTGTATGATCATCGTCATGAACTGAATCCTCACGTCAAGCCTGTAGGTATGGCTTTTGTGGGTATACCAGAATCAGAATTGTGGAGAAATACATTAACTTTAGCGCTTTTAATTGATGGCATAAGTGGAGGACTGTTGCTTGGCCTCTGTCTACTAATCGTTCCTTTAGCTAAAACTTTCTCCTCGCCAATACGCCAACTGGCTGATTTCGCTCAGGCAGTCACTGCTGGGCGACGGCAAGTAGAATTTGCTCCGGTTCTACGTCAAGATGAAATCTGCGTTCTTTTTCAAGAAGTGAAGCATATTGTTGATAGGAGTGAATACGATATTGAATTAGTAAAAGATCTTGAGAAGTTGCGATGCCAGGACGCTGAGCGGGTAAAGTTATTTGCTCATATCACTCTTACTATCCGTAATGCTCTGGACTTAGAAGATATTTATCAATCCGCAGTTGAAGAACTACAACATGCACTTAAAATAGAGCGAGTATTGATTCATCGTCTAGGAGATTCAAGTGATGAAGGAGCTGTTTTGGCAGAATCTGTTAGGCATGGTCGTGAGCCAGCTTTAGGGGTTGAAATCTGCGACAACGCCGTCAAATCTGAACCCGTATTTAACTACGCTGAGTCAATACCAGATTGTCGCCTTAAGTTGTCAGAACGCTTGACAGTCAAGCCAAACTTGGCCTTGCCAATATTTGTAAATCAAGAAATGTTTGGCTTACTAATTTGTTTTGATGACAACAAATGGCGTTCTTGGCAGCAAACTGAAATCAATTTAGTTGAACATTCGGCAGCTCAAATTGGTATCGCCCTAGAACAAGCAAGTGTCCTAGAACATCTGGAAAAAGAGCGCATTGAAGCAGAGTTAGTTTTGTCCGAGCAGCGGCGACACAAAGAAAACCTTCAGGGGCAGATGGTAGAATTATTCAACGCTATCGAGCCGTTTTCTAGAGGCGATCTGAGCGTAAGCGCTATTGTGTCCGAAGGGGAATTCGGAACAATAGCCGATTTTTTCAACTTCCTGGTTGAAAGTATGCGGCAAATCGTGACCCAGGTGAAAACAGCCGCGGCTCAAGTTAGCGCTGCGATCGCATCAAACGCTTTTGAGAGCGCAGCATTGGCAATAAACGCTAAAAACCAAGCGAAGGCGATCTCACAAATACTTAATTCGGTGTCAGCTTCGATGCGATCGCTCTCGACTGTGGCCCAGAATGCTAGCACAGCCTTAGAATTTGCTCATGCCGCCTCTACCACAGCAGCATCTGGAGGTGTGGCAATGGATGGCACGGTACAAAGCATCTTAAACTTGCGCTCAACTGTCGCCCAAACAGCTACGAAGGTCAACAGCTTGGGCGAATCATCCCATCAGATTTCCAAGGCTGTGTTCTCAATTAACCAAATCGCCCTGCAAACCAACATTTTAGCAATTAATGCCAGTATTGAGGCAGCGCGTGCGGGTGAAGCTGGCCGAGGCTTTGCCGTGGTGGCTACTGAAGTTGGAGGACTGGCTGGTCAGATTGCGGCATTTACAAAACAAATCGATCAACTCGTGGATGAGATCCAACTCCAGAAGTCAGAAGTAGCCAGGGGCATGGAACTGGAAACAGCGCAATCACTTGAGCTGGTCAAATCGCTTGAAGATTATAAAAATAATTCAATCCAAATACTTGATGAATCTTCCCGAGCCGAAGACTTAGTTCAATCGGTCGCCACCTCCTCAATGTCTCAGGCTCAAATCTCTGCGGTTTTAGCCCAGATGATCCTCAGGCTCGCCAAAAATTCGGCGCACATCAGCGATTCGTCTAACCACCTGTGTGAGTCTTTGCAACAGACAGTCACAGTAGACTCGCTCTTGCAAAAGTCTGTGGGTGCGTTCAAAATTGATGCCGAGAATTAGAGTCATAAGCTCGTTAGAATTTACTCTAACGAGCTGTTAATTTTTTTCTAGAATTTTCGTCATATTGTTCAGAAATTATTTTTTCCATATTTTCCATATTTAGCTAAGAATGATGATATTAAAAACTGCTTACCAGCACAAAATTACTGAAGAGTTTCTTAGTTTTAAGCAAGCTCGATTTGACGGTCAACTAATTTGTAGATTCGACCCTAAACTTTCTCTTTACCTTTCCTACGGAGGGATATTTTATGCGGCTAGATCGAACTCGAAGCATTGGCTTCAAAAACTTTTATTGCATTTCCCTCACCTTGAAGGGGAAAAGTTGCTAGATCTCGTTGATGAGCAGCAATCGGTAGATTGTTGGGAATATCATTTGCTCTTTACGCTAATCGAATCAAACAAAATAACTTTGATTCAGGCGCGACAACTGATTTGGGTAATAGTTTCCGAAACAATTTATGAACTTTGGTATAGCTCGACATCATCACCCGAGTTTTATAAAAGTACACTTAAAGGATTATTAGTTCCACCAGTAACGACATTTGATCCAGAAATAATCTTGTCGGAGCTTAACCTAGTTGTCGAAATGTTTCAGACTGCAAAAATTGTTGGCAGTCCTTTCGATTTAGCGCCCCGACTTAGTTGGGAAAAAGCTTTGCCTGCCGGTGACACCCCTTCAGCAGAATTAATGGCATTAATGGATGGGCGGCGCACAGTTTGGGATCTAGCTGCTATGTGTGGTATTGATATTCTCCTTCTGGTTCGTGAGGTAATATCGCTTTATGAGACGGGAGTACTAAAATTAATCCCCCTAGCAGAAGAGTCAGAACGAAGAGAGTTATCACTCCCGCCAACACTTAGCCTACCTGAATCTCTGACTTTACCCGCTGCCGAAAGCGCCAATGGAGCAAGTACTAAATATAAACGTCCGCCTCAAGAATCTTTACCCACTTTAAAGTACTTTCGAGTCAGGATTATACTTCTTTTGGGTGGAGTTCTTTTCCCCCTTTTATTGATTGGGGGATTTTATCGGCTGAGTCAACCAGAAAAATCTTTACCTGTTACTGTTTCTGCCGCTACTGCTCAAAATATCCAACTTTACAATTCGATCAGTGAGGTGCCTGTCCCAAAAGGGAGATTCAATTTTGGTGGAGATCCGGCCCTCGCCTCATTGCGTTCCGCCAGCGCTGACATATTAACTCGTTCGCAGCCTCGGTTCAGAATGCGATATCTTGACCCGGCTTTTGGTAATCCTGGTTCTCGCCAGGGGGTATCCATGGTTTTGGACGGCATACTCAGCTTCTCGCTATCCGGGCTCCCGCTAACTGATGCCGATTACAGCAAGGCCAAAGTTCGTGGCTTCACTTTACAACAGGTGCCCATAGCAATTGACGCCATCCCGTTTTATACGCATCCTGGGGTCGTCATTCCTGGGTTGTCGTTGACCCAGCTTCAAAGTATTTATTTGGGGAAAATCAAGAACTGGAATCAGGTAAATGGCCCGGATTTACCAATTGTGCCAATCAGCATTGACCCCCAAACTAGTACGGAGATCGCCTTGTTAACGCAAGATGTACCTGGAGGCGCAAGTACCGTACATGCAACAATTGCTGCTGATTACAATGCCGCTATTCGTAAGGTCAGCACTACGCCTGGTGCGATTAGTTTTGCCTCTTTCGCCGCCCTCAAGGGACAGTCATCAATTCGGACGTTGGCGATATCTTTAGTTCAGTCTCCGAGTCAATATGTCCCACCTTATAATTTCAATGCAGAAAAGAATACTCTAGCTATTGAAGACGGGAGTTATCCTTTGTCTCACAATTTATATGTAGTCTATCGCCGCGACGGGACTGGCTCTGAGCAAGCTGGCGTCGCCTATACTAATATCATGCTCTCGACTGAGGGGCAACATTTGATAGAGAATGCAGGATTCATGCCTCTCCATTGATTGCAATATTTGCTGCTAAGTGGATAGTCTTAAATAAAAGGCTTGACGTTTTATGAAGATCTCTAGTCACAGCACGGGTTTCCGGGGTTCATGTCAAGCCTTTTATTTATGTCTATGTGCTGATCATTTCCTTGTCTGTTAGAATAGAGGTTAGTATTTGAAGTCCGTTTAGTCTGAAAATTTGCCAACAATATCCTGCAAATATTAAGTAAGAAAAATAAAAATAGCCATCAAAATATTACTCAACTTAAAATTATGCTGATCAACAATAGCCGCTCATTTTTACTGAAATTTTCTCTCTTAGCGCAGGGCAAAACAGGTGATTGATACCATGCCAGAGTCGAAAGCATCAGAAATTCGGCTTGTGTTTCTAGAAGAAGCAGAGACGCATCTCAATACAATCCAATCAGCAATTTATCAATTAGCCGCTGAATCCCGCCTAGAGCAGCAAGAATTAAATGCTGTAATCCTTGCTGCTCATTCAATTAAAGGCGGCGCTCGGATGACGGGATTTCATTGCCTGGGTGAGCTGGCTTGCCGGATGGAAGGTTTTTTCAAAGTCTTTAAGGATCGCATTCCGAAGAGAAATTCTGAACTGGAATACCTGCTCCTCCTTGCTCAAGAGACGCTTTGGAAAGTGTTTGGCCTTAATCGTGAGGGAGAAGATGTTGATGAACAATGGTTGCAAACTCAGGCACATCCCCTCTTCGAGCAACTGGATTTGATTGTCAACGACCTCCCTCCCGCTGAACCTGATAATTCAGCACTATCCGAGTCTCAATCCGTGGTAGCTCTGATCTTTGAAACCGAGATAGACCAGTGCTTACACCTTCTAGAATCGGTTTTAAAGCAGGCGGATAAATCCTGCTTGTTCAAAGAAGTCTTAGCGATTATACAGTCGTTGGCTGAGCTTGGTGAAATGTTGCAGGTGGTTGGCTGGAAGAGCCTGTGTGAATCAATTTCTCAACAACTAGAAGCAAACCCCAAGCGAGTCGAAGAAATTGCAAGTTCTGCCCTGCCAGAACTACGGGCCATGCAAAATGCGGTACTCTCAGGCGCAGATAACAATAGTTTGTCTGCGCCTGACGAGCTTAAAAAAAATGAAAGCCTGACCACTAATCACAAATTTGATAATTACTCAGCGGATCGAGTTCAGCTTTCTGTTTGGCCGTCAGCTAAATTTAACGTCGAAGATTTCCCTGAACTCAAACCAGAATTAGCCTTCGCTCTCAATCATTTGTCAGAGAGTAATCAATATCAGGCAAAACAATTCGGGATTGACAGTAACAAGCTCGAGCAGCTACTGAAACTGTTCAATCAAGTCAACTTGAGCCATGAGCATACTTCGGAACTGATTCTTCAGCTGCTCCGACAGCACGAGCAGTCATCTCAACTGCTGCTTGCGTTGCGCCACGAAATAGAGCAACTAGCAGATCAAGATGATGCCGCCACTCAATCTGAAGAATCAGCAGATAGTACAAAACCCAATCAGACGCTCCTCAACGGATTTAATGGCAATTCCACTTATCATTCTATTCAGGGTCAATCTAGTTTCCAAAATGGGAGCCGCAACGGCTCAGCCAAGTCGTATGGGAAAGTTTTGGATAAGAACAAGAATAGCCACATCCAGGACTTTACTCTCGGCACTGTCACTCCTGCTCATGACCCCCAAATATCCAACTCGAACAATAAAATCCCAGCGGCAGCAGAACCGACTCCGCCAAAACATACCATTTTAGTCGTAGACGACTCAGCCACTATTCGGTCTATAGTCTCGTCGATCTTATCAGCAGCGGGATATCAACCCGAAGTTGCTATCGATGGCAAGGAAGCTGTTGATAAGCTTGAGTTAGGGTTATGTGTTAGCGCCGTTATCTGCGATCTTGATATGCCCAATCTTAATGGCTACGGATTTTTGACTCACGTTAAATCAGACCCGAAATTCTCGGCTCTCCCCATAGTAATGTTAACCTCCAATAATGATGAGAAAAGTCGAAAGAGAGCTGAGCTTCTCGGCGCAGCCGACTACCTTACTAAGCCGTGTAAAGACGAAGATTTACTCCTCAGCCTGAAACAATTAGTATAGATTAATTCAGTTTCGGAGATGAAAGGTGCGCCAAAAAACGATAACTCCTGAAATTAAAGCTGTTCAGAGAGAGCAAGAGTTCTATCCTGCTCTCTCTGAATTGCGCTTTCAGACAGATATTCCTAGTGCTTTCGGTATTACGCTGACTCCAGAACTCAGTGGTGCTCTGTTTGCAGTTTTAGGAATAGGCGGAGGACTCTACCTCTCCCTAAATCAGCTCATGCCAGCCTGGTCAAACCATCAGCTCCTGGCAGCAGACCTAGTACAGAAGCAGACGCAAGTTCAACGTATTCAAGCGGGACTAAAACCGACTCAGGCCCTAATAGCTGCTCTGGCACAGGCGAAACATCAGCAGGCAGATGTGAGGGCCATGTTTTCTAATCAAAAAAGCTTAGATACATTGCTGCTAGATCTCAGCCGCATAATTGAGTCAGCTAATGCCAAGCTCAAAGACCATGAAGCTATAGCACAACTACGGCGATTTGTGCCAGGGAATCAGGCGGATGAAGCTCAAGCGGATGGTTCATTCGGAGTGCGTGTCAACGGCAAGCTCAAACGTCGGTTATTCAATGTCGCATTTACCGGAACCTTTGAACAAACCGTGTCTATTTTTAGAAATATCGAGCGCCTCCAGCCTCTGTTGACGATCCTCGACTATCAATCGACGTTGGCACCCACACCGCCTGCTGACGCTTCATACCAGGTACTTCGCGGTGCCCCTGCTCTAATTAATACCTCCTTCCAGTTACTGGCAATAATGCCAGTCAGCTCCTCCGAAGCAGTGCAAGGTGCGATCGCGGCTAAAAAGTAAAATCGTTTTTCTGAGGTCAAAAAAAATGAACCTTGAGCAAGTTTACCAATTTTTTCGAAACCCGCAGCCTGCTTATCTAAGACCCGAGGTTGCGGTTTGTTATGTCCTGTCAGTATTGGTGGAACAAGAATCCTATGCGACAGAGCTGAGCAAGCGCCTGAACAGCAAATACCCACACTATCAGCTTTCCGATACCGTCCTTTACACTGCGCTAAAATTTCTAGAAGCCGAAAATGCCATCACTGGTTACTGGAAAAAAGTCCCTCGGCGCGGACGACCTCGACGGATGTTTAAGCTGAATCCTGAGTGGTCAAAAGCCAGGGATTTGGCAGATTTTTGGCAAAATCAAAATTCTCTGATAGGCAAGCAAGTTAGTTAGCCGTCAGATCAGGAGCAAGGCATTTTTTGCAACCAAATAGCAGTCAAATCAATCTTCAGTTCAAGATCCAGATCAAGCCCCAATTTCTTTGGATACAAAACATGCGCAATTCAGATGTCCGTACTTTTCAAACTTCCAAAAAATATCCAGCCGCCAATTTCAACAAGCTAGCTTTAGCCATTGCCATTGCCCTGCTCGCATTAGAATCAGGTCGGGCACAGGCGGCTGTCCTTGGCACAGAAGACTTCATCGCTAGCGGTGGAATTAGCGATGTTTTTCACGAGTTTCACCCGACCTTGGCGATCGCCCCAGCGGCAACGGGGGCAGGGCCAGGGTCGTCCGCTCCGGCGACCAATGCACCCTTGTTCATAGGTACGAGCATCACCCCTGCCGATGTAGGTCAGACGTTTACTGTGACTTCAGGCAATGACCCGAACTTTAACGAGTTTGCCACCGCCTTAGCTTCAGGAAACCCCCATAAAGTTACCTTGTCCTCTGGCTTAGGCACACTCGGAACTTCGCAGATTTTCTCAACTAAAAGCGGTGATTTGTTTGGCGGCAATCCTGATCTCAACGGGAATACGATCAACAGCATAAGCCTGAAGGTAAATGCCTTTACGCTTGACACTCCGGGTGCCAATCCAAATGGCGATGGCATTTGGACTGACTACTCTTTTAACGGCACTGTCACGGTGTCAGGCCAACCTAATGGCTCTGCCCCCTTAACTCTGAGCAGAGCACTTGTTAGCGCCCCCCCAACAAAGCCCGTTCCCGAACCAACTTCCGCCTTCGGTACAATAGCTTTTGCCATTGGTGCATGTCTTTCCTGCCGAAGACTTAAACCAAGATCGCGGTTACCCTTTCTAGCCTCAAAGTAATCATGCGCCAAAGGGGGGCCATAGGGGGGGTAAAGTGAAACAGCATCATTGTAGTGTTCCACTATTCGTCAGCGCCGCTCTAGCTATACTAGGGACTCAGCCCGTGTTGGCAGCAGTCACTCAGGTAATCGGGGTGCGGCTGAATCAAACAAATGGTGGCCTGAATCTAGTTTTGTCAACTTCTACCGGCGCTCGCCCGCAAATTTTCACAGGCACTCGGGGGAAGGTCTTAGTGGAAGATATTGTCAATACTCAGCTGCGCTTACCTCAAGTCAACAGTTTCCGCCAAGGGAACCCAGCCCCAGGGATTAACTCGGTCGAAATCACGCAGCTCGATGCCAATACCATCCGGATTTTTGTCATCGGTACCAGCACCGCCCCCAGTGGTCAAATTGCCCAAAGATCCGCCCAAGGAATTACCCTCAGCTTTAGCCCAGGAGCAGGAACGGCGGCGCAATCCCCAGCAACCCCCTCCACTCTAACTGCACCTCCCAATCCCTCAGCAAGACCTCAAATAGCCCAAAGCCAGAATGCTCAAACCCCAAGCGTTATGGTTCCAAATCCTCAGCTCACGATTGATGGGAAACCAGTTCAGTCGGGATCGGGGACGCCTCAAGCAGCAGTTCCGGCTCAACCGTTCAATCAAAGAGCGATCGCACCCCCGGTGGGAGATATTGCAGTCTCTAATAGCGATGCTTCCCCGGCGCTTCTAAATCTGGGCACCACCGAACATGTTCCCCGCCTGGTGTTGCGGGATGCTCCAGCGCGAGAAGTCCTGGCCCTGCTTGCCCGTGCTGCCGGTCTTAATCTTGTCTTTACGCCAACAAGTACGGGATCGGGCGAACCAGGTCAACCAGCTATTAATGCTGCAAGTGCTGCGGGCAACCCAGAGGGGCCAACGATTTCTTTGGATATCGAAAACGAGTCGGTTCAAGATGTCTTCAACTACGTCCTCCGCATTAGTGGTCTGCAAGCTAACCGGAATGGTCGAACGATTTTGGTCGGCACTACACTGCCCAATCAGGCTCGTAATCTTATCGTGCGTAGCTTTCGACTCAATCAGGTCACAGTCGGAGTCGCCCTGAACTTTTTGGTTGGCTTCGGTGCCGAAAGTGCCGTCAGCCGCGAACGAGTCATTACCAGCGTGACTGCTGTGCCTTTGGCTGCGGGAGGTACTGCGGGCGCCCCCCCGCAGCCAACCACACAAACCCAGACCAGCACAGAAACGAGAATTGAGACTCAGCGGGTTAATTTCCAAGACTCTGTGCCGCTCTTGCGAGGTTTGCAGGCAATAGGAGACGAGCGCACCAATTCGGTAACATTGGTTGGTTCTCCTAATCTTGTTGATGTTGCCACGACTCAACTAACTCAGCTCGATTCTCGTCGTCGTCAAGTTGCCGTAAACGTCAAGATTGTCGATGTCAACCTTACGGCAATGGACCAATCTAACGCCAGCTTCTCGTTTGGGATTGGCGGAAACAACGGTTCATTCTTTCAAAGTTCTCAAGGCACTGCCACGTTAAATTTTGGCAAGACTACCAGGGCAAACGCATCTAAAATTAACAAAACTAAATGGACAAAAAGCATACTTTATGTATCCAACGCAAAAACAAGGGTTTTAGTTAATCTGATTTTTTAATCCGTAGACGAAATGTAAAAATTATCATGGCAGCGGTTCTCATTAAATAGCATCTAATGCCAAAAAGTAGAAGTTTATTGAGAATTAAGCACTTTTATTGACAAGGTGCGTTTGCCCTGGCAAGACTACCCAACCTGATTTTGGGGGGGTTCAAGGGTTGCAGGTACACTCCAACAGGTTTATATCTGTCTTACAAGCGTCAATAACGAGTGGCAATTCCAAGATTTTGACTGATCCAACATTAATTGTCCAAGAAGGTCAGCAGGCTAATGTCAACCTGACTTCTGAAGTGGTGGGAAACATCACAAACCAAAACAATATCACTTCCGGTGCTACCATCCAAACGGTAACAGCTACTAAAGAGAACGTAGGTTTATCCCTGACTATCCGAATTGAGCGGATTGACGATAATGGTTTTGTTGCTCTATCGGTCGCTCCCATTGTGCGTGCACCGGCAGGTACACAAAACATAGGTGTTGGAACAACCAGCCAGCAACAAATTATTTTGGTATCTGAGCGCTCGCTGAATTCTGGCGTGCTCCGCCTTCGAGACAATCAGACTTTAGTTTTGTCAGGCATCATTCAAGACTCAGATCAATCTACGGTCGTCAAGGTGCCGATTTTGGGCGATATTCCTATACTAGGTGCGCTGTTTAGAAGCACAAAAAAAACAAATCAACGCCAAGAAGTAATTGTGTTGCTGACTCCTCAGATTATTGATGACTCGGTGCATTCGTCGATTGGCTATAACTACATGCCAAGTCCAGAGGTGCGCCAACTTCTTGAGCGCCGGGGTTCAAGCGTTCCCAAAAATTAGTTCGATCCAACTATAATACTCGAAAAAAACAGAGATTATGGGCAATTTCCAAGTCATAAACCGTAGCAGCCGTTTGCTCTTTGTGGGAATTTTAACCCTGTTGGTTGTGTTGGCGAATGAGTTTTATTTACCCGCGGATCGCTGACTCAACGGCGACCATTACTGTTAGCAGTGCTCAGTGGGGGCAGAGCACTTATTATATCGGCGCTGGGGACGGGTTCGTTCCTGATCAGAAAGCCTCGTTCGCAGAAATTAAAGACCTCGGATTGAATACCATGCGAGTGAGTGGGCAAGCTTCTAATTGGGAGCCCGTTGATGATAGCCCCGTATACGGAAAACCCAGCATTGATCAGATCAAGGCAGATCCCAACTCAATTAAGTGGTCGGTCTGGGATGCTCACTTGGCATCAAATTGGATTGGGGGCATGAGCGGGTCAGAATACTTCAAAACTTTGAAAGACATGGGTATCCGCTCCGTCATCAAATTCACCCTAGATCATGACGGGGCTGGCACTTTTATGGCAAATCCGCCAATTACTGATGCCGATAAAAACGAATGGTGGAAATACGTGTTTGCGATCGCGTATTGGCTGAATGTTCGCAATGACTATCAAGTTAATGACTACGAAGTTTTTAACGAACCCGACGCGATACCGCGATTCTGGCATGGCACAAAAGACCAGTTTTTTGATTTCATGCGTTTGACTCATGACGCAATTGACTACGTTTACAAAAAATATCTTCCAGGCCGAACTTATCACGTTCTTGCGCCGACACCAACTTGGACGAACGATTGGATTTCTGACGCTCTTGCCAAGGTTCCTGATACTTTTGATGTAACCGTTCACGGGGGGGTACATCATGCGCATAAACGTCAAAGCCTTGCTAAGCAAAAGCTTTGGGTTTTATGCGCATCAAAATATCGTACCTAAAATGTCTAAAAGACAATTTGCAGACCAGTATAGCACTTTTGACTACTCACAATTATCCGGTATAAATCCAATCTAGACTGGTTTTCGTACTGATTACGTGTGATTTCATATTGGACGTTTTTTTGATCCCCCCCTGAACGGTTACCTTTTGATAGTGTTTCGTACCACCAATATATAACTGGATCTCAACTTTCACTCGGCGCAAAAACTGTACATGGCTATCTCAACCAGAGTGGGCACAGCAAATATCCCCTCTGGATAACGGAATGGGGCAGCTATGATGCTTTCAAGGATTATGGTGGTGGGCCAGCTAACGACTCAATCCCTTTCGGGATCTCAATAATTAACGGCTTGATGAATATATCCCATCCAGGCGATGAGTACGTTTACGGCACTCACTACTATGTCTTGCATCAGTGGGAGCCAGGTTCCGGGCTCATTGATACGAACGAAAAACCGCGCAAAGTTTATTACGCTTTGCGGATGGCGACCCGAGCACTATTGGGGGGCAAGCCAACTTTTCAAAGCGTGGCTAGCACTAGCGACCTTAATGCGATCGCGACAAAAGATGGAAGTACAATGTATATTTTAGCAACGAATACCAATAGTAGTAGTTCATATACAGTAGACACAGATTTGTCTGGATTTGTTTCTAATGCCAACACAACGCTTTATCAGTATGATTCGAATCATCTTGATATTAGTACCGCTGGCCCATCTGTTAACAACGGTCACGTCACTCTTTCGATTCCTAATTCGGGAGCTGTACTGCTTGAAATCAAACTAGATCCAACTGCACCGCCTCCAGCGCCCCCAGTCAGTTCAGCAGCTCAAAAATTGGTAGGACTCGGGAGTAAATGTATAGGCACGCAAAACAACAGTAGTTCAAATGGTACGGGACTGATTTTATCTGATTGCAATAGCAACCCAGACCAAAAGTGGACGTTAACAACCCAGGGAGCATTGCAAGGTATCAACAACAAGTGCATAGGTACACAAAACAACAGTAGTTTAAATGGTACGGGGCTGATTTTATCTGATTGCAATAGCAACCCAAACCAAAAATGGGCATTAACAACCCAGGGAGCATTGCAAGGTATCAACAACAAGTGCGTAGGAACGCAAAATGGTAAGTCCGACAATGCTACCGGGATAATCCTCTGGGAGTGCAATGGGAATCCAGACCCAAAGTGGGCATTGCAATAATAGTGCTCGGCACAAATGAGCTAGTTTCATATAGCGTTTCCCGACCGAGTGAGGTACAATAAAAGCAGATAAACATCGTATTTACGGCAAAATAAATGAAAGCATACTCGCTTGACCTACGCCAAAAAATTTTCGATGCCTACGCTGAAGGTAA
>JAABUX010003437.1_pt1 | contig 20990 bp, 25 predicted proteins | sample 5561851 | NCBI WGS metagenome assembly JAABUX01 (sample SAMN10711883, study PRJNA513361) | rock metagenome | isolation source: Antarctica rocks | place: Antarctica: Victoria Land, Richard Nunatak red sandstone | collected 2016-01-03 | reverse complement strand
ACCTGTCGGCTCAGGCCCGGACAGGGACCTCGCAGGCGGCGCGTCATGCCCGCTGGAGGACCCGGCTGCGCAGCCCGCGGCGGAGCGCGCTTTCGCGGGTCTGCACGCGAGCTGGGTGACGCCGGGCGTGCTGGCCATAGCGCGCCCGTGGCAGGACAGCCTGGACGCGCACGGCCTGCCCGCGGCCCTGGCGGCGGCGGGCGTGCGGCTCATCATCAACCTGCAGGAGGCGCGCTGGCCCGCCTGCAGGCGCCTGCGGCGAGATCGCCCGTGCTTGGTGGGCGCCTGCGAGGCGAGCGTGCTGGCTGTTGCCGCTCTGGGTGGCAAGAGCCGGGCCTGGTGAGGCGCGGCGCGGAGGACTGGCAGCTGGCTCGACATGCAGGAGAGCATCCGGCGAGCACCTGGGGCCCTGTGGCTGCATGGTGACGGCGGGGCGGCGCGCGTGCAGCTGATGGCTGCGGCCGCGGCTGAGCGCGCGAAGCTTGCAGTGCACTGCCACGCCGGCCTGGGGCGCACCGGGTGGGTCCCCCTGCCGCGGCGCACCGCTGGGAGTGCCGCCCCAACGTGTGCAGTCTCTGCGGCGCACACCTGACCTCGACTGGCCCGTGCTGGCCCTCTGCGCTGCGCCCGTGCGCGCAGTCCGCCTCGCAGCCCTCAGTGCAGCGCGTATGATGCGCCGGCCGACGCGCGCGCGCCGCAGGCTAGGGTATCGGTACCCTACCCTATACGCGCACGCCGCAGGCTCGCCATCGCATGCTACCTGGTGTACATGGGCGGCCACGGCGACGCGCCGGCCGTCATCGCGCTGGTCAGGCGCCGGCGGCCGGGCGCGCTGCAGACGCGGCAGCAGGAGCGCTTTGTGGACGTATTTGCGTGCTATGTGCGGCACCTGCGGTGCGCGCCGAGCCGCCTCTCATCCTCTTGCTGTCGCTGAAGCTGCATCATCGCCCTGCACGAGGTGAGCACGCATGTGCAGACGTGGCTGCAAGGTCAGCATGTGGTGTGTGCGCAGTCGCTGTCTGCGCCCTTAGCGTTTGGGTCCTGCAGCTGTGCCTGGCGAGTAGGAGCCCGTGTGCACTGAATGGCATGTTTGCCTTCACACCATTGCATAGCATCACAACACTGTTGACTTACGTAACAGTGAATGCTTGGCAAGCCCATGAATGCAGAGATGCGCTGGGTCCTGAAAAGCTTCTTGCAGTTGCCCGACGCCATGGTCATGGGTCCACAGATGTGTGTTCCCCACGCCCGGTTCCAAGCTCCCCGCGGACGGCGCTGGCGTTGGCCCTGCGCGCGCGAGCGCCCCGGCCGGCCTGCGCGTGGCCGCCCGGCGGCCGCCCGCGCCCAAGGCGGCCGCCGCCAAGGGCGGCGGCGAAGGCGCCGACGCGGCGGCCGGCTCCGAGGATAGCGCCTTCTTCGCGGGCTCCGCCAGCTTCAAGCTGCCGCAGGTGCGGCACTACACCCTACCCCACTCCCTGTTATAATTACCCTATACCCTACTGTGGCGCCTATAGAATGCAAAGGAAAGAAAATGCTGTAAGGTCGCGCGCCCTTCGGCGCACCCAGGCCTGCGTCCTCCAATCAGACCCTAAAGGGATACTATGGGTCGGCCCGCGCCCTGCATGCCTGCCTGTCCGTGCACGCTGCGGTGCGCCTGCGCCTCGCCCGACGACTGGCGGAGCAGCGTGCGTGGGTGTTCGACGGCGGTCCGAGCGGTGGTGCAGCTTGCAGAGCTGGGCGCCTGGTGGCCAGGCCGCCTCCATGTGCGCAGGAGAGATTGGGTGCAGGGCGCCTCCGCTGTCCTTAGCGCGCGTCCGGGGCGCAGGGCTACGCCGCGGCGCTGACGGTGATGGGTTACCTGCCGCGGCTCAGCCTGCTGGGCGCGCCCAACAGCGCCGGCGCGCGCGCGCTGCTCGTGGCGGACCTCGCCGCGGCGGCCGCCGCGCCCGCGCCCGGCGTGGCTGCGGCAGGGTCTGGCGCGCGCGGCCCGGGAGACGTGCGCGCCTCGTGTGCCGCGCGTGAGGGGGCCGGCGAACATGCACGCGCGGCAGCAGGGCCCGGGGTCGGCGCCCCGTCGCGCTCTGCCGGCGAGCCCGGCCCCGAGCGCATGCTGTGGCACAAGGACGGCACGTTGGTTGGAAACGGCGGCGGCGGCGGCGGTGGCGGCGGCGCCGCGGCGGCGGCGGCGGCGGCGGGCGCGTTCGTGCCCAGCCCGCCCACCAACATTCACCACGCGCTCAAGCGCCAGCGCAAGCTGCTCAGCCCGGCGGACGTGCCGCGGCTGTGGGCGCTGCCGCGCATTGCCGCGGAGCTGGTCGTTGCGCTGGCCGACCGCGCCGTGTGCGAGGAGCGCGCGTGGGGCGGGCGCCCTACCCTTGGCCCTAGCCCTGACTCTGCCGCGCGCGCCGCGCCGCGCGGGGCTCCCGCGCCCGAGGCCACCGCTGACGGTGCCGCCGCCGAGGCGAGCGGGCCTGCTGCGGCTGCAGCGGCTACGCCGGATCGCGCCGGGCCATGCACAGGGGCGCCCGAGGCAGGAGACGCCGAGGCGCTGCGCGGCGGCGCGCCGCCGCGAGCCGGCGCGGAGGCGCCCGCGACCAGCGCGCCAGGAGTGGGCGTCATGGAGCGGGAGCGGCGCGGGGCGTCTGGGGGTTCCGCAGCTGCTGAAGATGCGGCCGCGCAACCAGCGGCGGCGGCCGCGCCTCCAGACGCGCCTGACAGCGCAGGGGAGGCTGGGGCCGCCCGCGCGCCCGCGGGCGCCGGCGCGCCCGCCCCGGAAGACGCAGCAGCGCGCGATGCATCGCAGGGCACCGGCGCGGCGCCCTCACGGCGCGCGCGCGCGGATGCAGGCGCCAGCTCGGCCGACCCCGAGCCTGCAGGGATGGGGCCGCCGGCGGGTGGGGGCCCGGGCGTGGCCGCGCAGCTGGCACATCTGGCGGCCGGCAACGTCAGCGCGAGCGACGTCGCTGCCGCCGACGCCTTGGCCCTGGAGGTGCGCCGGTGCAGCAGCTCTGGACAGGTGTGCATTTGGGTGTTGGAACAAGAGCCTGCTGATGTGCATGTTCAGAAAGAGACGAGAGGGACAAGAGGTGTTTCTGGGGCGAGTGCGTCAGCTGCCCTCGGCTGTGGTACCCTGCGCCTGAGGCTCTGTAGCGCGCTCGGGAGGCCCCGTCATTGCGCCGTCAGTGGGAAAATTGCCCTCTTGTGCTGCATGCCGATTGGCTGAACTCATAGCCGCGATAGAGGCAAGCTTGAGGTCCGCCCGGACGCCAGCCGGGGCGGGCGCAGCGCCGCATCCGAATGCGCCGCGCGCGCGCGCAGGTGAACGCGGGGCGCTGGGGCGGCCTGGCCGGCGCGCCGCTGGGCGCGCTGGTGCACCTGGCGCACGCCTGGGTGGGCGCCTTCCAGGAGCCGGTGCTGACCGGCGCGGCGCTGGCGGCGCTGCTGCGCCTGGCGGCCGCGCTCTCCGAGGTGTTTCGCCATATACATGCAGACCCTGTCTGGTGACATGCAGTCCCTTTCCTGCAGATACTGCTGTTACATAGAATCTACGTCAAGTTCAGGACGAGGCAGAATACAGATACTGGCACGCCGTGTATGTATGGGCGGAAGCTTGTGTTGTATGCATGCTGCCCCTCTGACGAGCTGCGCGCAGCAGCGTGCACCCGCGCGGCATGCGCCCAGTACCATGGACAAAGTGGTTGGCATTACAAAGCCTGGACCCCTCACGTCTCGTCAACGGCTGTTCATGTGCGCATGCGGGGCTGTAGTAACTGAGCAGGCATGCGCGCCGCGCCGCACAGGGCAGCCCGCCCGACCTGCAGCACCTGGAGCGGACAGAGGCGCTGCGGCGGGCGACCACGCGCGCGGTCGAGCGCCTGCAGCACGAGGGCGCGGCTGCCCTACCCGTGATCTACAACCTGGTGGCGTGCCTGCGCGTCATGCTGGCGGCCGGCGCCGGCGGTGCCGGCGCTGCCGCGGCGTCCGCGGCTTCGGGCCCCGGGGCGCCCGGCGCGGCCGGCCCCGACGGCGTCGGCGCGCAGCTCTGCCGGTGGCTGGCGCGGCTGCTGCTGGCGTGCGCGGAGCCTGGCGCGGCGCCCGGCGGCACGCCACAGCCCGCTCCAGAGGCGAAGGACCCGGGGCCGCCGCCGCGCCCGCCGCCGGCGCCCAGAACGGCGGCGCTCACCGCCGCGGCGGCTGCCGCGGCTGTTGCGCAGCCCAGACGGTCGGCCGGCGTGGCGATCCCTGAGCCCGCGGCGGCTGCCTCGCCTGGGCCTGAGCGCATGCGGCGGTCGGGCCGCGGCAGCATGATCGTGGCCACGCCTGCAGTGCTGCCGCCCGCCCTGGAGCGGGTCCAGGAGCACCCGGCGGCGCCCCTTGATACAGATGGGGGCAGTACCCTGAGTGACAACCCTGAGGTCCGCAGGCCGGCGCAGCCCGAGCTTACGGCGGTGACGCGCGTGATGCAGCACTTTGTAGCGGCCGACGACGCGTTCGCCGCGCTGCGCGCCGCCAACCGCACCAGCCGCGAGCGGCCCAGCCGCGGCGAGAGCCGGCGCGCGAGCCTGTTTTCCAGCGCGCCGCCCGCGCGCAGCCTGGCTGCGCCCGTGCCACCAGCCACAAACCCTGGCCCTTAATCTAGCCCCGAAGGCTCCCCATGACTGCCGGCACGCGAGCCTGTTATCCAGCGCGCCGCCCGCGCGCGGCCTGGCTGCGCCCATGCCACCAGCCGCATGCCCTGTCCCTCAACCTAGCCCCGGAGGCACTCATGACTGCCGGCGCGCGCGCCAGCTTCTGGCCGCGTCTCCCGCGCGCAGCCTGGCCGCGTCTCCCGCGCACAGCCTGGCCGCACCCGCTGTTGCCACGCGTGCTTGCCCTAGACCTCGCCCTGGATCACCGCATGAGAGCAGTTTTGGGGCACACTCACCAGGTCGCTGCTCAGCACAGCCTGCTGCGCTGCTGCACGCGCAGCCATGCCGCCAGCCATTTGCTTAAGCGCAGGGTTAGCCCTGGCCCCAATGCATGATCCCGCTGTTACCGAGCCTAGTCCAGCTGCGCCCGGGGCACGAGATGCACCCTGAACGCTGCCGCCCCAAGTCTTTCCTTGAAGGCCCGTGACGCACCATGGGTTGCAGGCATGTCAGCCTTCTTTGTGCATGGGGTGTGCAGGCTGGGGCGGGTGTCCGGAATGGGCGCGCTTGCCCCGGCCCAAACAGCGCGCGCCGCTTTCTGCCTGTCTGCGTGACTGTGTAGTACAGCGTGGCCGCGGTGCAGCACGTAAGCATTTTGCATGCCTGTTGTGGAGGAGTGAGTGCAATGTCACATGTGGGCACAGCAGTAGGCTTGTAACAAAGCTCTAGGCTGACGTCATCACGTCACTGTAACAGGACGGTGAGCGGCAAACCCATGTAGTCATGGCGCATGAGGAGTCACATGTCCGCGCTTGTGTGACCACAGCGAGGCTCGGCGACGCGCAAAGCAGCCGAAAGCTGTGGTGGGTGCTGTCACTCTTCTGTTGACGGACTGCAGCAGCAGTAGGGGCGCATAGCAACCTCCGTCCTCTCGTGCGTTGCCTGCGGCAGCCTGTATGCATATCGTGACACGGAATGGTAGGGACCTGTGCGCAATCAGCGAGTACCACGGCTTTGGCACCTTGACAGCGCTGTGACCGGCCAAGGTGTTAACCTGCCAAGTTGCCATTGCAGGTCAACAGCGCTGTCGAGGTGCCAAAGCCGTGGTACCTGATGACTGCGCGCAGGCCTCAGACGTTCCGTGTCACGACACGCATGCAGTCTTCACAGGCAATGCACGCACCGAGGCGTCTGCGAGGGCCTTACAAGTTGATAATGTGCTGCCTTGGTACAACAGCAGAACCTTGTGGACGTACGGCATGCATGCTTTGCAACTTTCCACCTCACACACATCCAGATGTAGACCGACAGGGTGCCTGCATGGCAAGTTCTTCCCCTGCGCGGGTGGTGGACGGACAAACCCAGTAGTGCTAATGCCGCATTTCTAGTGAACACGTGTATGCACAGCACTGCAGCAGAGCTGTGCGCAGCAGGTTGAGCTTGCTGAGGCAGGATAGCCAAGGACAGGATGTTGGAGAGCGGCTCTTTGCAGCTGTGCTTTCAGCCTTGGGCAGCTCTCAGCAGACGCCAGCGGACAGATTTGTCTTGGGATGACACACAGCTTGTACTGAGTGGACAGGTGTAGGCACCCTACAGGCAGCGCGTGGCAGGTGCCAGATGACATATGCAGAGAATGTAGCCGCGAGCAGCCAGTGTTGGAATGAGGCTGGTAGGGCAGCTGCTCCTCCAAGACAAGGGTGGTCGCTTCAATGTGACATGCTGGGGCATTAGGTCAAAAGCCCTACATGCACACAGGGGCTGGCACAGGTACGGAACGAGACGCTCATGCTGCAAGGCCGCGGTCCTCAGGCGTCACGAGGTGCCCCCCGCGCACAAGGACCAGCTTAGGAAAGTCTGTACTAGCTGCCTCTGCCTGCGGCGCGGCCGGCCAGCTCGCCAACCCTGCCTCCGTTGTCCCAGGGAAGACCGCGGACACTGCCGTGTGGCCGCGCGCGGCGGGCGCGGACACGGCCGACACGGCCATGCCAGGGAGGCTAGGGTTTGCTTCAGGGTGAATGGCCGCCGGCGCCGCAGACGGGAAGACCACGCCGCCGACGGCTGAGAGCGGCGGCGTGGGCGCCGACGCCGGGGCGGCCGCGGGCGCGGGCGCCCGCGGCGGGCCGCTGAAGTCCGGCGCGTCCACGAAGTGCACTGCTCGGCGCGCGAGCAAAATTCTTCAATACAGCGCGCCGGCAACAACGGCCTCCATCACCATCACCGCCGAGCCCACGCACTCGATTAGGTTAGGGCTAGCCCGCACCGGCTGGCACGTCGTCGGGCGCGGTGAACGACGTGCGGTTGAGCTCCAGCAACACGACCTCGTTGGCGCAGGGCCGCAGCAGCGCGCCGGGCACGTACAGCGCGTTCTGCGGGCCGCGGTCGGCGGCGTACCAGCCCTGCCGCCGGACCGACCCGGGCATGCATGCATCAACAGCTGGCGGGCACGCTACAGGCGAAGCGGGCAGGAGCGGACGCTGAATGGGTCCCACATGGCCAGCGGGCTTGTATTGATAGCAGATGGTCAAAGCAGGATCTGCTTCCCCGTCAACAGTTTCGGGGTACTCGATGCCACTGTGCATGCGTGTGTGTAATGCAGTGAGTCACTCTGCTGCTGGCCGCCACGACTCACTGCAATAGGCGAGCAGCACGGAAAGGGTCCAGCAAGGCATCGACCGGGCTGCACCAGGTTGAAACCGTTGATGTACGCCAGCCCGAAGGACCAGTCTGCCTTGACAGACAGGTACGTGGACGGCAGGAGGCCGTCGGCGCCCGCGAGCGCAGCGTCCACGTGCAGCAGGCCCCTGACGAGATGCGGCGCCACCACTTAGGGTTTAACCCTAGCCAGCCCTGTATTGGCCTGCTTGCTCCAAGCAGGGTGGGCGCCTCTGCCCTTCACCAGACGCTCACACTGGCGAGCGCAGTGCCAGGGAAGCTCCTGAGCTGCAGCACCGCCCAGCGCACGCAGCGCACGACCATGACACCCCCCCGAAGTTTGGGAGAGAGCCGCCCCGGCTCCCGGCGCCGCACGACCTGTGTTCTCCGAGTCTCCTGCCCGTCGCTGCTGGGTGGGGAGCGCGCCTGTACAGGACGCCCCCATCAGTCGCCGGGTCAAAGGGCCCTGCCACGGGCATCTTTGCGCACGCGGACGCATTGGCGGCCGCCGGGGCGGGGCAGCCTGGCTCCGCTGAGGGCGCGGCTGCAGGGCTCGGCGGCGCCGCAGCCGGCTCAGGGCCGCCGGCGGGCGGCAGGCACAGGGGCCCCAGGGAAGCCAGCGGCAGCGGGAACACCGTCCAGCCGGTCAGCGGCAAGCCTGCATGCCATGCAGTCTCAGTCCATCGGCTGTTTGACTTACTCACACACTGAATGCAGACTGGCGTGACCAGGGACATTCAGGATGCAGACTTGCCCCATCACCTGCCCGCTGGTGCGGGGGAGCCTGGGCCCAGAGCCTTGGGGTACTATGTAGGGCACACAAGGGCTGGGAACCAGAACAGAGGTTGCCAAGCGCGCGTGCACCCTGTGTGGTGATTTCCACCCCGCCAAAGCCACGTGCACCCGGCCGCCCTGTTGACAGGACGGCATTCTATCCCTAATCTGATGGCGCCGGGGACCGCGCGCCGTTCAAGAGCACGTCCGGCGAGGAGAGGCCCTTGGTGTCGTAGGTCGTGCGCGAGTTCTGGCGCCCGACCGCCGACACCAGGATGTCCAGGACCGCCATGGGGGCGGGGCTGGGCATCGTGCTTGCGAACAGCGGCGCGCTGCCCGGGGCCGGCGACTCGGGCGGCAGGGTCAGGGTCTGGAACCCGTCGCGGTCGAAGGCGCCCACGCGCCGGCCGTTCAGCAGCACCTGCCGGCGCGTGCCGCGCGCGCGCTCAACGCGGTGCAGCGGCGCGTCCGGGAGCGGCCAGGCGCGTCCTCAGCGCGGCAGGGAATTTCAGCATGTGATGGGATGGCTTGCAGCGAGTGAGGATTTTGAAGCCAGTGATGGGCTGAGCGAGCGAGCAGGGCTGGGGCACCTGGGCGACGTCATGCACGGCGCCGCCCAGGTGCAGCACGGCGCCGGCGACGGCGACGGACGCGTTGACGTAGGTGCGGTACAGGATGACGCCGCCCCTGCAGCGCTGGCACACGCCATCAGCGCATGCAGCGCCACCAGCGCCATGGTTGCGGCTGGAGCCTGCGCACTTGGTTGGAGGGCAGCAAAGTTACGCTTAATGGCCGCCCATGCCCCCGTCTGCGAGTTCAGGAGCGCGTGTCTTCAGCATGTCAATGCGAGTTCGGCTGGGGCCCAGCGCAAGGAAGGCAGGGGCATCGCCGCCCTGGCAGGCATAGGGCGCACACGCCATCATCAGCAGCATGATTTATCCCAATGATGCAGGATAGCACCCAGCTGGCATGCGGGCCGGCGGAAATCGTCGGGTGCTGCACAGCCGTAGCACTGGCGGCCGCGTCGGGGCCGCAGGGGCGCGCACTGCTGGCCGTACTCCTCCATGACCAGCGGCGTGTCGGAGGGCAGGCCACCGCCGGGGAACCAGGCCGGCAGCTGGCTCAGCAGCGGCGCGCGCTCGCGCAGCGGCACTGCGCCGTAGGCCGCCAGGCGCGGCGGCGGCGGCAGCGCGGGCAGGTCGCGCCCGGTGTGCTCCGCGATCGCCGCGCGCAGCAGCTGCGCTCACACATAAAGCGGGCTGGTAAGCCCTTTCCGGCACACGGCTGCGTTGTGAGGACACTGCGCTGTTGCCATTTGCCACGATAAGCTCGTGGCTGCGCGGCTGCTGGCGCCACGGTGCGACGAGTCGTGATCTACAGCATGGGCCAAAAGCGTGACCTGCACATAGAAGCTGCGCAACTGCTGGCTGCTCGACAGCTATAGAGGCTGAATTGATGCTTGCCATATAATGCCGCCAGATCGGGAGTGCGGTGGCAGAGTTGGGCTGGAGCTGAGGGCGGGCTGCAGAGAATGTGGAGATAACATGCCCGCCACGGGCTGTACGCGCGGCGCGCGCCTGAAAGCCGTCGGGCCCGCCCAGGCCGGGCTGTCCGGTCAGGCCGGCCTCGCTGAGCGGCGAGCCGTAGTCGTAGCTCGTGATGACCGGCCTGTAGAAGTCCGGCGGGCCGCGCAGGCCCTGCCGCCATGCGACCTGGTCGGTCAGGAAGTCGAGCTGCCCGCCTGCGCGCGCGCGGGCCCTGGATTAGGGTCCTAGGTTGATGTAGAAGTCCGGCGGGCCGCGCAGGCCCTGCCGCCATGCGACCTGGTCGGTCAGGACGTCGAGCTGCCCGCGTTCGCGCGCCAGGGCCCTGGGCAGGGTCCTAGGCTAGGTCACACGTTAACCTGCCCACCATGCGGTCGTTGCGCTCATTTCCATGATGCGCCACTGACGTCCAGCGCCCAACAGAGAGGCGCTGTGTGCACCGCGCGCCAGGGCCCTGCACCAACGTGGCCCGCGCGAGTCATGCCACAGCTAAATCCTGTTCCGACCCTGTCTTAAGCCTGAGCTGGCCAACAGCCCCTGCGGCATGCCATGTTAGGCAGGGCGCGCGCCGGCCGTGAAGCCGAAGTTGGTGCCGCCGGCCGCCATGTACAGGTTGATCGAGCCCGTGCCGTTGGCGTAGGCCAGGATCTCGCGGAAGTGTGTGACCATCCTGGTCACGCTCTTGTTGGCGATGCCGTCGCCGACCCACGTCAGCCACCCCGTGCTGCCGCGGCGGCGCGGGGTCACCGGGGCGTCGATGATGCGCCCAGGCATTAACATTTGGAAGCCCTGGATTCTTCCAGGACCATGTGCGCCAAGGGGTACTCCAGCCGGATGCGATGAGGCGGATGCGAGGAGGCAGGGGTATGTCCATGGTTTGCCCAATGGCTTGCTCCCCTCAATATGGTCTGGGACGACCTCAATATGGTCTGGGAAACCGAGGCCGCCGGCGTTTCGCGCAAGAGGCATAGCATCCACACCCAGGGTCCCACAGCAGACCCGGGTCGGGGGGATTCGGGCCGCACTAGTACTCAGAGTTGAGCGGCGCGCGCTTGCCGGGCGCATTCATGAGCGCCTGCTGCTGCCCGAACGCGTAGCTCAGGTTGTACCAGCCCGGCCCAAAGTCGACCGTGCTGCGCGCGCGCCGAGCCGCCTGCCCTCAGCTCTAAACTTACCCTAACCCTATTAAAGCTTCGTGTGCAGGGAGCCTCCAGCGGCCTGCAAGGCATGCAAGCAACGCGTCTCTGCTGTGTGATGCGGGACGGAAGCGGATTCGCAAGCATTGAGACGGGCGCGCACGAGAAGAGCGCGTCGCCGGCGAGCGTCCCGTTGGCGACGTACGGCGGCGGGTCAGTCGTGTACAGGACGACCTCGCTGCCCAGCATGGTCCGCGCCAGCGCGACCAGGTGGCGCACTGTGCGCAGGAAAGACACACATTTCCGTGGAGTGCCTTGCACTCATACCTCGCGGCTTCATGGCGTGCTGCGGCCTCCATGGTGACAGACAACATCATGCTCGCAGCTTCACGGTGTGCTGCAGCCTCCATTGTGACATACGATACCGAGCGCGAAAGGGCGGGCGCGCGGCGCACGGTATGCCTCGTCGGGCCCATAGAAGCCAAACTCATTCTCCACCTGCGCGGGCGGGCGCCCGTCAGCCGCGTCGGGCAGCCCCCTCGCAAGAAGCCCAGAGTCGAGGGAGCGCCGGCCAGGCGACAGCTCCCCCCCCAGCTGGCGCTGCGGCCGGGACGCGTCGCCACAGCGCAAGCAGCTTGGGCGCGGGCAGGACTCCGCCTCTGCCCGTGCGCATCAGCTCGCCTGGGAGCGCAAGGGCGCAGCGGAGCGCCGCGCGCCTGGACCATGGCCACCGGCCCGCCGTTCTGGTACAGCAGCGGCCGCACGCGCGCCAGCAGGCGCTGCCACCAGCGGTCTACATGAGCCAGGTACACCGGGTCGCTGCTGCGGTAGCGCATGGTGCCGCCGCCGGCCACCTGCCACGGTGTGGCGCCGAGGGTGGCGCCAGGGGGGTGTGCGTGGGGCGGGCGAGGTGCGCATGCAGGGTTGCGGGGGGCCGGGGCGCGCCTGCGAGTAGGCCAGCCACCACGGCAAGCCACCAAAGTCCCACTGCGGGCGCGCGCCCACCATCATGTGTGAATCAGTATTGCATGAGCTGCAGGGCAGCAGTACATTTTCCAAGTTCTAGCAGCACAGGAGACATGCATGCCCATGCGATCTACTGACCATGCCTGCATGCTGCCGTGCTTACCCGGCTACTATTCACACGCGCCAGGCATCGCCATGCAGTCAGGGCCATGTGCTGCTGGCGCAGACAAGGTTGAGCTCTAGCACAAACACCCAGCATGCGGACATGCGTACGGTCCTCCTGCCCCCGATGCATACCTCGGCGCAGATGTACGGCCCGGGCCGCAGCAGCACCAGCAGGCCGGCGTCGTGCGCCAGCGTCAGGAAGCGCTCCATGTCGGCAAAGCCGTCCCAGACAAACGTGCCTGGCCTGGGCTCGTGCAGGTTCCAGGGCACGTACGTCTGCGCGGCGAGCGCCTTTCAGCCACGTCGCAGGCTGCGGTGCCTGCCGAGAGGGTACAGACACCTTTGCCAGCGTTGCGCAGACCACCAGGGCACCGTCTACAGTGCCCAGCAGGTGCTCACGCCGACAGGAGCGCAGGGAGTGCACGCTGCCTGCACCAGCCTGGACGCCTTTGGTGACTGGCAGGTCCTGCTTGTGCCCCTCTGTGCTGCCAAGTCAGCCGGGTGCCAACCACGCGGCCAGGCCTAGTATGTGAGAGGCAGACGCTCGCGCTTTTTTGACCACAAAGCTCAAGCACGCAGCGGGCTGACAGCGAGGACGCGCCTGGATTGTGTTCAGGCCCATGGCCTTGAGCCGCAGTATCCGGTCCTCCCTGTGCGCACGCAGCGGGCATGGACTTTCGCGCACACAAAGTGCCAAGCGTGCCAAGCCTACATAAGCATGCAGGCGGGCGCACCACTGCGACGGGTGTATTCGGAAGTAGTGTATGCTGCGCAGCACATGGCCTTAGCAACGGCTCCTGCATTTTCTTGGTAACAAGAGTAGTGCTGCTCTTGGAAGGCAGCGCGCACCTGCCGCTGATTATCTGAAAGCTAGCCCCATCTTTCTGAAATCGGTCGTTAACTATGGCAAAGCTTGGTGCAGTGGCTGCCCGTGCACATGCAAGCGCAGCCAGCGCCAGGAGCCAGCGCATCTTGATCACTAGATCAGGAAGGAGGTGAACAAAGAGGACTTTGTATGTCTTGCTTTGAAAGCTCTCTAGAATACCTACTGCCTACCAGAGGCCTACGGAGTCACTAGGGGAGCGCTTTTGCCGTATGACTCACCACAGAGTACAAGCCCCGGCTCCTCGCTTTGCTGCGTCAAGCACACACCCGACAATTGCTCTCACTATCTGCGTGCAAGGCTTCGAGCCGCTGCAGCTCTCGCTTTTGCCGCCTAGCCGGTGAATAACCTCTTTGGTAACCTACTGGCCACTGTTCCCCTGATCAGCACCTACTCATCTAGGCTGTTTCACAAGTTTCCTGGTGTGGTCTGAACAGCTGATCTGCTAGCCTTGCTTTTCCAGGCTTTCGTGCTGCGTGCATGATGCGTGTCACTAGCTCCGCCGAGTGCAGCTGCAGCCTGCGCTGCAGCGCGGGCACAGGCTATGCGCAAAGCACCGCACGGCGGCTCGCGTCCAAGCAGCACAGGTCCGGCGCCGCGCACGCCGCAAGGCAGCGCGCCCCGGCGCGCCGCTTGCTGGTGCGGCTTGCGGCGAGCCTGCAGACGCAGGCGCCAGCGGGCAACGCGGCCGTGGCTGAGGGCCTAGCCGCGTGGCTGGAGCAGCGCGGCGTGCCACGCGACAAAAGCAACGCCGTCGCGGCCTGCGGCGCGGACGGGGTGCTGCAGCTCGTCACCGCACGCCCTGTGGCCAGGTGCTTGGCAGCTCCTGCACGACTGTGCTTTGCTTCGCTGGTGCTGACGAGCATCTGCAAATTGCTCCGCAAGCGACCTCTGGGGCTTCGGAGGCCATCCCGTGTCCTTTCTTGCACCCGCCTGTGCCGCCGTTTGGTATAGATGAGGCATACGTGTCACTGCGAGCCCGCGCCTCGTGCGCGGGAGGGGCCAGCCGCTGTTCAGCGTGCCGGCGGGCGCCTGGCTGACCGCGGACGCCGTCGCGCGCTCCGCGCTGGGCCCGCTCGTGGCCGGCCTGGAGCCCTGGCTGCAGCTGGCGCTGTTCCTGCTGGCCGAGCGCGCCGCGCCGCGCTCGCCGTGGCGGCCATACCTGGACGCGCTGCCGGACGCGTGCGGCGCGCCTCTGTTCTGGAGCGACGCCGAGCTGGCCGAGCTGGAGGGCACGCAGGTACTCACGTCCGTGCGCGGCTACAGGCGCGCCCCCGCGCGCCCAGAGCGCGAGCGCCGTGCTGGCGGCCACTCCCTGTGTCTCCCGGCAGTTTTGCACTCTGTCTTGTTGCCCTGCAGCGGGGTTCTGGAAGTCGGTGGAGTGACTTACTGTTTTGCAACGACGCCGAGCTGCGTGACCTGCAGGCCGGAGAGTTCTGCTTTCAGAGCGCAGCTTCAGGCATGAGGTACCCATATGCGCCCGCGCTCTGGCGGGTGCTCGGTTTGCCAGCAAGCGGCCAGCGCTCGCGTGACACGCGCTGTGTGTGGCCGCTGCCCACCCTCTGTGTCAGCCACATGCAGAGGCTGCCAGGCGTGGGCGGTTGCGTGAACCCAAGCTGCACGGTGAAGGGGGTTGGCGCTCGCACCAGGCGCTGACGCCCGCGCACCCCTGCAGGCAGTTCTTCGAGGCAAAGTATGGCGAGCTGGAGTCCTCGCTGCTGGCGCCCAACCGGGACATGTTCCCAGCTGATGCGTTCAGGTGCATCCCAGCTCATCCAGGGTGGAAGCATTGCTGGGTCGCACGGTGTGAAGAGCACGGTTCTGAGGCGTGACACGGTTGGTTGCCTCAAGATGTCTGAGGAGCATGCTTAGTTCCAAAAAAAACCCAGGGGGCACGTGCAAGCTATGATCGCAGCAGCAGTGCCAACTTGCTGTGAAAATCGTTAGCCAGGCTGGGCCGTCCTCGTGATTAGTGCTGTCCGTAATGCCTGCTTGGGGGCGGCGCAGCTACGAGCGCTTCCTGTGGGCGGTCGGCACGGTCCGCGCGCGCACGCACGCGCCTCTGGACGCCGCAGCAATTGCGCTCGTGCCCCTGGCCGACCTGGTGCGCATCGCCGCGCCTCGCGATCCCGCGTAGCTTGGCACATTTCAATATGGCTGCGATGCGCCTGGCCCTGACAAGCGACAGGCGCTCATTGCATCACCCGCTCCTCTCTCTTTACACAGAAGATGTGCGGGAGCGCGTGCAGTGCCTGACCGGCAAACTTGCGACCCGCTGCCAGGCAGCGATTCCCCCAGAAGCTGCCCGGCACGGAGATATGCAGGCAGGCGCCCATCTGCGACAGGGCGCTCACGCGTGCAGCGCGCGCGGCAGGCCGCACACAGGAGGGGCGCGCCGCAGTGGCGCGTCGGCGGCGGCCTTTTCGGGCGCGGCCAGGCGCGTGGCTGCTCTCACCCTGGCATGCCGTCCGCATCCCGCCTCACCATGTCGCCGTACCACAAACTTGGCTCTGAGCACATCACCCATCGTTTGCAGGCATGCAAATGCATGCTCTGATGCACGTGCCTGCAGTAGTGCACTTGCTTGCCGTACTTGTTCATTGCTCGCGAGCCTGGCGTGTCCCGACGCCGTGCGGCCGCTCGCTCGGTGAGCTGCGCCGCATCAGGCCGCCGAGCGGCGCGCCGACACAGGGGCGCGCGGCGCAGGCGGCCAGCCTGGAGGCGGACCGGGACTACGCGGCCGGCGAGGCGGTGGCCATGGACTATGGCGCGGGCAAGCTGGACAGCCAGGTGCTGCTGGACCATGGCGTGCTGGACGCGGAGACCCTTCAGGCGCGCGGCTGGCAATCCCTACATGATTAGGGTAGGGTATGGAGATCAGAGTGTTGTCAAAAGACGTAACTGAAAAGGTATAACAACATCACATGCTGGCCCGGCCAGCGTGTCCGCGCATGGCCCCCAGGCAGTGTTGGTACCTCCCAGGCCCGGGGCAGGGAATGCAGCGGCCGACGATGGGCCTGTCGAGGCGGTGCTCGCCGTACGTGCCTGCACCCTGTCGCTTGAGCGCCTGAGCTACACTGGCACTGTGCGGGGCCGCGGGTTTGGACTGACAGGCGCTGCAGGAGCAAGTGTGCCTCATGGAGGTAGCAGCTGGCGAGTTGCTGTTGGGCAGTATAGGGCCGACGGCACCATGCCCTGTCCCTGGTCACCCATCCGCGAGCCTCAGCGCGCAAGCCGCCGCCGGCAGGGGGGCTTGCTGCTGGAGCTGACCTAATCCTACGCTATCATGCCGCCGCCGGCAGGGCGGCTTCCTGCTGGAGCTGGCGCTGCCGGCCGGCGACCGCTTCCACGACGACAAGGCCGACGTGCTGGAGGCGGCCGACCTGACGGCTGACGCGCAGTTCACGCTGCTGGCCGGCCGCGAGCCGTCTGACTCGCTGCTGGGCTTCCTGCGCCTCATCAACCTGTCCGGTGCGGCTGGCGCGCTGCCGCAAGCGGCGCGCCGCGTCTGGAGACGCGCATGTCAGCATGCTCAGCATGCTCTGGTACAATAGGAGCCTTGCGTACGGCCTGCCTGCGCTGATGCAGGACTGCGGCACTGCAGTACTGTTCAGTGTGAATCGCAATGTATACCTCATGCTGCAAACCCTGCAAGGCCTCCTTGCGAGCAGGCGCGTCGCGAAGACGCGGCTGCCTGCCATGTCCGACTTCCGACTGGGCATGCACGTTCGTATAGCCTCCTGGTATGGCGGCACGGTCTCCTAGCATGCAGGTAGTGCACGGCAGAGGCATGCGCGGCGCGGCCTTTAGCCAGCGCGCGTGCGCGCGCAGGCAGCGACGCGTTCCTGCTGGAGAGCCTGTTCAGGAACGACGCCTGGGGCCACATGCTCAAGCCGGTCAGCGAGGCCAACGAGCGCGCGGTGTACCAGTCGATGGCCGACGGCTGCCGCGGCGCGCTGCAGGTGCCCGGCGCGCCGCTCCCCTGCACTGCCTGGGCTGTGCGCAGGCCTGCGCGGGGACCGCGCACAGGCAGGACGAGCACCATTTTTTAGGTCCGGCGGCCCCTGGAGTGCTATATGTTGGACGCCTCGGCGCGGGCAGCTCGCGGCACCGTACGTATTAACCCTGCTGCCTGCCTGCAAGCGGTGGGGACAGCCTGGCGACGTCGATGCTGTCCGTGGCGAGTGCGAGCGACCGCTCGCTGCTATAGGGTTATTTTGCCCTACCCTGATTCTCCTACCCTACAATACCCCTGATTCCGTGTGCGCTTGCGCGCAGGGCTACGCCGGCAGCATCGAGGCGGACCTGCGCGCCGCGCGCGCTGCGCCGCCGGGCAGCCGCCTGGCCATGGCCGTGCAGGTGGGGCCCTTGGGCGCTGTGGGAAAAGCACGCGAGCAAGCGCGTGCATGATGCCTCGCATTGTGCAGTCGGTGCTGCTTGGAGTCCTGTGCCGGCCAGCCCTGCACGCCGCGGCCCTCCCGAGTGCCATGCGTGCGTGAACCACGCGAGCGGCTCTAACAACGTGTGGGAATGGCCTGCTCTGCCAGCGTGCGCGTGTTTCTTAGACGGCGCCCAAGTGCCATGCGTGCCTGGACCGTGTGAGCGGCTTTACAGTCGTGTGAGGAGCGGCCTGCTTTGCCAGCGCGCGGCTGGTGGCTGGTGGCTCTCAGATTCTGAGACGGCACCCCGTGCACAGGTGCGCCTGGGCGAGAAGGAGGCGCTGGACAGCACGCTGCGCTGGTTCGAAGCGCGCGCGGACCGCATCGGCTCCCTTGAGTTCTACCAGGTGCCCCCGCACCTCCAAGGGGCAGGCGTCGCAATAGCCTGCTCGGTTTCGTGTACAAACACAGAGAATGTGGCAATAAAACCTGCATCCATCCGTCTGATGCGTTCCAAGGCCCTGACGGGGACGACGTCCTGAGCGCGTGCGCGGTGCCGGGGCAGGAGCGGCGCCTGAAGACTCTGGGCCTGCTGGACGACGAGGGCGGCAGCACATACGACGCCTTTTTTAAGGACGGCATTGCGTGAACGCGCGGTCTCTGCGGAGAATGCATGGGGCACAATGCTGGAACATGTGATGATTTGAATGGTGTATAGCAGCTGTCACGCTCCCGCGATATCAGCTCCCGCCGTATCTGCGCAGGCTGTGCTCCTCTCCAGCTCCGCCACTCAAGTCTCATCCTGCGGAAGGCGCTTTGGCCTGTACACGCTGCGAAAGCTCTTGTATTGCTTGGACGTACCGAGTGCATGCAAGGCCGTTGCAGCCGTGGCGTGCACCTGCTTGTCGCACGGCCACACTCTACACCACTGGGACGGTGTGTGTCTATGTAGACGCGTGCACAGTTGTGCAGCGTAGGCTGGGCGCACACCTGCAGGGCGAGCACCCGCAGCATGAGCGCACCCTCAGCAAGCTGAGCAGCAGCAGCACAGCATCATCTGTGCGGCGCTCACAGCGCCCCAGAGGCGCCAAGCGCGGGCAGCGACTCTGCGCCAAGCGCGGGCGTGCCTGCCATGGCTTGCGCAGCAGCAGCGCAGCCCGGCCCCGGCGAAGCTGCAGACGCCTCTGGGATGGCGCGGGGCCGCTCCGCACCCGGCACAAGCACGCCACCGGCAGCCTGCGCGCCGACAGCAGGGCCCGCCGCCAGCGCGACCGGCGGCGTGGTGGAGGTGCTGGGCCTGGCCTGCCGCTTCCCGGAGTCGGCCAGCGCGGGCGCGTTCTGGCGGCACCTGGCCGCCAGCGCCGACATGCTCACCGCGGACGCGCGGCGCTGGCCGCCCGGCGCGCTGGGCACGCCGGCGCGCTGCGGCAAGCTGCCCGACGCGGACCGCTTCGACGCCGGCTTCTTCTCGGTGCACGGCAAGCAGGCGCAGGTGCGCGGCGCCCGCCTGGCGAGTCAGCAGCGCTGTGCCGGCCGCCGGGCGGGGTGAGCATGGAGGGCGTGCTGCCGGCGGCGAGCCGGCGGCCAGCGCGGACCGCTCTGGCACCGGCCGCTTTGCCGTGCTGGCTCAGCACTGCTGAACATGAAGTCGCGCAGGCGAGGATACCGTCAGCGCTTCGCGAAGATGCACACGCGGCAGCTGACCTTGGCTTTCCCACAGTCGGCATAGTGTCAGGGAGTTTGACGGCCGGCTTTGCCGGCACGGCATGCTGAGCATGCGCTGCCGCGCTCACGGGTGGGCGCACGTGCGCGGCAGCGCATGGACCCGCAGCTGCGCAAGCTGCTGGAAGTGGCGCACGAGGCCTGGGCGGACGCGGGCGTGGACCCGGCCGGCCTGCGCGGCAGCGCGCGCGCCGGCGTCTACGTCGGCGCGTGCGGCAGCGAGGTGCGTGGACGGCTTCCTCTCCAGCTGTGTGTGGCACTCAGGTAGTCAGAGTGAACAGTAAGTCTGTGGCGCACTGAGCAATACTGCATCAGGCACGTGCTCGGGCTCAGCGCGCGCCGCGCGCACGCGCGCGCAGGCGCACCAGCTGTGGCTGGGCGACGCGGACGGCATCACCGGCTACGAGCACACCGGCTGCAGCGCGTCTATGTTTGCCAACAGGCTCTCCTGGACGTTTGACCTGCGCGGGCCCAGCAAGGCCATCGACACCGCCTGCTCGTCCTCGCTGACCGCCCTGGCCGAGGCGCGCGACCTGCCCCGGCACGCGAAGTGGGCTATGGCCGCCCGATTGACAGTGGGCCTGCATGGCTGTCTGGCGCAAGCCAAGGAGGGGAGAGGAAAGGAGCTTCGTTGGCATGCAGCAGTAGTGCGCCTGGACCCTGCTGATGTATTGGCGGGCCGCGCAGTGGGTGGCTTCCCCAATCGCCGCTGAGCACAGTGGCACCACCTCTGTGCAGGCGCATGCGGAGCTGGCGGCCGGGCGGCTGGACTGGGCGCTGGTGGGCGGCGCGAGCGGCCTGCTGCGCCCGCACCACTCGCTGGCCTTCGCGCGGCTGGGCATGCTGTCGCCCGGCGGCGCGTGCCGCGCGTTTGACGCGGCGGCCGACGGCTACGCGCGCGCCGAGGGCGTCGCCGTGGTCGTGCTGCGCCGGCGGCCCACATCATGCCCCGCGCAGCGCGCCGAGACGGGCCCGGCGGCGCCGTACCGCGCGCTCCGCGCCGGCGGCCCCGGCCCGCGCGCTGCCCCTACCCTACCGCCTACCCTACCCTACACCTGGGCGGCGCGCCCGCCCTACGCGGCGGTCCTGGGCGCGGGCACCAACAACGACGGCCACACGCGCGCGGGCATCACCTTCCCGAGCGCCGCCGCGCAGGCCGCGCTTGCGGCCGGCGTGTGCGCCGGCGCGGCCGTGGCGCCGGCGGACGTCGGCTACGTGGAGGCGCACGGCACCGGCACGGCCGCCGGCGACGCGCAGGAGCTGGCCGCGCTGGACGCGGTGTACGGGTCGGGCGCGGGGCGGGGCCCTGGGTCCCCCCTGCTCATTGGGAGCGTCAAGTCCAACATGGGCCACGCCGAGGGCTGCTCCGGCCTGGCCGGCCTGATTAAGGTGCTGCTGGGCGCCGAGGCGGGCGCGCTGCCGGCGAACCTGCACTACGCGACGCCCAACCCGGCCTCGGCCGGCCTGGCCGCGGGGACGCTCCGCGTCGTGGCGGCACCGGTGGCCTGGCCCGGCGGCCTCGCCGCCGTCAGCAGCTTTGGCTTTGGCGGCTCCAACGCGCACGTGCTGCTGCGCTGCGGGCGCGGCGCGTCGCACCCCCAGCCTGTGGCCATAGTCATCGATGATGACCATGCGCGCGCATGTGGTCCTGCCGAGACTGCTGCAGCCCCTGAGCCCGGCGCAGTGCTGGATGAGGCGCTGCCGCTGGCCGCGCGCACCCAGGAGGGCCTGACGCGGCTGGCCGCGGCCGTCACCCGCGCGGGTGCGGGGCGTCTCCTGGTCGCACGGTTACAAAGTCTAAAGTGTCGTTGCCATGCATGCGGGCAAGAGCTGTGCTATGAGCAACGGAATGTGGCAAAAGCATCCAACTGAGCTATTGTTGTCCAATGGCTGACTCAGCAGCTATGTAGGGCCGTTGCACCTTGACTTGGCGGCTTCGCGCAGCTGTTCCCGCCGGTGCGCTGATGTGACGGCCCATGGCCCTGTGCGCGGGCAGGGGTCGCGGAGTGCAGCGCGCCGCTGCGGCGCTACGCGCGCGGCCAGGGCGCCGACGCCGCGCGGCTGCCGTTCCGGGGCACGCTGGCGCGCGGGGGCGAGCTGCGCAGCGCGCGCGCCCCGCCCGCGCCGCCGCCAGTCTGGTT
>JAABUX010003436.1_pt1 | contig 20990 bp, 24 predicted proteins | sample 5561851 | NCBI WGS metagenome assembly JAABUX01 (sample SAMN10711883, study PRJNA513361) | rock metagenome | isolation source: Antarctica rocks | place: Antarctica: Victoria Land, Richard Nunatak red sandstone | collected 2016-01-03 | reverse complement strand
CGGCCCACCGACCACCCCACCTCACCCGACCGCCCCCCGCGGCCAACAATCACCCAACCCCCCTTGACAAATCCTCCACCATATCAGACTAGGTGGCGTGAAGAGCGCCGCCTCGATCGTGACCTTGCCGCGCGCCGCCCGGCGGGTCCAGCGTCCGACCGCCCGCCGTCGATGACGATGGGGCGCGGCAGAAGCGCGTCGCTGGGCTGCCGGTCGGCGCGGACGAAGCGCAGGTCGCGGTAGGCGACGAGCGTCTCGTCGAACGTCCCCAGCAGAAAGGCGCCCGAGGACCGCGGCGGATCCGGTGACCGGCGCCCCTGCCGCGATCCAGAGCGTGCCGTCCTGCGCCTCCTCGGCGGCCAGCCGGTCGCCGGCGGCGGCGACCCCGGTCCTCGCGTCAGCGATCGTGAGACCAGACCACCAGGCGAAGTCTCGGAACGTGGCCGGTCCGTGGCTGGTGAAGTAGCGCAGGACGAGCTCGGCGACATCGTCCTCCCGGCTGCGCCCGGGTGCCGCCGGCGCTCGGCCGTCGAGCGCGAGGTAGGTGTGCTGTCTGCCGCGGCGGGCGCCGCTGCACAACACGCCCTCGAGCTCGGCGTGCATGACGGCGTGGGCGAGACGCGGTCCCGTGGCGTGGATGCCGGTCGCGGCGAGGACGGCGGCGAGCTCGTCGCGAGTGCGCGGCTCGCCGTCGGCGAGGGTACGACCGAGAGTGTCGGCGGCACGGGCCAGCGTGTCGCCGTCGAGGCCGAGCTCGCGGTGGCGGCCCGCGCTCTTGGTCAGCACCCGGGGGCCCGTCAGGCGCAGCAGCCAACGCAGATCGGCGGCGGCGACGAAGTGCCAAGTGGGCCGCATGACGTGTGTGCGCAGGATCTCGCCGCGAACGCACGCCGCCTCGACGTCGGCCACCGAGCAGTCGCGCACCCGCATCGCGAGCGACCACTGCGCTTCGGCGTACTCCTGGGCCGTGTGATGCCGGATGAGCGTTCGCCGGGTGACCCGTCGTCGTCGGGTCGCAGGCCGCGGCAGCGGCGCGCGGTGGAGACTCGCCGTCGGATCTATGAGGCAGCGTTGACTGAGTACGTGCGGGTCGGCGTGGAGGCCGCTCGGGTCGAGGACATCGTCGCCGCGGCCGGGGTGTCTTGGAGCACGTTCTTTGACTATTTCCCGCGTAAGGAGGACGTGCTCCATGAGGCGGGCGCGGCTATGGCGGGGGCCTTCGGGCGCGCGATCGAGCAGGAGCTGGAGCGGGGGGATGAGCCGGTGGGGGAGACGCTTGCCGCTGCGTTGTGCGCCGTGCGCGAGGTCTCGCCACCGTCGGGGACCATCCGTTTGGCCCTGCTGCGTGACATCATCAAGTACCCGGGACGGATGACAGCGTTCTTGGCTGATCGCGACCAGCCGTCGTGGATGGATTCGACCACCTGGCTGCTCGCGGAGGGTCAGCGCCGCGGGGAGGTGCGGGGCGACTATCCCGCCCGCGCCATGGCCGCCGTGCTGTTGCAGGCGTGGGCGATGAGCGCCAATCGCGAGGCGGCACTGGGGCGCCGCGCGGGGGGATGGGAGGGCGCGTCGCGGTCGCTGGGGGAGCTTGCGGTGGAGATCTGCCTGGACGGGATGCGGCCCTCCGAGGGATGAGCGGTCGGCGGCGATCCAGGCCGCCCCGCTGCGGGTGTCACTCGCATCGACGACGATTATCCTGCGCTCGGCGCTTGCATCAACCGGCCGCGTTGACGTGGGCGACCAGGCGCTCGGCATCGGCCCCAAAGGCCCAGGCGACGCGGAAGGCGTGCCCGTCGACGCGCAGCTCGTCGTGTTCGAGACTCATGGTCACGTCGCTGAGCACCAGCTTGAGCACCACCTCGCCGACCTCGAGCAGCGCTGGGCCGCTCAGCCGTATGGCGTACAGGTGGCGCTCGGTGGCCAGCAGAACCTGCGGATCGGCCGTCGGTGCGTCGCGGCGGCCGGCGGCCTTGGCCTCCGTGTTCCCGGACGAGCCGCTCGAGGCGCTGTCGCGATCGGGCGATGGGCCGCTCTGGGCCTCCACGAGCTCCTGGACGGTTTCGCCGGATTCGAGGTGTGATGTGGCCCCGGCGGCGATCCGCGCGACCCGGCGCTGACGGGGACCCGAGGCGCGCTCGCCCGCGGGGTAGGGGGTGACGGCCGCAACGGTTCCCCCGTCCTCCGCGTCGCCCGTGACGGCCATGAGGGCGGCGGTGCGGCGAAATGTTGCATCCGCGTCGCTCTCGAGCTCCTCGACTCGAGCTCCCACCGCCTTGGTGTGCGCTCCCAGGATGAGCGCAGCCGTTCGGGCCGCCTCGATCCGGTCGCCAAGGGCCGCTGCCTCGGCCTCGGTGGCGCGGACGCGCTCGAGCAGCTCCCCCCGCTCGCGGGCCGAGTCAGCCTCGGCTTTGCGGATGCGCTCGAGCAGCTGCTCCCGTTCGCGGGTCGACTCGGCTTCGGCGTCGCGGGCGCGCTCGAGCAGCTGCTCCCGTTCGCCCGTCGCCTGCTCGAGCTCGGCGGAGTGGCGGCCGATCCGACGCTCGAGCGTCGCGCGCTGCTCGACGTTCTCGGCCGCGAGCCTCGTGGCCTCAGCGGTCCTGGCCTGCAGCTCCTCCTCACGGCGCGCGCGCTCGGCAATGTCGGTGCGGGCGGCCTCGAGCTCGGCCAGCAGGCCGTCCGCCCGTGCTGTGGCGCTTGTCAGCTGCTCCTCGAGCTGGAGCGTCTCGGTCGCGTCGGCGTCGCGCCGCTGGACCGCGCCCTCGTCGTCGGCTTGGGCGCTGGCCAGCTCCTCGGTCAGCTCGTCGACCCGGGCCCGGGCCTGCGCGAGCTCGGAGGCCAGAGCCCTGGATTGGGCCGTTGCCTGCTCGCTGCGCCGCTCAGCCTCTTCGGCGCGTGAGGCCGCCGCGCCGCTGGCGTCCTCTGCCGATGCTGCTGTTTCCAGTCTTGTCTGCAGCTCGTGGCTGAGCTCGTCGGCGCGGATCTGAAGCTCGTCGTGCCGGGCGACTGTGCTGCTGTGCTCGGCGCCGAGGCTGCTCAGCTGCGCGGTCAGGCGGTCGCGCTCCTCGGTGACGCGCTCGTGCGCCGCGCGCAGGGCACCGGTCTGGCGCTCCAGCTCCGTTCTCAGCGCGCCGATGTCGCGCTCGTGGGCCGCGCGCAGGGTCCCGGCCTCACGCTCGAGCTCGGCACGCTGCTCCAGCGCGTCCTGAGTGGTCTGCTGGGCGTCCGCGGCTCGGTGCTCGGCCTCCTCGGCGCGCGCCTCGGCGTCCGCGGCCCGGCGATCGGTCTGCTCGGCGCGCGAGCTCACCGCGGCCCGGGCGTCTTCTGCCGATGCGGCTGCCTGCCGGGTGGCCTCCAGCTCGTGGCTGAGCTCGTCGGAGCGGGCCTGAAGCTCGTGGCGTCGGGCCACGGCGCCGGTGTGCTCCTCGGCGAGGGTGCGCAGCTGTTCGCTCAGGCGGTCGCGCTCGGCGCTGACGCGTTCGTGGGCGGCCCGCAGGGCACCGGTCTGGCGCTCCAGCTCCGTTCTCAGCGCGCCGATGTCGCGCTCGTGGGCCGCGCGCAGGGTCCCGGCCTCGCGCTCGAGCTCGGCGCGTTGGTCCAGCGCCTCCTGGATGGTCTGCTGGGCGTCCGCGGCTCGCTGCTCGGCCGCCTCGGCGCGCGCCTCGGCGTCCGCGGCCCGCCGCAGGGCCTGCTCGGCGCGTGAGGCCGCCGCGCCGCTGGCGTCCTCTGCCGATGCTGCTGTTTCCAGTCTTGTCTGCAGCTCGTGGCTGAGCTCGTCGGCGCGGGTCTGAAGCTCGTCGCGTTGGGCCACGGCGCCGGTGTGCTCCTCGGCGAGGGTGCGCAGCTGTTCGCTCAGGCGGTCGCGCTCGGCGCTGACGCGTTCGTGGGCGGCCCGCAGGGCACCGGTCTCGCGCTCCAGCTCGGTTCGCAGGGAACCGGTGTCGCGCTCGAGGGCGGCGCGCAGCTCACCGACCTCGCGCTCGAGCTCGGCGCGGCGCTCCAGCGCCTCGTGGGTGGTCTGCTGAGCGCCGCCGGCTCGCTGCTCGGCCTCCTGGGTGCGCGCCTCGGCGTCCGCGGCCCGCCGCTCGGCCTGCTCGGCGCGTGAGGCCAGCTCGGCGTCCGCCTCCTCTGCCGATGCTGGTGTTTCCGGTCTTGTCTGCAGCTCGTGGCTGAGCTCGTCGGCGCGGGTCCGAAGCTCGTCGCGTTGGGCCACGGCACTGGTGTGCTCGGCGCTGAGTGTGCTCAGCTGCGCGGTCAGGCGGTCGCGCTCCTCGCTGAAGCGCTCGTGCGCCGCCCGCAGCTCACCGGTCTGGTGTTCGAGCTCGGTCCGCAGGGCGCCGATGTCGCGCTCGTGGGCGGCACGCAGCTCACCGACCTGGCGCTCGAGCTCGGCGCGGCGCTCCAGCGCCTCCTGAAAGGTCTGGTGAGCCCCCGCGACGCGCTCCTCGGCCTCCTCGGCGCGCGCCTGGGCCTTTGCAGCTCGCCCGCTGGCCTCGGTGGCGTCCTTCTGCGCGGTGGTCAGGCTGAGCTCGACGTCGGCGGCGCGGTGCTCCAGCTGGGTGGCACGTTCGTTCGCCGCCTCCGCCTCAGTGGCGAGCTCCTCGGATCGGCCCAGCGTCTCCGTCGCCCGCTCCTGGACGCCCTGCAGCAGCTCGACGCTCGTGGTCACCCAGCGCTCGAGGGCGTCGACTCGCTCGGCGAGCCCTGCCTGGGTCGCGGCGAGGATGGCTCCCCGCTCCCGCGCCTGGGCGTTGGCCGTGCGCTCGGTTTTCAGCTCTGCCTCGTGCTCCACGGCGCGTTGCCGGGCTTCGGCGGCCTCCTCCGCGCTTCGGCGAGCGTCGCTGAGGACGGTGTCGCGCTCCCGCGCTGCCTGCTCGAGAGCCGACTCCAGGCTCTCGGCTCGCACCGCCGCTTCGGAGGCGCCCCGGGTGGCCGCATCGGCGCGCTTGACCGCTTCGATGCGGGCGGCCTCGGACTCGTCTCGATGGGCACTCTGGGCGCTCGCCTCGGCAGCCCGCTCGCGCGCCGCTCGTTCGGCTTCGTCCAGTGCGCCCAAGAGCTGCCCGAGCTGAGCCTCGGCCGCCTCGCGCGCCTCCCGCGCATCGGCGGCATGGGACTCGGCGACGCGCTGGGCCTCGGCTCGCGCCTTGGCATTGACGGCCTGACCCTGCGTCCGCTCCTCGGCGTGCTCGGCACGGGCGATGGCAGTATCTGCGCGGGTGCGCAGCTCGTCGATCTCGCCGCTCAGGGCGTGCATCTGTGCGTTGGCGTCGTGGCTGATCTCGTCGGCCCGGGCGAGAACTGCCGCGGCGCGCTGATCCTGCTCGGAGACCTCGCGTTCCAGCTCCGTGGCGCTGCGCTCGGCCTCGCGGGCCCGGGTGTCCAGCTCGGCCGCCGTCGTGGCGGCGGCCTCGATGCGCTCCTCCAGCGCCGCCGCGTGCGTCTCCAGCGCCGCCCGCCCTCGCGCTGACTCCCGCTCCTGCTCCCGCGCCTGAGCGATGGCGCTGGCCAGCGCCGCCTCTCGCTGCGCGGCCGCCGCCAGCTGGCCGGCAAGCGCCTCCAGCTCGCCCGACGGAAGGGGCTCGGCCCGCACGGGGTGATCCGACCTGGGTCGTGCGAGCCCGCCGCTAGGCAGGTGACGGTCCATCGGGCTGGGGAGGGCCCAGCTCTCACCGGTCTCCAGCTCGAGCCAGAACGTCGCCGACCCCGCTCGCAGGGGGCCGGCCGGCACGGAGAACGCGGCTCGCCACGTCACGCCGTCGGCTGCCGTCCGCTGTGCCTGGCCCTGGGCGTCGGGCAGGGCTGGGAACCGATCGGCGCGTGCGCCATCGTCGAGCACGAGGGCGACCTGGCTCAAGCCCCGATTCTCCGCGCCGCGCCAGACCCCCGCGAGGCGCAGCAGATCCGTGGCTTCGCTCGCCGGGATACGCTCGAAGCTCGTCAGCCCGAACGCGATCTTCTCGACGCTCATCGGCCTCGATTCTATGTTGAGGGCGGGCGCCGAAGCAACGAGACCCGGCGGTTCGCTTTACCATCCGCGTGCCCCCTGGCGTTCCAGCCGAGCGTGACAGCCTCAGACGACACCCCTCCGCCCCATGCCGAAACGGCCTCTCGGAACGAGTCGATGGGAGACGCTGAGCCTCCGAGCGATGACGCCCGCGGCGAGGCGGGAATCGAGGACCAGGCCGCGAAGAGCGAGCCGCAGGCGGAATCCGGAACAGCGGGTGGCAAGGCGGGTGTCGAGCCCCCGAGTGCGGTCGAGGAGCTGGACGGGTCGTCCTCGGTGGCTGACCTGCGCGCTGAGGCCGAGATGCTGCATGCTGAGGCGCTACGGCGCCAGCAGGCGGCGGTGAAGCTCCGCGCGGAGGCGGCTCTCCTGCGCGAGGAGACGGCGAAGCTGCTCGCCGGGCCCAGCGTGCTTCGGGCCGAGGTGACGCGGCTGCGAGAGGCGGTGCAGTCGGCCCGCGAGCTGATCGATCCCGAGGTCGACGCTGAGGGTGGCGCGGCGGAAGTCCAGTCTCAGCCCGACGCAAGCACGGACCCTTCGCCGACGCCCGGGCGTGGCCCCGCTCGTCGCCGATGGGGCCGCGGCCGGCGTAGCGGCTGACAGCTGCGCGGTGATCCCCACATCGGCTGCTCAGGCTGGAGCCATCGCTGCTGGCGGGGACGCTGGAGGCACTCCAGCGGCAGTCCTGAGCGGGCGCTGCCCCCCACGCGGAGCCGGCCCGGCCGCGTGATTGCAGCCCCAAGTGCCGGCTCGTGTACCCTCTGACCTCCAGTCAAGCGGAGCGAGTAGGCAGCGAGCACCCGCCCCCGGGTCGCTCGCCGGGGCGACGTTGACCCACATGCGTCAGGCCGGGGAACTCCCGGCGCACAGGGCAACAGTCGCGTCACCCATCGCCCATGCAGCCCCCTCAAGGGGCCGCCGGGCGTCGCCTTGCGCTCGCCCGCGACCATGCCCAGCGTCCCGGGGAGTCTGCCGATATGCGACACGCAACCCACACGTCAACGATGCTCACGGCGCTCCTCGCCGCGGGAGCGCTGGTCGCCGGTGCCCCGGCGCAGGCGCGCTCGACGCACTCCCGGAAGGCGCGCTGCGGTGCGTCGAAAGGCCACCACCGGCGGGGCTCGCTCCGCTGCCACCGAGCTGGGCGCCACCGGCACCCGCTGGCAACTCAGTCCCGGGTGCAGGATCCGTTCTCTCCCCAGGACGGCTGCACCTGGTGGGTGGATCTCAAGCGCCCCGACGTCTATCAGCGCACGCAGCAGGTGGCCCCGGCCTCCGACTGGAATGCCGAGGCGTGGGGGCGCAATGCTCGGGCGGGGGGGTTCCGGGTCGACGGCACCCCGGCCGTCGGGGCGATCGCCGTCTGGCAGCCTGGGCAGGAGACGCGCTTCGACCACGGCGCGTTCCTCGCGGGGGACGTCGGACACGTGGCCTACGTGATCGGCCTCGGCCCGCACGGGACGTTTGCCATGTCCGCCAGCGGCACGGCCATAACCCATCCCGGGGAGTACCAAGTCTTCCGGGGCGTGTCCCGGGCCGGTCTGCAGTTCATCCACTGACCGGGGGCGCGCGCGAGCCGGGGCGCAACGTGCGCTCTCCAGCCCCGGCCATGCCACCCAGCTACCGGGAGCGCTTGCGCATCGAGGGGGCCACGCTCGCCGGCGCCGGGCGGCTGGACGCCGTGATCCTCGCCCTCGTGGCGCCCGGGGCCGCGGCAAACCGCACGAGCACGATGGCCCAGCTCGCGGCCGTCGCGCTGCTGCTCGTCCTCGGCGGCCCTCCGCTCATCCGGCGGGCGCTGCGCCGAGCCCAGGATCGGACAGCCACTTCCGCCGGCAGCGGTGAGCCCACCCCCGCGTGGCACGTGGTCGCCGTCTGTGCCGGGCTCACCCTCGCCTTCGGCATCGTCGCCGGGTGGGATGCGGGCATGCGCATCGCCGGCGGCTGCGTGCTGGTCGGACTGGCCCAGGCCCTGCTGCTCGAGCGACTCGTGGCCGGCCGCGAGCGCGGCGAGGGCGCGGTGTTCGTCCGTCTGCCCGGTTCGCGCATCGGCCGCGGGAGCCGTCTCGGACGCGTCCAGACGCCCTAAGACAGCGGCGTTTGGCCTGCTCAGCGCCATAGACGGGGCGGGCGCGAGGTCTCAGCCCGCGGCGAATGGAGCGTGAGTTGGCGTAAGAGGGTGGGTACCCACGGCCCATGGCGGTGATCCATCAGCTTGGTGACGCCCCGCGTCGGGCTCTCGGTCCGCGCCGAGAGCCCAGGCCCTTGACCGAAGAGCGCTCCACGTGCGCGCTCACCGCCGCGCCGGATGCGCCCGCCCACGGCCGCGCCTGGCTGCGGGCCGATCTCGGATCTGACCTTGACGAGGGCGAGCGCGACAGGGCGCTTCTGCTGCTCTCGGAGCTGATCACCAACGCCGTGCGCCACGCCGATGCCCGCGAGGACGGCCAGGTCGCGGTCGAGGGCTGGCGCTACGACCGGCGACTGCGGGTCGAGGTTCGCGATGGGGGCTCGGGGCATTCCCAGCCGGCCGTCGCCGCGCACCCCGATGCTCGCGGTGGCTTCGGGCTGATGCTCGTCGAATGCCTGAGTGATGACTGGGGTTGGACGCACAGCGACGGTGGGACGGTGGTCTGGTTCGAGCTGGCAACCGCCTCGCAGAGCTGAGTGAGGCTGGGCCTGCGACGCCGGCAATCGAGCATCGGAGCGGACGGTGGGCGCTATCGTGCGGACTCGGATGCCCCTGCTCGAGCTCAGTACCGAAGGCTCCGGCCAGACCGTCCGCCTCGCCCTCCGTGGTGAGCTCGACATCTCCAGCACCGCTGCCGCCGAGGCGGCCTTCGCCGAGCTCGAGCAGCGCCGGCCCGAGCACATCGTGTTGGATCTGCGCGCCCTGCGGTTCATGGACTCGACCGGGTTGCGCGCGGTGGTCAATGCCGATGTCCGGGCCCGAGAGCAGGGCCGGCGGCTCACGGTGGTTCGCGGGCCCGAGCCTGTCCAGCGCGTCTTCGATGTCACCGGGATCGCCGAGCGGCTGGACATCGTCGACGACCCGGCTGCGCTTGCCACCTGACTCCGGACCGGGACGACCCGCCCGCCCGCTCCCCGGCTCACGCGACTCGGTCCCCGGACCCGCCCACCCGGCGCCCTCGCCGCCCCGAGACCAGGTGGCGCTGTTCGCTGCAGCCCGGGCCGGCGACGCCCGCGCCCGGGAGGCCCTGGTCCAGCGCTACCTGCCGCTCGCCGAGCGGATCGCCCGGCGCTACCGCGGGGCCCACGGATCTCTGGAGGATCTCGTGCAGGTGGCCAGCCTGGCCTTGGTCAAGGCGGTAGACGGCTTCGACACCTCCCGGGGGGTCGCCTTCTCCTCCTACGCCGTACCGACGATCGCCGGGGAGCTCATGCGCCACCTGCGTGACACGACGTGGCGCGTGCACATCCCGCGACGCACGCGGGAGCTGGCCAGCAAGCTCGACAAGCGCACGGAGGCGCTGCAGAGCCGTCTGGGCCGGTCACCGACGGTGGCCGAGCTCGCCGACGCGCTAGACGCGCGCGAGGAGGAGGTGCTCGAGGCCCTGCACGCGGCCCAGGCGCAGCGGGCGGTCTCCCTCGACGCGCCCCTGGACACCGATGGGGAGGTCGGGGTTGCCGAGCGCCTGGGGACCGTCGACGACCGTCTCGCTCAGGTCGAGGATCGGCTGTCGCTCGACGACGCGGCCGACCGCGTCCTCTCGGACCGCGATCGGGCCGTGCTGGCCATGCGCTTCTCGGGGGAGATGACCCAGTCGGAGATCGCCGAGCGCATCGGCGTCTCCCAGATGCAGGTGTCGCGGATCCTCCGCGCCGCCCTGAGCCGCCTGCGGGAGTCGGGTCTGGATGCCTGAGTCAGCCGACGTCCAGCTCCTGATCGAGAACCGGTCCGAGAACGTCGCTGTCGTTCGTCAGGCGCTCGCCGGCTGGGCCGAGGCGGTCCACCTGGAGCAGACGGTGCTCGAGGAGGTCAAGACCGCCGTCTCGGAGGCGTGCAACAACGTCGTCCTGCACGCCTACCACGGCGAGGTCGGGCCTCTGGAGGTCTCGGCCTGCCACGACGAGCATCAGCTCGAGGTGCGGGTGGCCGACCGGGGCAGAGGGATGCGTGAGGCCGAGCCCGACCCCGACGCCGCGCTCCCGGGGATGGGCATCGAGCTCATGCGAGCGCTGGCCGAGGCGGTGGAGTTCGCGGATCGGGATGGCGGTGGCACGGCGGTGAATCTCCTCTTCCGGTCACCGTCGCCCCTGACCCTGACCGGGGGCTCGGCCACGGCCGAGCCCCCGGGGAGCACGGCGGTGGACGCGCGGGTGCTCGTTGGGGTGGGACGCGTCGCCGCCCCGGTGCTCAGTCGCGTAACCGGGATGCTTGCCGCCCGGGCCGGCCTCTCCCTGGAGCGGCTGGCCGACGCCCAGCTGCTGACCGATGCCCTCGCCGCCCACGCGCCGTCGTGGGTTACCGGCGAGGGTATAGAGCTGGGGGTCGTGCCCGACGGGATCGGTGTCATCCTGCGCGTGGGGCCGCTGCGGCCCGGTGGAGCGGGTGAGCTGGTGCGGGAGTCGGCCCTGAGCGGCCTACCGTCGCTGATCGACCGACTGGCTGACGAGGTCAGCGTCGAGGAGGATGCGGGCGCCGAGCGCCTGCGCCTGCTCGTCGCTCAGCGATGACTTTCGTGCCGCCGGACGCCCGTAGCTGACCGACGGCCTAGGCGTGCCCGGATAGCTCGGCGCGCGCGGCGGGGACGTTGAAGCGCTCCTGGATGTTCTCCAGGAGATCGTCCTCCTTGTGCTTGCGCTCGCCCTCGGGGTGCAGCACGACGAGGATTCGCTCCGGGGAGAAGTTGCCCATCGCGTCCTCGATGGCCTGCAGCGGCTCGCTCTCGCCCGTCTCGCCGGTGGCGTCAACCCCGGCGTGAACGAGCGCGCCGATGGTGCGCTTGCGAATGGCGTCGGCGTCGTCGATGGCCTCGTCGGGGTCCGAGACCCAGTGGGCCAGCGCCGACTCGTTGAGCGCGGGGACCACGACGCGAACCGTCGCGTCCTCGCCCCCGGGGCCCAGCAGCTCGCTGAGCTGGTCGGCCCTGATCGGAACTGTTGTGCAGACGAGGATGCGCACACTGATCAACGCCGGAGCATAGACCAACGCCCATGCTCACCGGCACCGGCCAGCGCGCGTCAGAAGCGCCGCCCGAGCCCGTGGCCCCCGCTGGGGATCCTGCTGAGCAGGACGAGCACGGCCGCGATGATTGCGACGATGGTCGGGAGCCCGAGCGCCAGGCAGATCCAGTAGACGATGGCGGCGAAGACGATGGCGATGAGGGCGGCGATCATGAACGCTCCTAGAGCTGGAAGGGACGCTGACCCGTGGGTTCCCCGGCAACGCGTCGGGCTAACCTCGCTCGACGAACGGACGGCGGTCAGGCCGCCGCCAGCGCGCCGTTTTTTCGCTTGGCGCCGAGACGGGTACCCGCTCGGCCGTGTCGGCGGAATCGACCGCCGAGGACAAGGAGGAAGCCCGTGGCCCTTACCGATAGTCCCCGACGCCGTCGAGGCGGATTCGGCCGCCGCCGGCGCGCCGATGGCGTCGACGAGCGCGGCGCCGCCCCCGGCGCCGGAGCCCGAGCCGCCTCGGCGGCCGGAGCAGGGACCCTGCTGATCGCCAGGCTGATCCGCCTGGTGGTCTCCGTCATCGTGGTCATCATCGTGCTGGGCATCGCCTTCGTCGTCCTCGACGCGAACGCGTCGAACACCATCGTCTCCCACGTCCACGACTGGGCCAAGACGCTCGCGGGTCCCTTCGACGGCATCTTCACCCTGAGCTCGGCCAAGGGCACCATCGCCCTGAACTGGGGCTTGGCCGCCCTGGTCTACGCGATCATCGGTGGGATCATCGCCTCCTTCGTCGCTCGCGCCGGGCTGGCGGCCCGCGGGGCGCCGTGAGCTCGGCCGCCCGCGCCGATGCCATGGCCACCCCTCCGCAGGCCCCCGGAGCGTCGCTGAGCGCGACGGCCCGGGTGCTGGAGGGGGGCTCGGGCTTCCTCGTCGCCGCCGCCGGCGAGCTCGACCTGCGCGGGGCCCCGGTGTTGCGCGAAGCGCTGGCCGGGCCGCTGCGCGAGGGCAGCGGCCCGGTGCTGCTCGAGCTGGCCGACGTCGACTTCATCGACTCCAGCGGTCTGGCGACCCTGCTCAACGCGCAGGGGCGCCTGACCCGGGTCGGCCGTCGGCTCGTGCTCATCGCCCCGTCCGCACCGGTCCGTCGCCTGCTTTCGGCCATCGGCCTCCAGGACAGCATCAGCTCAGCGCCGAGCCTCGACGACGCCATCGGTCTCACCGAGCTTGACGACGACCCGGACCCCGACGGGGCGACCCTGACTCCTCGGCCGTCCCGGCGCGCGGGCGCCGGGTGACCGCCGCTTTCGCTGCCGCTCATCGAGGTGCGCCGCCTGCGAGCGTGCCGCGAGCACGTCGCCCGCCACCGGCGTCAGCTTCCGGCAAGGGTCCGCCGCTAACGTCGCCCGGGCGCGGGGCCGTCCGGTCCCGGCCCGTCCGCGGGCTGTCAGAGGAGAGGACCGACGACCATGCCCGAGAGCTTCGACGCGATCGTCATCGGCGCCGGCCCCGCCGGTGAGGTGTGCGCCGGCGAGCTGGCTGACGGCGGCCTGCGCGTGGCCATCATCGAGCGCGAGCGGGTCGCCGGCGAGTGCTCCTTCTGGGCCTGCATCCCGACCAAGACTTTGCTGCGTCCCGGCGAGGCGCTGGAGGCCGCCCGTCAGGCGCCCGGTGCCCGCGAGGCGGCGACGGGCCGGCTGGACGTATCCGAGGCGCTGGCCTGGCGCGACTTCATGGTCTCCGACTGGGACGACTCGAGCCAGGTGCAATGGCTGGACTCCAAGGCCATCACCCTCGTGCGCGGGTCGGCTGAGCTCACGGGTCGGGGCCAGGTGCGCGTGGGCGGCAGGGAGCTGAGCGCTGAGCGCATCGTCCTGGCCACCGGCTCTGACCCGGTCATCCCGCCCATCGAGGGACTTTCCCGTCTCGACGGGGTCTGGACCAACCGCGAGGCCGCCGCCGTGCACGAGGTGCCGGCCCGGCTGTTGATCCTCGGCGGGGGGCCGGTGGGCTCGGAGTTCGCCCAGGCCTTCAGCCGGATGGGCGCCTCGGTGGTGCTCGTGGAGGGTTCTGACCGCGTGCTCACGCGCGAGCCCGAGCCGGTCGGCCGGGCGGTGGGAGCGGCGCTCGAGGCTGAGGGGATCGAGGTGAAGTTGGGGTCGCACGTCACGCGCGTGGAGTCCGACGGCGAAGGCGTCGCCCTCCACCTCGACAACGGCGAGCGGCTGTCGGGGGATCGGCTGCTGGTGGCCACGGGCCGGCGGCCGCGGACCGCCGGGCTCGGGGTGCCGGCCGCCGGCGTAGAGCTCGACGAGCGCGGCGCGGTGCCCGTCGACGAGCGGCTGCGGGCCGGTGAGGGGCTGTGGGCCGTCGGCGACGTGACGGCGATCATGCCCTTTACCCATGTGGGCAAGTACCAGGCGCGGATCGCCGCGGCCGACATCCTCGGCCGTCCGGCTCACGCCGACTACCGGGCGGTACCGCGCGTCACCTTCACCGACCCCCAGGCGGCGTCGGTGGGCGAGCCGGAAGGAGAGCGGTCGGGGACCGTCGAGCTCTCGGGCGTTGCGCGCACGGCGACCTACACGCGGGCCTACGCGGAGCGGCCGGGCTTTCTGACCCTCTACGCCGCCGGCGATCGACTGGTCGGGGCCTGCGCCGTCGGGCCCGAAGCGGGGGAGTGGCTGCAGCAGGCGACGCTGGCCATCCGAGCCGAGGTGCCGCTGGCGGTACTGCGCGACACCATCCAGCCGTTTCCCACCTTCTCCGAGGCGTTTGTCAACGCGCTGGTCGATCTGGGCTGAGCTCGTCAGGCCGCGCTGCGTCGGGGGACTGGCCTCGCGCGGAGCGACGTCAGGAGCCGGTCGGCCGCCGCGGCGTCCGGCGCCGCGCGGGGGCCCGCCGCGCCGCGCGCTCGCCGACCAGCAGGGCAGCGCCCAGCGCCCCCGAGAGGTCGCCCAGGGCCGCGACGTGGACCGCGGGTGGGCGGCTGTCGACGAACAGGTGGGGAGCCATCGCCTGCTCGACCCGCCGCACGCCCTTCTCCCCGAAGCGCACGCCGAGGCCGCCGCCCACGACGACGGCCTCCACGTCCAGCAGGTTGACCGCCGAGGCGATCCCGCAGCCCAGAGCCTCGATCGCACGGTCGATGAGCTTGTGCGCCAGCGGATCGTGATGGCGCAGGGCGCGGGCCCAGATCCCGCTGGTCAGGCGGTCATGCCCCCGCTTCTCCATGATCGAGAACAGCCGGGTGTCGACGCCGCGCCTGACCGCCCGACGGGCGGCTGCCTCCATCGCCCCCCGCCCGGCGTAGGCCTCCAGGCACCCCGTGCGCCCGCACGGGCATCGGGCACCGCCTCGGCGCACGACGGTGTGCCCGATCTCCCCTGCGGCTCCGCGCCCGGTCCACGGGCGGCCGTCGAGGATCAGCCCTCCACCGACCCCAGTGCCCCAGAACACCCCGAGCAGCGAGCGGTAGGAAGCCCCGGCCCCGAGGCGGTGCTCAGCGATGGTCGCGGCCTGGACGTCGTTGCCCAGTACGACGCGGGTGCCGAGCGACTCCGAGAGCGCCGATCCCACGGGAAAGGGCTCGTCCCAGTCGGGCAGGTTGCGCGCCTGGGCGACGATGCCCTGCTCGGCGTCGACAGCTCCGGGTGAGCCGACACCGACGCCGGTCAGCGAGTCGGTCGGGGTCTCGGCGGCGTCGGCCGCTTCGGCCAGAGCGGCAGCCATGGCCGCCACCACCGCCGGCGGACCGCCCCCGGTCGGCGTCGGCCGGCGGGCCTGGCCGAGCACCACGCTGTCGGGGTCGACGACGATGGCCTGGATCTTGGTGCCGCCCAGGTCGATGCCTCCGCGCCGGCCCGGGACGGCGCGTCGCTCGCTGCGGGAGCGAGGAGCAGATCGGGGCTGGCCGGCGGACACGCGAGCGAAGCATGGTGGTTCCGCGCCGGAAGTTGCTGGTTCAATGCTTCGGGGCGCCCTAATGACGCCTGAGCCCCCGTAGCTCAGCTGGATAGAGCGCCGGCCTTCTAAGCCGGATGCCGCAGGTTCGAGTCCTGCCGGGGGCGCTGGCCACCATCACACGAGCACGACGTCGACGCCGTCGAGAAATTCGCGAATGGATCGCGCGGCGCGTCGTCGGCGCGAAGCCGAACGGTCTCAAGCAGTCGCGACTCCCGGTGCGAGCTGCTGGCGATCACCCCACGAGCCTAGTGCCAGCACGCCAGCGTTTGGAGGGGGCGAGGAAGTGGTACTGCGCATCCCAGTTGCCCGATGCGTGAATACCCCACTGGAATAGTGGGAACCGGCTAGGCACGGTAGGCTGCATATCACTTCCCCGGATCCTGCCGGCTGCCCGGCATGTGGCGGGATGGCCGCGGCGACGCGCACGACATCTCCGAGGGAGCTGACATTCAATGGGATCGAGCCATGACTGAGCAACCAGATCGCACCGAGCCCGACCTCCGCGACCGTCCGGCTGCGGATCTGGTCAAGCAGCTCTCCGAGCAGAGCAGCACGCTCGTTCGCCAGGAGCTCGAGCTGGCCAAGGCCGAGCTCAGCGTCAAGGCCAAGCAAGCAGGCATCGGCGCTGGCATGTTCGGGGGCGCGGGGTTGTTCGGCTTCTACGCCTTCGGGGCCCTGACTGCCTGCCTGATTCTCGCGTTGGGCCTGGCCGTGGATGGCTGGCTGGCCGCCCTGATCGTCGCCGTGGTCTACGGCGCCGTGGCCGGGGTGCTGGCGTTGAAGGGCAAGAGCAAGGTGCAGGCGGCGACTCCGCCGGTGCCCGAGCAGGCCGTCGACAGCGTGAAGGAGGATGTCCAGTGGACGAAGGAACGGGCGAACGCCGGCCGGAGTTAGGAGAGGGTGCGGACGAGGGTCTGCAGCAGCGCTCGCCGGAGGAGATCCGGCATGACATCGACGAGACGCGCGGTGAGCTGGGCGAGACCGTCGAGGCGCTGGCTGAGAAGGCCGACGTCAAGGGACAGGCCCAGCAGAAGGTCAAGGAGGTCAAGCAGACCGCCCAGCAGAAGGTGGAGGAGGTCAAGCAGACCGCCCAGCAGAAGCGGGAGGAGTTCGCCGGCAAGGTCAAGGCGGCAAGCCCCGAGACCGCGACGGCCGGAGCCCAGCGGCTCGCCGCCCGGGCGCGAGAGAACCCTGTGCCCCTGGCCATCGCCGGGGCGCTGATCACCGGGTACCTGGTCGGGCGCCGCCGGGGAGGGTCGTGCGGGTAATGGCCCGGACCCGGGAAGAGCAGACGAACGCGGGCGCGGCCGGCGGCGGTGGCGGTCGGCGCGAGGCGCCGGATGGCCCGACCGACCTGCCGGCGCCGTCCTGGGGCGGGGTGTTGAAGCGAACGGTCAGGGAGTTCAGGGAGGACAACCTGACCGATTGGGCCGCCACGCTCACCTACTACGGGGTGCTGGCCATCTTCCCGGCGATCATTGCGCTGGTCTCGGTCCTCGGCCTGGTGGGCCACTCCGCGACCCAGCCGCTGATCGACAACCTCGGCAAGATCGCCCCGGGCCCGGCCAGGGACATCTTCACCAGCGCCATACAGAACCTCCAGAGGAGCCAGGGCACCGCGGGGGTCGTGTTCATCGTCGGGCTCGCGGGCGCGCTGTGGTCAGCCTCGAGCTATGTCGCGGCGTTCATGCGCGCATCCAATGCGATCTATGACGTCGGCGAGGGACGCCCAATCTGGAAGACGGTCCCCGTACGCTTGGGCGTCACGCTGGTGCTGATGGTGCTGCTGGCGGTCAGCGCTGTGGCCATCGTGCTCACCGGCGGACTGGCCAAGCAGGTGGGCAACCTCATCGGGGTTGGTGGCAGCGCGGTGACCGTGTGGGACATCGCCAAGTGGCCCGTGCTCCTGCTTGTCGTCAGCCTCATGTTCGCGATCCTCTACTACTTCTCGCCGAACGTGAGGCAGCCCGGCTTTCGCTGGCTGAGTCCGGGTGGTGTCTTTGCCGTGCTGGTCTGGATCATCGCCTCGGCCGCGTTTGCGTTCTACGTCGCCAGCTTCAGCTCGTACAACAAGACCTACGGCGCTCTGGCCGGGGTGATCGTCTTCCTGGTCTGGTTGTGGATCTCCAACATCGCTGTGCTCCTCGGCGCCGAGTTCAACGCCGAGCTTGAACGCGGGCGCCGGATCGAGGCCGGGCATCCGGCCGACGAGGTGCCCTTCGTCGAACCCCGCGACACACGCAAGCTCGCCGACTAGCCAAACCGGCGCGCGGCCCGCCTGGCCCTAACCGGCGCCGCCCCGGCTGCCCCGCTGACGCGAGCCACCATTAGTAGAGTCCCGATGCGGTCTGGGATTGAGGGCGCGACAATCAGCGGGATCCCCTGCTGCTGTAAGACCCGAAACGGACACGGCCATCCGGCTGCGCCGCGTGGTCAAGCGGTTCGGGTCGCTGGCGGCCGTCGACGGTCTCGACCTCGACGTCCCCTACGGGACGTGCGTTGGTCTGCTCGGTCCCAACGGCGCGGGCAAGTCGACGACGATGAAGGCCCTCACCGCGCAGGTCATCGCCGACGAGGGCGAGCTGGAGGTGCTGGGCTACCGCTAGCCCCAGGACTCCAAGCAGGCGCGCGCGGAGATGGGGGTCGTGCCCCAGCTCGACAACCTCGACGTCTCGCTGACCGCCGAGCAGAACCTCCTCGTCTTCGCGCATCTCTACCGGGTCGGGAAGGATGAGCGCAAGGGGGCCATCGAGCGCGCGCTGGGCCTGGCCAACCTCAGCGATCGCGGTAGGTCGAAGGTGGACCAGCTCAGCGGCGGCATGCGCCGCCGGCTGCTGATTGCGCGCGCCCTGCTGCACCGACCGCGGCTCCTGCTGCTCGACGAGCCGACGGTCGGGCTGGACCCGCAGGTGCGCCAGGAGCTGTGGGCGCTGATCGACCTGCTGCGCTCGGAGGGGGTCTCGATCCTGATGAGCACGCATTACATCGAGGAGGCCGAGCGCCTCTGCGACCAGGTGACGATCATGTCGCACGGCAAGGCCGTCGCCGTCGGGACCCCGAGCGAGTTGATTCGCCGGCACGCCGGCCCGGAAGCGATCGAGGTCTACGGGCCGCCGACGCGGCTGACCGAGGTGGAGGGCATCGCGCAGGCCCGCGGCTGGCGCACCCGCCGCACCGGGACGTCGGTGGCGGTCCTGCACGCCAACGGCGCCGAGCTCGACGGCGAGCGCCGGGTGACCAACCTCGAGGATGTGTTCGTGCTGCTGACCGGCGAGGAGATCACCTGATGGCCACCGCCCGCACCCCGCGCCGCCTGCACCGCCTCGAGCTTGTCGCCGTGCGCGGCGTGATGGTCCGCGAGGTCGTCAACTTCTCCTCGTTCTGGCGCTCGTCGACGTTCTCCTTGACCGTCGACCCGACGATCTACCTCGTGGCTTTCGGCTTCGGCTTCGGATCGCTGGTGAGCCGGGTGGCGGGCTATGACTACGTCGACTTCGTGGGCACCGGGGTCGTGGCGACGACGGTGCTGTTCTCAGGGGCTTTCCCCGCGATGTACGGGACGTTTGTCAAGTACCAGTTCCAGCACACCTACGATGCGATCCTCGCGGCGCCGGTCGACACCGAGGAGCTGGTCACCGCGGAGGCGCTGTGGGTCGGGGCGCGGACCGGGATGTTTCACTGCGTCCAGCTCGTCCGCCACGCCGTCTTCGGCCTTCAGGGCTGGGCGGATGTCGGGCACCTCGCGTTCCTGGCCGTCTTCGCGCTCGTCATGTGGCGACTGGCGATCCGATTCATGGAACGCAAGCTGATCCTCTGACCGCAACGCCCGCGAGCCGAGCCAGCCACCGGGGAATAGGCTCTCCTGATGCCCAAAGCGCTTCAGGCCAAGACCACCCACACCCAGTTCACCGAGCTTCACGGGCACCGGCTCGCCTACCAGCGCGCGGGGCAGGGACCCGTCGTCCTCCTCGTCCACGGGATCGCCGGGACCAACGCGGTCTGGGACGAGCTGCTGCCTGAACTCGCCCAGTCCTACACGGTGATCGCCCCCGACCTGCCCGGACACGGGGAGTCGGGGAAGTCGGCCGGCGACTACTCGCTCGGGGCGATGGCCGCCGCCCTGCGCGACCTGCTGCTCGCCTTCGGCGAGGATCGGGCGACGCTGGTGGGACACTCGCTCGGCGGTGGGGTGGCCATGCAGTTCTCCTACCTCTTCCCCGAGTTGACCGAGCGGCTCGTGCTGATCGCCAGCGGCGGACTGGGCCGCAGCGTCAATCTCTTCCTGCGCAGCGCGGCGCTTCCCGGCGCGGAGCTGGTCACCGCGGGCCTCGGCCAGGCGACCCGAGCGGCCGGGGCCGCGATCCGGGGCCTGCCGTTCCGGCCCCCGCTGCACTCTGCCCCCCAGCTCGCCGAGCTCGAGCGCAGCGTCGCGTCCCTGGCCGAGGCCGAGACGCGAGCCGCCTTCCACGCCACGCTGCGCGCGGTCGTCGGGCCCGACGGCCAGCGCGTCTTCGCCGGGGACCGGCTGTACCTGACCGAGGTCATGCCCATCCTCATCCTCTGGGGGGCGCTCGACAGGATCATCCCGGTCGGACATGGTCGCCGCGCCCACGCGGCGATGCCGGCCAGCCGGCTCGTCGTGCTCGAGGGCGTTGGCCACTTCCCCTCCCTCGAGCGCCCCCAGGATGTGCTCGAGGCGATCACCGGGTTCATCGCGGAGACCGAGCCCGCGACCTCCGACCGCGAGCAGTTCCGGCGGCTGTTGCGTCGGGGCAGCACCGCCGAGGCGGCGCGGCGCTAGTGCAGTGCCCGATCCGCGGGGCGCCCTGCCCCCGGTGCGAGGCGCTGTGCGCATGCTTCGGGCGGTGGGGGCCGACGCGCTGGCCGCAGCCGATCGGCTCGATCTCACCGGTACGCCGGGTGCCCCCGCCGACCCGTTCGACGCTCTCGACCCGGACTACATCCGCGCCACGCTCCCGACCCTGCGTGCGTGGTCGGAGCTCTACTTCCGCGCCGACGTGTCCGGCCTGGACCGCATCCCGCCCGAAGGCCCCGTCCTGCTCGTGGGCAACCACTCGGGCGGGACGATGATCGCCGACACCTTCGTGTTCGCCCAGGCCTTCTATGACCATCTCGGCCCCGATCGCCTGTTTCACCAGCTCGCCCACGACCTGGTGTTCAAGGTCCCCGGCCTGCGTACGATGGTGCAGCGCTACGGGACGGTGCCCGCTTCCCCGGCCAACATGCGCCGGGCGCTGGAGCGAGGCGCCGCCCTGCTGGTCTACCCGGGCGGGGAAGAGGACAGCTTTCGGCCCTCGTGGGAGACGAGCGAGATCGACTTCGCCGGGCGGACCGGGTTCGTCAAGCTCGCCCTCGAGCACGGCGTCCCCATCGTTCCCGTGGTGGCGCTGGGGGGGCAGGAGACCGCCCTGTTCCTCGGGCGCGGCCGTCGGGTGGCCCAGGCGCTGTCGCTCAACCGCCTGGCCCGGCTGAAGGTCATCCCGCCGGTGATCGGGCCGCCCTTCGGGGTCACCGTGCTCGACTTCCCGGGCCGGATCCCGCTGCCTGCGAAGATCAGGGTCCGGGTCATGCCGCCGATCGACCTGGCCAAGACGCTGGGCCCCCAACCCGACATCGAGAAGGGCTATCGCCTGGTCAAGGGCAGGATGCAGCGCACGCTGACGCGCATGGCCACCGAGCGCACCCTCCCGGTGGTGGGATAGCGGGACTGCGGCCAGCGGCTGAAAGGTCGCAAGTGGGGTATCCATTTAGGCGGCCTGTTCGGCTCTCCACGGCCGGTTCGCTGGGGGTCGGTCGAGGCTGGCGGGCTTGCCGCGGGTGCCGGGCGGCGTCCGGGGGGTGCGGCCGGGTCGTGGGT
>JAABUX010003435.1_pt1 | contig 20993 bp, 23 predicted proteins | sample 5561851 | NCBI WGS metagenome assembly JAABUX01 (sample SAMN10711883, study PRJNA513361) | rock metagenome | isolation source: Antarctica rocks | place: Antarctica: Victoria Land, Richard Nunatak red sandstone | collected 2016-01-03 | reverse complement strand
TCCACAACCAGCATCTCCCCCCACCACCCAAAAGGCTGGGTGGCGTGTTGCCACAAATCAGGGGGTCAACTTTGGACGCCGATCACCCCCTCAGGGGGTCAATCTTCCACGCCGATCTACAGTCTTACCACCGGACCCAATCGTTAGCTGAGGCCCCGCCCGCGCCCGATCACTTCCTCCCCGAAGCGCGCCCTCAGCGTGTCCACCGCCCGCTGCGCCGCCGCCCGGCGCGGCGCATCCGGGTCCGCCAAGTCGCCCCGGTCCGCCAGCGCGCCCGGCAGCAGCGGATGCGCCCCCACGCCGATCAGCCGGAACTCCGTCCCGTCCGCCTCCCGCAGCAACAGCGCCTGCGCCGCCGCGAACACCCGCTCCGGCAGCGCCGTCGGCCCGGGCAGCCGCGCGGCCCGCGTGCGGAGCGCGAACCGTGCGGTCTTGAGCTTGAGCACGACGCCTCCCGCCGCCAGGTCCTTCTCGCGGAGGCGCCGGGCGACGCGCTCCGCCAACGGCCACAGCGCCCGCTCCAAGTTCACGCGGTCGGCGGTATCCGTGCCGAACGTGGTCTCCGCGCTGACCTGCTTCAGCTCCCGCTCCGGCGCCACCGGCCGGCAATCCTCGCCCCGCGCGCGCGCCGCCAGGGCCGGGCCGTCCGGGCCGAGGCGGGCCAGCGCCGCGCGGTCGTCGAGCGCCTGCAGATGCCCGAGCCGCGTGATCCCGAGTGCGGCGAGCTTGCGCGCCTGGACTGGCCCCACCCCCGGCAGCAGCCGCACCGGCTCGCCCGCGAGCACCCGCGCCGCTTCCGACCCCAGCACCGCAAAACCGCGCGGCTTGTCCCGCCCGGCGGCGATCTTGGCGAGCAGGCGGTTGCGCGCAAGCCCGATCGAGACCGTCACGCCGACCCGCGCTTCCACCTCGCGCGCGAACCGTGCGAGGATCACGGCCGGCGGCGCCCCATGCATCTGCTCGGTCCCCCGCAGGTCGAGCGCCGCCTCGTCCACGCTCAAGATCTGCACCAGCGGCGTGAGCGGCGCCATCAGCGCCCGTATCTCCCCCGCCGCCGCGCTGTACTTCGCAAAATCCGGCCGGATCACCACCGCGTCCGGGCAGCGCCGCATCGCCTCGGTCATCGGCATCGCGCTCCGCGCCCCGCTCATCCGCGCCACATAGCAGGCCGCGACGACTACCCCCCGCTCCGCCCCCCCGACCAAAACCGGCCGCCCCCCGAGCTCAGGCCGGTCCCGTTTCTCGACGCTCGCGAAGAACGCGTCGCAATCGACATGCGCGATGCCCAGCATGAACAGCTCGGGATGGCGCACCAGCCGCCGCGACCCGCACGCGGAACACGCAGCCGCTATCCCCGGCGCCGCGCCGCAATCCCTGCAAAGCCCGGGATCTACCGCGGCCACAGCCACGCCGCCCCGCGCACGCCGCTGCTGTCGCCATGGCGGTTGGGGCGGATCAAGGTAGCGACCGTGTCGCTGAACACCAGCGGCGCCATCAGCTTCGGCACCTCCTCATAGAGGTGCGCCATGTTGGACAGCCCGCCACCCAGCACGATCACGTCCGGGTCGAGCAAGTCGCACACGACGGCGAGCCCCCGCGCCAGCCGGTCCGCATGACGGGCGAGTGCCGCTGCGGCCCGTGCATCGCCCGCCGCGGCGCGCGCCGGCAAGCTGCTCGCATCGCGCGCCCCGTCGCCATCCGCGCTCCGCGCCAAGCCCGGCCCGGCCAGGTACATCTCCAGGCAGCCTAGCCGCCCGCACCAGCACCGCGGCAACGGCAGCTCGTCGGCGCGCGGGCAGGGCAGGGGGGTATGCCCCCACTCGCCGGCGATCCGGTTCCGCCCCTCCAGCACCCGGCCATGCACCACGACGCCCCCGCCGCACCCCGTCCCGAGGATCACGCCGAACACCACCGCGCAGCCCGCGCCCGCCCCGTCCACCGCCTCGCTGAGCGCAAAGCAGTTCGCGTCGTTGGCCACCCGGACCTCGCGCCCAAGCGCCGCCGCCAGGTCCCGGTCGAGAGCGTGCCCGATCAGCATCTGGCTGTTCGCGTTCTTGACCAGGCCGGTTGCCGGGCTGATCACGCCGGGGATGCCGACCCCCACGGTCGCGACGCCTCCCAGCTCCGCCTCCGCCCCCCGCACCATCGCCGCGATCTCGCGGATCGTCGCCCCATACTCCGCGGGCGTCGCCGCACGCCGCCGGAGCCGCAGCCCGCCCGCCCCGTCGAGGGCCGCGACCTCGATCTTGGTGCCGCCCAGATCGACCCCGATTCGCCATTCCATCCCTCACGAGTACCGCTTACGCTGGTGCTTGCTCAAGGGGCTTGGCTCGCGAGATAAAGACGGCCATGAGCGAACGCCTCCTCGACGTCCAAGGCCTGTCCTGCCCCTTGCCGGTCCTGCGGGCGAATCGCGCGCTCCGCACCCTGCCGCCCGGCGCGAAACTGCGCGTGCTCGCGACGGACCGCGCCTCGGTCGCCGACTTCCAGGCCTTCTGCCGCGAGACCGGGCATGCCCTGCTCGCGTTCGGCGAGGAGGCCGGCGTATTCAGCTTCACCATCCGCCGCCGGACCGACACGCCATGACCACCGCGCTCTTCACCCACCCCGCTTGCCTCGCCCACGATACCGGCGAGTGGCATCCCGAGTGCCCGGACCGGCTGCGCGCCGTGCTGTCCGCGCTCGAACACCCGGATTTCGTGCCGCTGCTGCGCGAGCGCGCCCCGGAGGCGACGCGCGAGCAGCTCCTGCGGGTCCATCCCGCCGCCTATGTCGGCACGATGCTCGCCCTCCGCCCCGCGCCGGGCCAATTGGTGGCGATCGACCAGGACACCGTCGTAAGTTCCGGCAGCGTCGAGGCGGCGCTACGAGCCGCCGGCGGCGCCTGCGCGGCGGTGGACGCCGTGCTGGACGGCTGGGCCGCCAACGCCTTCGCCGCCGTGCGCCCCCCCGGCCACCACGCCGAACCCGCGCGCGCCATGGGCTTCTGCCTGTTCGCCACCGCCGCGATCGCCGCCCGCCACGCCCAATCGCGCGGCATCGCCCGCGTCGCCGTGGTCGATTTCGACGTCCATCACGGCAACGGCACCGAAGCCGTCTTCGCCCCCGACCCGTCGCTCTTCTACGCCAGCAGCCACCAATACCCCTGCTACCCCGGCACCGGCCCCGCCTCCGACCGCGGCGTCGCCGGCAACGTCCTCAACCTGCCGCTCCCGCCCGGCACCGGCGGCGCCGGCTTCCGCGCCGCCTGGGAGCGCATCGGCCTGCCCGCCCTCGACGCCTTCGCGCCCGAACTCGTCATCGTCTCCGCCGGCTTCGACGCCCACCGCGCCGACCCGCTCGCCCAATTGCTGCTCGACACGAAAGATTTCGGCTGGATCACCGACCGCCTGGTCGACCTCGCCGACCGCCACGCCGGCGGGCGGCTCGTCTCCGTGCTGGAAGGCGGCTACGACCTCCGCGCCCTCGCCGCCTCGGCCGCGCTGCACGTCCGCCGCCTGCTGCGCCTGTAAGAGGCCGGCTGCCTAGCCTGCTAATCGGGCCGCGGGACTTGAGAGCGCGCGAGCGAGCCTGTAGCACGGGCGCCGCAGCAAGGACCTTCCGATGAGTGCGACCCTGTCTTCCCTGTCCTTCGAGGATGCCTTGGCGGAACTCGAGCAGATCGTGCGCGGGCTCGAAGGCGGCCAGCAAAAACTCGAGGACGCGATCAAGAGCTACGAGCGCGGCGCCGCACTCCGCGGCCATTGCGAGGCGAAGCTCGCCGAGGCCGAGGCGCGCGTGCAGGCGATCGTGCAGCAAGAGGATGGCTCGCTCAGCCTCAAGGGGCTCTAGCCGTGAGCGTGGACCCGGCGCTCGCCGCGGCGGCGCGCACCATCGAGACGGCCCTCGATACGCTGCTCCCGATCCCGGACGGTCGGGAGAAGCGCCTGGTGGAGGCGATGCGGTACGCAACGCTCGGCGGCGGCAAGCGGCTGCGCGGCTTCCTGGTGCTCGAAGTCGCGTCGCTGTTCGGGGTGGCCGAGGCCTGCGCCGCGCGGGTCGCCGCCAGCGTCGAGATGCTGCACGCCTATTCCCTCATCCACGACGACCTCCCGGCGATGGACGACGACGACCTCCGCCGCGGCCGCCCCAGCACGCACCGGGCCTTCGACGAGGCGACCGCGATCCTGGCCGGCGACGCGCTCCAGGCCCGCGCTTTCGAGGTCCTGGCCGAACCCGACACGCATAGCGACCCGCAAGCCCGCTGCGAGCTGGTCGCCGCCCTCGGCCTCGCCTCCGGCGCGCGCGGCATGGCGGGCGGCCAGATGCTCGACATGGTGGCCGAAGGCGCGACCTTGAGCGAGCCCGAGGTGATCCGCCTGCAGGCGCTCAAGACCGGCCGGCTCATCCAATACAGCGCCGAGGCGGGCGCGATCCTCGGCCGTGCTGCCGCCCCGGTGCACACCCACATCGCCGCCTTCGGCCGCGACCTCGGCGCCGCTTTCCAGATCGCCGACGACCTGCTCGACCTCACCGCCAGCACCGAGGACCTCGGCAAGACCGCCGGCAAGGACCTGACCGCGGGCAAGGCGACCCTGGTTGCCCTGCTCGGCCCCGAACGTGCCCGCGCGCAGGCGATGATCCTGGCCAACCAGGCCGCCGCCCATCTCGCCACCTTCGGCAGCCCTGCCGACGGCCTGCGGGCGCTCGCCGCCTTCGTGGTGGCCCGCGGCAACTGAATGACGCGGCCCCGCGCCGACCAGCTTCTAGTGGACCGTGGCCTCGCCGAGAGCCGCACCCGCGCCCAGGCGCTGATTCTCGCCGGCAAGGTATTCAGCGGCGAGCGGCGGGTGGCGAAGGCGGGCGAGACGCTCGCCGAGGGGGCAGCCCTCGAAGTGCGCGGACAGGACCATCCCTGGGTCTCCCGCGGCGGCCTCAAGCTCGACCACGCCCTCGCCCATTTCGCCCTCTCGCCAGCCGGCCGCGTCTGCCTCGACGTAGGCGCGTCCACTGGCGGCTTCACGCACGTGCTGCTCGAAGGCGGCGCGCGCCGGGTCCACGCGGTCGATGTCGGCCACGGCCAGCTCGCCTGGTCGCTGCGCCAGGACCCCCGAATCGTCGTCCACGAGCGGACCAACGCGCGGTATCTCGGCCCCACGGCGATCGGCGAGCCAATTGAAGCCCTCACCTGCGACGCGAGCTTCATCGGCCTCGAAGTGATCCTGCCCGCCCCGCTCGCGCTCTGTGCCGAAGGCGCCTGGGCCGTAGCGCTGATCAAGCCGCAATTCGAAGCCGGGCCCGCCCTCGTCGGCAAAGGCGGCGTGGTGCGCGACCCGGCGGTGCATCAAGCGGTCATCGCCCGCGTCGGAGCTTGGTGGGCGGCCCTGCCAGGCTGGAGCGTCCTCGGCGTCACCCCCAGCCCGATCCGCGGGCCAGAGGGCAACCAGGAGTTCCTAATCGCCGCCCGGCGTCAGGCGGCAAATTCCTGACGCGAGATCTCGGCCAACAACGACCATACGCGCGCCGGCTCCATCGGCACATCCGGATCATTCAAGATACGGTCCAACTCATCAAGCTTGCGGTCACAATCAGCGTCAGTCATCGGTTAAGCCTCAACTACTCCATTGCCTCGCACTCAAAGCAACGTAGCAAACATAGTGCAGTTCAAAGCGCCGCTTGTTCAAAGCGACGAGAGCACCGCCGGCGCAAGCCCCGCCACTTTCGCTGCGGGATGGCCGGGATTGCGGAATCGCAACTCCCCATCCGGCGCCGCGTCCGGCTCCCTCTGGGCTAACATCTCGTGCCGCGACGTGCACGTGACGGCAACCACGGTGCGCGCGGCTGGGTTGGTCAGGAACTGGCGCGCCTCCCCCTCCAACCCGAGCTGCTCGCGGAGCAGCCGCCATTCCTCCCGCGGCGTGTCCTCGAGGAACACCGCGAGGATGCCCGGGCGCGTCCCGGTCAGCCGCATGGGAGCGATCTCGGCCAGCCGCCGGCGCACCGCCACCGCCACATCGTTCTCCTGCCCGCCCCGCCCCGCCAGCACGAACACGCCGCCCCTCGCCGCCACGACCGAAAGATGCGCCTCCGGCCCAAAGTCCCGCCGCAGGCTCCCCATCAACCCAAGCTCGTCCGCTTGCGCACCCGCCAGCAGCAACGGGTCGAGCCGCAGCACCGCCGCCTCGTCATGGTCCGCCCGGCACGCGCTGCCCAGCATCGCGCTGATCCGCAAATGCAGCGCGGCGAGCGCCACCTCCGGCGGTTCCATGCCCCCGCGCAAGCCCTGCGGCAAAGTCATCTTCAGCAGATACCGCCCGGGATGGGCCGACAGCCAGGTCTGCAACTCGGGATCGATCCGGTCCATGAGCCGGAACCAGGCGCCATGATGCACGCCATGCCCCTCCTCGGCCGACACCACGTCGCAGGCGATCTCCGCCTCCGCCCCGTCGCGGCGGATCAGCAGGTCGAAGCAGGCGCCCTCCTGCCACCCCGCAAACTCGACCTCGAAGCCCCGCGAGCGCTGCAGCGCGGCCGTCCGGAGCACGTGGAAAACGGGCACCAGCGTATCCTGGCTGGCGAAGCTGCCCAGCAGCGTCGCACGCAGGCGCTGCCGGCCAGCGGAGCTCAGCGTATCGGCGACATGCACCGCATCGGCCGCCAAGGCGACGATGCGCTGTTCCGCCGGAGAAATCGCCGCGCTCGGCTGCCGGCGCTGCCGCTCGATGGCGAGTTCCAGGCAGTGCCGGGCGATAAGCGCCCGCCCGCCACGCGTGCGCGCCCCCAGGCCGCGCAACCCCGCGAGCCGCTCCTGCCAAACCCTCGGCCCGACCAGCTCCACAAACGCATCCAGGGTCGCCGGCTCGATTGTCGCGCTATCGTCGTGCATCACGCCCTCTACATGCGGTCGCAAGCGGCTCAAGCGGAGTAATAAAGGTGTGACCGCGCTCAGTTCCGCGGCAGCCGGGCCTCGGCTGGCGCATCCGGGTTCTGCGCGCGGTGGCGCAGCAAGTGGTCGGCGAGCACGCAGGCGACCATCGCTTCGCCGACCGGCACCGCCCTAATCCCGACGCACGGATCGTGCCGCCCGCGCGTCGCGACCTCCACCGCCTCGCCGCGCCGGGTCAGGCTCGGCTGCGGCGTCAGGATCGAGCTGGTCGGCTTCACCGCGAAGCGCACCACCACCGGCTGCCCGGTGCTGATGCCGCCCAGGATGCCGCCCGCATGGTTCCCGCCGAACGCCACCAGCCCGTCCTCGAGCCGCATGCTGTCCGCCGCCGCTTCGCCCTGCAGCGACGCCGCGCCGAACCCGTCGCCGATCTCGACGCCCTTGACCGCGTTGATCCCCATCAGCGCCCCCGCCAAGTCCGCATCGAGCTTCGCATAGACGGGCGCCCCCAAGCCCGGCGGCACACCCTCGGCCACCACCTCGATCACCGCCCCCACCGACGAGCCCGCCTTGCGGATCGCCCCAAGCGTCTCCTCCCACGCCAAAGCCGCCTCGGCGTCCGGGCAGAAAAACGGGTTCCTCTCCACCTCCGCCCAGTCCCATCGCGACCGGTCCACCCGGTCCGCCCCCATCTGCACCAGCGCCCCCCGGATGCGGACCCCAGCGCCGAGCACGCGCCGCGCCACCGCCCCCGCCGCCACGCGCATCGCCGTCTCCCGCGCCGAACTCCGCCCGCCGCCGCGGTAGTCGCGGATGCCATATTTCAGCTCATAGGTGAGGTCCGCATGGCCGGGCCGGAACCGCTCCGCGATCTCGCCGTAGTCGCGCGAGCGCTGGTCGGTGTTGGTGATCTCCAAGGCGATCGGCGTCCCCGTAGTGACACCCTCGAACACGCCCGACAGGATGCGCACCTCGTCCGGTTCCTGCCGCTGGGTCGTGAACCGCGACTGCCCCGGGCGGCGGCGGTCGAGCCAAGGCTGGATATCCGCCTCCGCGAGCGGCAGGCGCGGCGGGCAGCCATCGACGACGCAGCCGATCGCCGGCCCGTGGCTCTCCCCCCACGTGGTGACCCGGAACAGGTGCCCGAAACTGTTATGACTCACCGGCCACCGCAATATCCGGCGCCGTCGGATTCTTCATGCCCACGATATGGTAGCCGCTATCGACGTGGTGCACCTCGCCCGTCACGCCCCCCGAAAGCGGGCTCAGCAGATAAAGCCCGGCGCCGCCCACCTCCGCCAGGCTCACGTTCCGCTCGAGCGGCGAGTTGAGCTGGTTCCAGCGCAGGATGTAGCGGAAATCGCCGATTCCGCCGGTTGCCGCCAAAGTCTTCATCGGCCCCGCCGACAGCGCGTTCACCCGGATGCCGGACCCGCCCAGATCGGCCGCCAGGTAGCGCACGCTCGCCTCGAGCGCCGCCTTCGCCACCCCCATCACGTTGTAATGCGGCATCACCCGCTCGGCGCCCAGATAGGTGAGCGTCAGCAGCGACCCGCCCGGCCCCATCAGCGGGACAGCGCGCTGGCAGACCGCGGTGAACGAGAACGTCGAGATGTCGAGCGCCTGCAGGAACGCCGCCCGCGGCGTCTCCAGGTACTTGCCACGCAGGTACGCCTTATCCGCCCAGCCGATCGCATGGACCACGAAGTCGAGCCCGCCCCAGGCCCGCCCGATCTCCCCGAAGGCCGCGTCCATGCTCGCGTCGTCGCTCACGTCGCAGGGCAGCAGGATCTTGCTGCCGACGCTCTCGACCAGCGGCCGCACGCGCTTCAGGAGCGCGTCGCCCTGGTAGGTGAAGGCCAGCTCCGCGCCTTGCGCCGCACAGGCGGCGGCGATCCCCCAGGCGATCGAGCGGTCGTTGGCGACGCCCATGACGACCCCCCGCCGTCCTTGCATCAGGTTGCCTCGGGCGGGCAGGGCAGGGGTGCCGTTCGGCATGGGGCGTCTCGCTATGATTGGGACACCCCCTTGGCACGGGCCGCCACAGCCGGGCAAGAGGGCGCACCGCATGCGAGGAGCCGCCCATGTCCGACCCAATCCCGCCCGCCGACGACCCGTTCGCGCTATTCGACGCCTGGTTCGCCGAAGCCCGCGAGCACGAACCGAGCGACCCGAACGCCATGACGGTCGCCACGGCCACGCCGGACGGCCACCCCTCCGCCCGTATCGTGCTGCTTAAGGGCGTCGATCCCAGGGGCTTCGTGTTCTACACCAACTACCAGGGGCGCAAGGGCGCCGAGCTTATCGCCAACCCGCGCGCCGCCTTGCTGTTCCACTGGAAAAGCCTGCATCGGCAGGTCCGCGTCGAAGGCCCCGTGGAACAGGTCGCCGACACCGAGGCCGACGCCTACTTCGCCTCGCGCGCCCGCATCTCCCGCCTCGGCGCCTGGGCCAGCGACCAATCCCGCCCACTCCCGGCCCGCGCCGAGCTGGAGCGCCGCGTCGCCGCCCTCGATGCGCAATACCCGGACGCCATCCCCCGCCCGCCGCACTGGTCCGGCTTCCGCGTCCTCCCCGAGCGGATCGAGTTCTGGCAGGATATGCCCTTCCGCCTGCACGACCGCCGCCTTTATACCCGTGTGTCGTCCGGCTGGGCGCAGCGCATGCCGTCCGGCTGGGCGGAGCGCATGCCGTCCGGCTGGGCGCAGCAAGCGCTCTATCCCTGAAGCCAGCGCTCCTGTGCTAGCATCGTGGGAACGACAGGGAGGTCACGATGCCTATCCGCAAGCTGCTCCTGCCTCTCACCGGCACCGCCGCCGGCGAAGCGGCGCTCGCCACCGCGCTCCGCACCGCCCGCATCTGGGACGCGCATCTCGCCGCGCTGCACGTCCGCGTCGACAGCCGCGACGTAGCGCCGCTGGCCGGCGAGGGGCTCTCGGGCGCGATGATCGAGGAAATGATGTCGGCGACCGAGAAGGAAAGCACGGGGCGCTCGAACGCCGTCCGCGCGATGTTCAACCGCTTCGTCGAGCAGCACGGCGTCACCGTCGCCGCGCCCACCTGCGGCGAGGGCGCCACGGCGAGCTTCGAATCGGCGACCGGCCGCGAGGAGGACCTCGTCGCCCAGCTCGCCCGCCTCGCCGACCTCACCATCGTGCCGCATCCCGAGACGGGCGACGACGTCTCCTCGAGCGACGCGCTGCACGCCGTGCTCTTCGACAGCGGCCGCCCTGTGCTGATCGCCCCGCACGACACGCCGGCCAGCATCGGTGAGCGCATCTGCGTGGCCTGGAACGGCACCGCCGAGAGCGCCGCCGCCGTGCTGGCCGCGCTACCCTGGATGCAGCGCGCGCAAGCCGTCCGCGTGCTCTTCGCCGACGAGTACCAGCGCCGTGGCCCGACCGCCGCCGAGTTGCTCAAATACCTCGCGCTGCACGGCATCCGGGCCGAAAGCGCGCAGTTCCGCCCGATCGACCGCGAGGTCGGCCGCGGCCTGCTCGCCGCCGCTGCCGAGTTCGGCGCCGACTTCCTCGCCATGGGCGCCTACTCCCATTCCCGCCTGCGCCAGCTCATCCTCGGCGGCGTCACCCGGCATGTCCTCGAGAAAGCCCGCGTGCCCGTCCTGATGTGCCGGTAGGCGTGTGTTCGGCGTCGAGAGCCCGGCGACCCGCGCGGCCGTCCGCGCCTACGTCAAGCTCGTACGCACCGCCCGCGCGATCACTGACCGGCTCGAACCGCGCCTCGCCGCCGCCGGGCTGACGGCGACGCAGTTGGGCGTGCTCGAAGCGGTCCTTCACCTCGGGCCGCTCAGCCAGCGCGACCTCGGCCGCAAGGTCCTGACCAGCCCCGGCAACATGACGGACGTGATCGACAAGCTCGCGGCCCGCGGCCTGGTCCGCCGCCGGTGCCCCGCCGACCGCCGCAGCCGCGTCGTCGAGCTGACCGCCGCCGGGCAGGCGTTGATCGAGCAGGTCTTCCCCAGCCACGCCCGCGCCATCGCCGCCAGATTCGGCGCCCTCAGCGACGCCGAACTCGCCACCCTCGACGCACTCCTGCGCAAGCTCGGCCTTGATCCGGACCCGGTACGCACCACCTCTCCCTGTAATAGTTCGATATCGAACGATAGGAGCGACCCATGATCGAAGTCCGGCCCTTCGCCTCGCTCGGCCAATTCCAGAACGACTGGCTCCACGCCCGCCACCATTTCAGCTTTTCCAACTACCACGACCCCGCCCGCATGGGCGCCGGCTCCCTCCGCGTCTGGAACGACGACGAGATCGCCCCCGGTTCCGGCTTCGACCCGCATCCCCACCGCGATATGGAAATCGTCACCTACGTCCGCCAAGGCGCCATCACCCATCGCGACAACCTCGGCAATCAAGGCCGCACCGAGGCCGGCGACGTCCAGGTCATGAGTGCCGGCACCGGCATCGTCCACGCCGAATACAACCAGGAGCCGACGCCCACGCGCCTGTTCCAGATTTGGCTCACGCCGAACCAGCAGGGCGCCGCCCCGAGCTGGGGCACCCGGCCGATGCCAGGCTCGAACGCCGGCCTTGCGGTGCTTGCCTCAGGCGACGGCGAGGGCCTCCCGCTCCGCGCCGACGCCACCGTGCTCGCCGGTCGCCTGACGCCGGGCCAAACGATCGAATATCGCCCAAAGGCTGGCCGGACCGTGTACCTCGTGCCCGCCACCGGCAGCATCTCCGTCAACGGCGTGCCTGCGGCCGAGCGGGACGGGGTGCTGATCGAAGGCGAGGCGCGGGTCGAGATCGAAGCCAAGACCGCCGCCGAACTGGTGATCGTCGAGGTCGCTTGAACTAAGGCCAGGCCGGTCGCGTTGCCGGTGTGGAGGAAACCGCGATGCGCAAGGTTTTGCACATATTCGTCCTAAGCGCGATGGGCGTCGGCCTCGCCGGTTGCGTGGATGCGCAGCCCGGCTACTCGCCCTACGGCTACAATCAGCCCTACGGCTATGCCCAGCCTTATAGCTATGCCCAGCCCTACGGCTACGCCCAGCCTTACGGCTACGTCCAGCCTTATGGCTACGCCCAGCCCTATTATCGGGACCGCGGTGACCAGTTCCGGCGCGAGGAGGACCGCCGGCGCTATGACGACCGGGACCGTGGCGACCAGCAACGGCGTGCCCAGGAGCAGCGCGGCTTCCAGCAACAGCAGCAGCAGCGGGGCTTCCAGCAACAACAGGAGCAGCAACGCGGCCAGCAGCTACAGCAGCAGCGCAACCAGGAACTCCTGCGCCTCCAGCAGCAACTGCCGCATTAGCCGTCAGATGCCAGGCGGTAGATCGTCGTCGGCCGCATCGTCCGGTCCTCGAGGTCGAGGCTCGTAGCTACGTCATAGCGAGCGACCGCCGCCATTCCCGCCGGCAGATACGCCCGCCCCGGGTCGGCGATCCATACTTCTGCCTGCCCGGCGCACGCGCGCAGCCATGGCAGCACATGCCGGGTCATCGGCGCCTCGTAGCAGATGTCGCCGCAGAGAATAACATCCCAATCGCCCACGCTGCCCACCAGGTCCGCATGGCGCACCGCTATCTTGAGGCCGTTCAGCTCGGCGTTGAGCCCGATCGCCGCGGCCGCGACCGCGTCGATCTCCGCCGCCTCCACTCGCGCCGCACCGGCCCGCGCGCATGCCAGCGCCGCCACGCCGCACCCCGCCGCGAAGTCGAGCACCCGCCGACCCGCCACCTGCGCCGGCGCGTCCAGCACCCACCGCGCGAGCGCCTGCCCGCCCGGCCAGGCAAATGCCCAATACGGCGGCGCCACGTTCACTTCAGCCAGCCACGCCTCGCTCGCCTGCCAGAGTGGCGTGACCGCGTCCGCGAGATGCAGCAGCAATTCCGGCACCAGCGGCGGCCGCCCGGGGCGCGTGTTCACCCGGATGAACGCCGCCGCGTCTAAAGCCATCCCAGCCCGATCGCCGCTCCGAAGGCGAGCCCGGCCTCGCGGTTCAGCTTGAACAGGCGCAAGCAAAGCGCCGGGTCGTCGATGTCGAGCCGGACGATTTGCGCCGCCAGCAGCCCGGCCGGCAGCGCGAGCGCCGGATAGAACGGCCAACCCAGCCCTGCGAGCCACCCCGCCAGCGCGACCAGCGCCAGCGTCGCCGCATAGCACGCCGCAAGGAACGGCCGGGTCCGCTCGGCGAACAGCCGCGCCGTCGAGCGTATGCCCACGAGGGCGTCGTCCTCCCGGTCCTGGTGCGCATAGATCGTGTCGTAGCCGAGTATCCAGCAAAACGCCGCCGCGTACAGCGCCAGCGCCGCCCCGTCGAGCCGCCCGGCTGCTGCCGCGTACCCGAGCGGCGCTCCCCACCCGAACGTCACCCCCAGCATCGCCTGCGGCCACCAGGTTACGCGCTTGGCCAGCGGATAAACGGCCACGAGCACCAGCGAACCCACCCCGAGCGCCTCCGCCAGCGGCCGCAACTGCAGCAATATCAGGAGCCCCACCAGCGACAGCCCGGCCAGGAACGCCGCCGCCTGCCGCATCCCGAGCGCCCCCGACGCGAGCGGCCGTCCCGCCGTGCGCCCAACCCGCCGGTCCAGCTCCCGGTCCCACATGTCGTTCACCACGCACCCGGCGCCCCGCATCGCCAGCGCCCCCACCGCGAACAGCAGCACCAGCCACTCCGCCATACCCGCCCCAGGCCGCGCCAGCAGGATGCTCCAGAGCCCCGGCAGGAACAGCAGCCACGCGCCGATTGGCCGGTCGAACCGCGCGAGCAGCGCATAGGGCCGCCACCCCGCCGGCAGCCGGGCCACCCACCCGGCCGCCCGAATGTCCGTCCACGCCATGCTGCCCGGTCGCTCCACCCACGTCCTCTACATGCGCTTCGTCATGGACGCAAAGCTTGACCTTGCGCGGCCTCCACCCTTTGTTGTGGGGAACTCACGCATCTCGCGAACCCCGCGGTCGAGACCGCCGGATTGTCCGGGCCGCCGCAAGGAGGCGCCCCCAAGCGGCGGCCCAATCATATCAGGAGCACCATGTCCAACCCCGGAGAGGCAGACGACACGCCGATCACCTCCGTGCGCCAGCTCGTCGAGTACCTGGCCGGCGGCTGCAAGCCACGGGCGGAATGGCGCATCGGCACCGAGCACGAGAAGTTCGGCTTCGCGCTCTCCGACCTGCACCCGCCGCCCTACGCGCCCGACGGCATCCGCGCCATGCTGGAGGGCATCGCCGCCGAGGGTTGGGAGGAAATCCCGGACGCTGGCAACCCAATCGGCCTGAAAGGCCACGGCCGCCATGCCGGCGCCTCCGTCTCGCTCGAGCCCGGTGGCCAGTTCGAACTTTCGGGCGCTCCGCTCGCCGACCTGCGCGCGACCCAAGCCGAGTTGCAGGACCACTTCGCCGCCACCAGGCGCGCCGCAGCCCCGCTCGGCCTCGGCTTCGCCCCCCTCGGCTTCCACCCCCTCGCCACCCGCGACGCGATGCCCTGGATGCCGAAGAGCCGCTACGCCATCATGCGCCGCTACATGCCGCACGTCGGCAGCATGGGCCTCGACATGATGCTGCGTACCTGCACCGTGCAGGTGAACCTCGATTACGCCTCCGAGGCCGACATGGCGCAAAAGCTGCGCGTCGCCCTCGCTTTGCAGCCGGTCGCCACCGCGCTGTTCGCGAACTCTCCCTTCCGCGAAGGCCGGCCCAGCGGCTTCCAGTCGTTGCGCGCCCACATTTGGTCGGACGTGGACAACCAGCGCTCCGGCATGCCGGCGCTGTTTTTCGAACCCGGCTTCTCGTTCGAGCGGCACGTCGAATGGCTGCTCGACATGCCCATGTACTTCGTGCTGCGCGACGGACGCTACGTGGACCTGGCCGGCCGCTCCTTCCGCGACTTCATCGCCGGGCGCATCCCCGAGGCGGGCGTGGCGACCGTGGGCGACTTCGCCGACCACGTGACCACCGCCTTCACCGACGTCCGCGTTAAGCGCTTCCTCGAGATGCGCGGCGCCGACGCCGGCTCGCCCGCGATGATGCTGGCGCTTGGCGCCTTTTGGGTTGGCATCCTCTACAACGACGCGGCGCTCGCCGCCGCCGATGCGCTCGTCCGCCGCCATCCCTGGAGCGCGTACCCAATTCTTCGTGAGCGCGTGCCGCGGGAGGGTCTCGACACCCCGCTCGCCCCCGGCACCCTCCGCGACCTCGCCCGCGACGCCGTCGCCATCGCGGCAGACGGCCTGCGCGCCCGGCATGCGGCTGGTTTCTCCGACGAAACTGGATTTCTCGATCCGCTGGCCGCGATCGCCGCCGGCGCGCCGACCCAGGCTGAACACGCATTGCGGCAATTTCATGGCCCCTGGAACGGCAACGCAGGGATAGCATTGCGTTGTGGGGCTGTGTAGCTACAATGCGGCTATGACAATATTCGCCTTGATCGGCATCGTGACTTCGGATGAATAGATGTTGATGTCTGACCTCACATCCCCGGTGCCTATCGCCCCCCCGTTAGAGGACACCGTTGCGGTGCGGCTCCGGCTGATCGGTCAGATGGAGGCGGTAACCCTCGACGGCCGCAGCGTCCTGCCGCCTGGCAAGAAAACCCGCGCCCTGCTCGCCATCGTCGCCCTCGCCGCGCCCCGGCCGGTCCTGCGCGCCCGCCTCGCCGAGCTGCTATGGAGCCGCCGCCCCGAGGAACAGGCCCGCGCCAGCCTGCGCCAGGAAATCCATCGCCTGCTCGACGTGCTCGTCACGGCCAGCGTCGACATCATCACCGTGGCCCGCGACCACATCGTGCTGCGGTCGGACGTCGTCTGGATCGACGTGGACGAGGTCACTCGCGCCACCCCCGACGACCCCGCCGCCCTCGACCGTCTCGACGGGCAGCTCCTCGAAGACCTGGATGGCGTCGATCCCGCCTTCGACACGTGGCTGAAGCTCGAGCGCGACCGCCTGCGTGACCGCGCCCGCGCCGTCGCTGAAGCGTTGCTGCTCGCCCAGACCACGCCGGAGGCCGTGATCGCTGCCGCCCAGCGCCTCCTCGCCATCGACCAGGCCCATGAGGGCGCCTGGCGGGCGCTGATGCGCGCCCATGCCGAGCACGGCGAGCGCGGCATGGCGATCCAGGCCTATGATCGGTGCCGCGCGGCGCTGTCCGAGCTGATGGACGCGACTCCCTCGCCCGAAACGCAGCGCCTGCTCGCCGAAATCCGTGGCGAGGAGGTGCATCCGCCCGCTCCCCCTCCTGCGGAGCCGCCCCCCGCCCGGCGCCCGTTCCCCCGTGCCGGGCCGCGCATCGGCGTCATGCCGTTCCGGGCGAGTGGCGGCGACGACGAGGCCATGCTCGCGATCGGGCTCACCGCGGAGATCACCGCAGCGCTCGCCCGCTACCGGTCGTTGTTCCTGGTGTCGATCACCTCGGCGACGCTCGCCGCCGAGGCAGGGGACCGCGCGGCGTTGCGCACTCCGCTCGGTCTCGACTTCGTCCTTACCGGCTCCGTCCGCCGTGGCGGCGACCTCATCCGGGTCAGCGCCCAGCTTCGCGAAGTGCGGAACGGCGAGCAGGTCGTCTGGGGACGCCATTTCGACTGCGATCCCGCCGATCCGCTCACCGCCCAGGACGAGACGGCCGCCGCCATCGCCGCCCAGCTTGATTCCGAGATCATGATGGCCGAGAGCCGGCGCGCCCTCCTGGCCCCCAACCGCGAGGCGAGCCCGTACGAGTTGGTGCTGCACGTCATGCCGGCGCTCTCGCGCCTCGAGCGGGACGAGTTCATGGCGGCCGGCGAGAAGCTGCGCCAGGCCCGCGAGAGCGCCCCTCCCTACGCCGCCGCGTATGCCTGGTCCTCGCTCTGGATGGTCTTCCTCGTTGCCCAGGGATGGACGCAGGATCGCGCGGCAGCCTTGCAGGACGCGGCGATCTGGGCCGAGCGCGCGATCACCCTCGACCCGCAGGATGCGCGCGCCTTCACCTTCGCCGGGCACGTCCGCGCCTATTTGCAGCGGCGCCCCCGCGAGGCCCTCGCCCTCCACGAACGCGCCCTCGCCCTCAACCCCAGCCTCGGCCCCGCCTGGGCGCTGTCCGGCGCCGCCCATCTATACCTCGGCGAGATTGCTGAAGCCGAGCAGAAGCTTGCCCGCTACAAGCAACTCCTGCCGCTCGACGCTTACGCCTTCTTTTATGACTCCACACTCGCCATGCTCGCACTCACCCGCGGGGACTTCGAGGCCGCTGCCGGCGCCGGGCGCAAGGTCAGCGAGCTGAACCCGCTCTTCGCGACAGCCTGCGAAGCCTATCTCTCGGCGCTAGGCCACCTGCGCGAAACCCGGGAAGCCGCGACCGTCCGACGCCGATTGCTTGCCATCAACCCGGACTTCACCATTCAGCTTTTCCTGACCACCACCCCGTTCCAACGCCCCGCCGACCGCGACCTCTTCGCCGCAGGATTGCGCTTGGCTGGGATCACCGAAACTTCCGCATCTTAACGCTCGCCAAACCCCAAGAAGCCACTCTGAGGCGCCGGCGCGCCGCCATCGGCCGCAAAAAGCCGTGGCGCGGTCGGCGCCGGCCGCGGCTGCGCCACGCGCACCTGGCGGGCCGGCCGAGCCAGCCGTGCTGCGTGCCGCTCCGCTAAAACCTGCTCGCGCGTCAGCTTCGCCACCACCGGCGGCGCCGGCGCGGAAGTGTCGCCAGCGCGCATCGACAGCAGCAGGAAGGTGATCTGGTTCCGCCCGAGGTCGATCGAGAGGTCCAGCGGCGTCTGGCCCAGCACGTTATGGCCGTTGAGGTCCGCCCCGCGGTTGAGCGCGTCGCGCGCCGTCGCCTCGTCGCCACGGTTGATCGCGTCGAACAGCGCCTCGTTGGGAGGCAGGTCGGTCGCTGCCCGGCCTGTCTCCGCGGCAGGCGCCTGGGTAGCGCGCGAGCCTGGCAGGGCCGGCGGAGGCGCTTCCCGGGTAGGCTGCTTAGAGACGCCTACTTGCGGCCGGGTCGGGTCCACTTGGGCCTGTGCGCCAGTGGGCCAAGCAAGCAACGTGCATGCCGCACCTGCGAGAAGAAGACGGAATGACATCATACTGCCTGTTTACCGCGCCTGGCCGCCGAAGCAAACCACGCTTTCGCTCCAATCATTTCCCCGACACTCTTCAACAATCAGTTGAGGACAGCAAGCCCGATCGTCAGATAGCTCGCATACGCCACCCACACCGCGTAGGGCAACAGCAATCCTGCTGCCACTGCGCTGACCCGCCGGAACATCGCGATCGTGGCGACGATCAGCGCCAACAGCGCCAGGATGACCGCCACCCCGGCCCAAAAACTATGCAATCCAAAGAACACCGGCGTCCACAGCGCATTGAGCAGCAACTGCCAGCCCCACAGCCGCAGCGCCGCATAGGCCCGCTTCGGCCAGTCCCCCCGCCGCCGCCACACCAACCACGCCGAGACGCCCATCACGATATAGAGCGCCGTCCAAACCGGCCCGAACAACCAATCGGGCGGCGTGCCGGGCGGGTGCGTGAGGGTGCGATACCATCCGGCCACCGCCGTCGCCGTGAAGCCAGCCCCGCTCACCCCCACGAGCAAGCAAAGCCCAATGAACCCGGCCAAAGCCAAATAACCGCCCCCGGCGGAACGACGTCGCGGCTGCTCTACATTCTGGAAGACACGTCCCTCCTATCCGTCCCGCTTATCTAGGACGCCAAAGCGCCAGCGCAAACCGCTCATCCTATCCTTCCGCCTCGCGCCGCCACGCCACCACCACCGCGCCGAGCAAAACCAGCAGCGCCGCCCAGCCCGGCAGCAGCGGCGTCGCGTCCACTCCCGTCACGACATAGGCTCCCCGCTCCGGCAACCCGATCCAGTCGCTGCCGGACGCCGCCCGCCCCGGCGCGGTCCGCCGCAACTCCGGCGCGCCGTCGCCAAGGAACCGCACGCTGCCGCCCGACGCCCGCGCCTCCCCCGCCAACTTGCTCGCCGTCGCGCGCAAATCCGCGAACTCCGCCGGGTCGGTAATCCCTGCAGCCGCGAATGCTGCATGCACCCCGTCGCTCACCCGCCACACGCCCGGCGCCGCCGCTGGCATGGTCCCCCGGTTCACCCCCGGCGTCACCGCCTCGAGCGCCAGCCGCGTCATGCTCCCATCCGGCGCCGTCACCGACACCTCGCCGGGCGGCCCGTCCGCCAGCGTGCGCCGCTCCACCAAGAGCCGCCCCGCCTCGACCCGCGCCGTCAGCGCCTCCTCCTCCAGCGCCGGCTCCTTCATCAGCCAATGCGCGATCCGCCGCAGCAACTCCGCTTGCGGCCCACCGCCGTCATGCCCGCGCGACCACAGCCATATTTGATCGGACAGCAGCATCGCCACCCGTCCCCGCCCGACGCGGTCGAGCAGCAGCAACGGCGCCCCACCCGGCGTCGCCAGCACCGCCTGCCCCGTCACGCCGCCCACCGCCACCCGCCGGTACCACGGCCCCCACTCCGGCGGTTTGCCCGCGAGCCAGCCCGGCAGCCCCTCGGTGACCGGGTGCCGCTCGCCGAGCGCCGTTACCGCAGCCGTGAACTTGTCCTCGACCACCCCCGCCGGTTGCGCCGGCAGCACGTCCGCAAGCGGCGTCGACGCCAAGGTGGTCGTCCCCACGAACTCCGGCCCGGTCTCGAGCAGCAACGCGCCGCCGTCCCGCACGTAATCCGCGATGTTGCGCAGGTAGTTGGACGGCAGCAGCCCCTGGTTCTCGAACTGGTCGAGGATGATGAGGTCGAAATCCCGCACCTTCACCTGGAACAGCTCGCGCACCGGGAAGGCGATCAGCGCCAGCTCGTTCAGCGGCGTGTCGTCGTTGCGGTCGGGCGGCCGCAGGATCGTGAAATGCACGAGGTCCACCGCCGGATCGGCTTTCAGCAGCCGCCGCCAGGTCCGCACGCCCGGGTTCGGTTCGCCCGACACCAGCAGCACGCGCAACCGGTCCCGCACGCCGTTCACCTCGACGATCGCCCGGTTGTTCACCTCCGAGACCTCGCCCGGCAACGCTTGCGCCTGCAGCTCAAGCAGCGTGCGCCCGGGCCGCGTGACCGGCAGCTCGATCCGCTGCTCCACCCCGACCGGCGCCTGCACGGTGCGCGGGGCCGCCCCGTCCTGCCGCACCGTCACCGCCGCCGGCTGCCCGGCATCGTCGGCGCCCAGATCCTCCACCACGTAGCGCACGGCGACGCTCTTGCCGACGATCCCGAACGGCGGCGCCTCGATCACCCGCAACCGCCGGTCCCGCTCCTCGCCCCGCGCCGTGATCAGCGCATGGAACGGCACCGGCAGGGCAGGGGACATACCCGCGGAGGAGGCATCGGTCGCCTGCCCGTCGGTGATCGCGACCACGCCCGCCAGCCGGTCGCGCGGGATGTCCGCGAGCGCCCGCGTGACCGTGGCATCGAGCGGCGTACCGCTGCCAGGCGGCACCGTAACGGTCCGCATCTCCAGCCCGGGAATCCGTCCCGCCTCGGCCAACAGCTTGTCCCGTGCCGCATCCCGCAGCGCCGCGCGGTCCCCTAGCGCCATCGACCCGCTCTGATCGACCACGAGCAGCCCGATATCCGGCTGCACGTCCCGCGTCTCCTGCACCAGCCGCGGCCCGGCCAGCCACGCCAGGACCACCGCAAAGGCCAGCGCCCGCCACGCCACACCCCGCGCCCGCCGCGAGGCCGCGAGCGCCAGCACCGCCACGCACAGCACTGCCAGCGCCGCCAACGCCCAATCCGGCACCAACGGGGCGAAACGCAGCGCCGCCACCGCCTGCTCGGTCCGCATCTACTGGCCCAGCCGCTGCAGGATCGCCGGCACGTGCACCTGGTCACCCTTGTAGTTGCCGGTCAGCGCGTACATCACGAGGTTCACCCCGAACCGATACGCAAGCACACGCTGCCGGTCGCCGCCAGGGATTGTCGTAAATGGGTGCTCCCCGGAAGCATCGGTCGCCCATGCCGCCGCCCAGTCGTTGCCGCCGATGATGACCGGGCTCACCGAATCGTTACCTTGGTCGCGGTCCCGCCCGATCCATACCGTCCCGCCCTCGAACCGCCCCGGAAAATCCCGCAACAAATAGAAAGTATGCGCCAGCACGTCCCCGCTCGTCAGCGGCGTGAGCGGCGGCACCGTCAGGCCGCCCGGCCTGGAGATCCG
>JAABUX010003434.1_pt1 | contig 20996 bp, 12 predicted proteins | sample 5561851 | NCBI WGS metagenome assembly JAABUX01 (sample SAMN10711883, study PRJNA513361) | rock metagenome | isolation source: Antarctica rocks | place: Antarctica: Victoria Land, Richard Nunatak red sandstone | collected 2016-01-03 | reverse complement strand
GTGAGTACGGCGGCCGTGAGCGGCGGGACTATAGCTCGCCCCTCCGCATCGACGTAAGGGGTGGGGAGATGCCGAGCCAGACCTCGCGCTCCCTCAACTCCGGTTGTCTGGAGCCACTTCTCCACGGTATCTTGGGGCAGCGATGAAAAAAGATCTGTGTAGTTGTCGACATAGAAATGTATCCGGGCCCCCTCGTCCAGGAGAGCAGCGCCTAACCAGGCCATGACGAGATCCGGGTACACGACTGCCATCTCCATGAGGATGCCTTTGACGTCCTCGTCATCAACAAGGTGGTTGGCGACGAGAGCGGCGACGGCCAGACGAGCGGCACGGTCAGGGTCTTTGACGACGAACGCCCGCAGTATTTGACTCCAGTTGTAGCCGCCCGCGCCAGCATGACGAGTTGCTACGTCGAGCAGCTGCCAGACAGCATCCTGAAGACGCTCGTCGTCAAGCAGCGTCGGAATGTTGTCGGCCTGCTGGACCATATAGGCGACTGCGTCTGTCGCGGCGCGTACAGCACCCGCGTCGCCGCTCTCCCCGGCCGTCACTAGTCTTTGTAGAGATGCAACATACTGCATCGTATCAACGCCATGATCCATGGCAACCATCAGGAACGATTGCAGGAACACCGGCGCGAGCTTGCCGGCATCAACAAGCCGTAGCGTGCGCTCAAACGCATCGGTCGCTTTGGGCGCGACGGTAAACAAGTGGTACGCAAGCGTCGGGTTACTCCGCTCCATCTCATCAATGAGTTGGTTGAGGTGCGTCATCATAAGGTGCGGGGATGCCATTGATTCGAGCAGGCCGATAACATATCCGCGAGCAAGGCCAACGGATTGCTGGCGAGTAGCCGCACGGACAAAGAGGTCCAATAGCGTGGCGTCCGAGTCTAGCTTGCCTATCTCGCACCCCAACGCCGAGGCGCTGACGGCGGCATCAGACAGTAGCCAGTCCAACTCATCTTCCAGGATCGAACGGTGCTGATAGAGATAGCCGGCAAGCGCCTTCATCTCCGTCTGCCATTCCCTCTCTTTTCCTCGAAGCGTGGCATGCCAGGGATGCATGCTCACGGCGGCGCGCAACCTACCGGGTATGTCCTTTGGCTTGAGTCGCTCCAGCCACGCCCGCACCTCATCGATGTACGTGTCGGGCTGTCGACGATGGCCGTTGGCAGGCACGGCGTTGTAGCGCAGCCACATGTCAACCTCGGCGGACGCCTGGACGCGTATGTCGTCGGTGATCGTCTCCAGGTTAAAGAGCGCCTCCAGGGCCGGCAGGCGCTTCGCGCCCAGCAAGGTTCGCGCGTGCTTGACGGCGATTTTGAGCGATTCGACGCCAAAGTGCTGAGATGCGGCTGCCACGTCGACAAGGAGGTCCACGGCAAGGTCGAGAGCATCCGCCCATTCCTCCGAAGACGCGGGGCTCCATTCGGCGGGCGGTATGCGGCTCGCTATCATGGGCGGTTCGACCGCCCGCGATGGGGAACGCTTGAATAGGGAGTCGAGAGCGGCAAGCCCAAGCGACGACACACGAGGATCGACGGAATAGACGCGATCACGCAACAAGGGTAGTCGTTGCGCAAATGGTAGAGCGGTTCCCGAAAGAACGATGTGGAACAACTGCTGCCACATCTTTGTCGCATTGTTCGCGATAAGGGGCTCGTTTTCCGCGGCCGCCAGACGCAGCAAGATTGCTTCGGCATCGCCAAAGTACGCGGGGAAAGCGGCTAGCCTCTCGGCGAGCCACACCAGGGAGCGCCGCGCTGTCGCGGGGCCAAGAGGCGCTCCATTGATCGCCAGGAGTTCCTCGTCGCCGGCGCGCGCTATGACCGAACGAAGCCGCGGGAGATAGACGGACGGGTCGATCTCCGTCAAGGTCACCAGGGCATGTATCGTTGCGGGATTGGCCAGCTGTCCGGGAGCATATCCAGTGGCCCAGTGCCGAAAGTAGTCGCCAACACGGCGGCGTACCTCCTCCGACGCACTGTTTCTCACCCGGTTGATAAAAGGCTCAAGCAACGATAGGGGTAACTTGCCGAGGAAGGCGTCTGGGTCGTCCTCACACCAGCGGCGCCATGCTCTCTCGAAAGCCGCCTGGGCGACGATCTCCGGCGTAATGTACCGATAACGTCCAGCCCTGGCGACAAATCCGGGCACATCGTGCAAACGGTCGGCAACCGACAGGACAATGCTCCGGTCGAGACCTGTCAGCGCGCATAGGTCGTCAAGCTCGCGGGCGACATCATGTTTGTACCCGACTCTGGTCACCAGTGACAGCGCCTGGATGACGGTCAATTCTTGATCGCTCAGACGCCGCTGCAGATACTGGTCGACCGAGTCCAGCACGGGACCAAGGTGACCCGCGGCAGTAATGAGAGCGTCACGCTCACAAAGGTCGGCGGCGAGCCGCACGAATCCACTTGAGAGGGCGACGTAGGCCCGCAAATGGTCGGACGGGACGGCCGGAAAATTTGCTTCCAGGATCGTGATCAGCGTTGCCTCCGGGATACGCTCCAACCTTGTATCCAGGCCAGATAGCGCGCAGTCACTGCCGGCGTCGATAGCGATAACCCGCACACGCCGGAGGTGGCCCTGGACAATGTACGCGAGGCGCGCGCGCGCTTCTGGGGAGCACTCGTCGGCGACCAGCACGGCCTTCAGCGACTCATCATTTGCCAGTTGGTAGGCTATCGACCGGGCCAGATTGTCGTCGTCGGTGTAGTAAACGAACCCCTCCAGAGCAGGGTGAGAAGCCAGCATTTCATACACCAGCCGTGTCTTGCCCACTCCCGCCTCTCCCTGTATGGCGAGGATAGCGTCACTTGGAAGCGTCGCCAGATCCACGTGCGCGCTGATCCGCAGGCCGATTGCCTCCCACTCGGGAACAGAGATATAGATTGGTGTCGTGTGGCGGGCGCTTGCCCCCCAGGCCCGCAAGTGCTGAGCCATCTCATGCAGCCTGCCGCCGGTAAAGATAGAAACCAACGGAGGGAACCAATTGGCCCAGGCAGCGAGGTTGCTCGCCGTCAACACCATGGCGTCCGGCGCATTCGGGTTAATCTCCCGTACGCACCTGTTCAGCCATGTCGTCCAGTCAGCCTTTGTACGATCTGGCATGTCGTCGCAGACGCAGTAACGGTAGGCGTACCCGTCGCCGAGGCGCGCGCGAACGTAGTCCGCACTCTCTTTAAGTATCTCGTTGCGCAGGTCAGCCTCGCTCGTGTCGCGATACTCCGATGCCTTGTATTGCCAGACCGTTGGCACGGTGAGCCAACCCGACGTATCGCCCGGGACGGCGTCATCGACGCGCGTATCGACGCCTCCATCCGGTATGTTAACGCGCAGGTTCGGGTGAATGGAGGAGAGGGTGACGCCCCCCGCAAAACAGTGGGCATGGATAAGCTGATCGACGAGGTAGGTGAATCTGTCGCCACCTGACGTTCGACCGTAGTTGATGATACCGCGGGCGTCTATTGTCGGCATGCTACATACATTACCACGAACCGTGTCATCAGGTCACGCGCACCCCAGGGTCTGTGAATTCTACACCTGCGACCGCCGTCGCAGGCCCCCTGCACGTAGAATTCACAGGCCGTGACGCGTACCCGCGCTTATGACGCTCGTCGCGCCACGGTAGATGAAGCAGCATCCGGCCGATGGTGGGAGAGGCGCGAGGGCCACCAGTTCCAGCGGCCCAGCAGCACGACGATGGAGGGGACCAGCAGCGTGCGCACCAGGAAGGTGTCCAGCAAGATGCCCACCCCGATGCCAAGGCCCAGCTGGCGTATCTGGTCGCTGGCCCCGAAGACCCCGGCCACCACGAAGGTGGCGGCCAGGATCAGGCCGGCCGAGGTCACGGTGGTCCCGGTCACGCCCAGCGCCCGCGTCACCGCCACGGGCAAGGGGTCGCCGTGCGCCTCCTCGCGGATGCGGCTCATCACCAGGATGTTGTAGTCCTCGCCCAGCGCCATCAGGAAAATGAACATCAGGAAGGGCAGCACGAAGTTGAGCCCCGCGGCGCCGCCCAGGCGCATGAAGACCAGCACGGCGAAGCCCAGCGAGGCGAAGTAGGACAGGGCCACCGTGGCCACCAGGTAGAGCGGGGCCACCAGGCTGCGCATCACGATGGCCAGCAAGAGGGCGATCAGCAGCAGCACCACGGGCACGATATGCCCCAGGTCCGTATCCGAGGCGTGGCTCACGTCGTAGCCGACCGCCGCCTGGCCGGTGACGCCGCCGTCGACCGCCCCGACCGACCGCGCCACCGCGTCGACCGCCTGCCGCACGGAGGGCATAGCCTGCAGCGCCGTGGTACTGCCCGGGTCGCCGGCGGCGAGCCTGGTGTAGAACTCCACCGTGCGGCCGTCCGGGCTGACGAACTGCGCCAGCGCGCGGTAGCCGCTGTAGGTCGCGGGCGCGACGGACGGCGGCGGGGTCGGCGGCAGGTTATTGGGCGGGCCAAGCTGTGCATAGGCTTGCGCGAGCCGATCCGGCGCGATGGCCCGGCCGTTGGGATTGAGCAGCCCGTTGACGGAGTTGAAGACGCTCTGCCTGCCCAGACCGTCCTCGGCGCGCTGTATCACCGTCAGATCGTTCCAGACCGGGGCTCGGAAGCGCAACAGCACGTCGGTCGGCCGGGCCACCGCGGCCGGGAAGTGCGCGTTGAGCGCGTCCGTGCCTCGGGCCGAGTCGCTGCCCGCCGGGCCGGTGATAGAGCCGTTGAAGCCGGCCGGCGCGTACCCTGTCGCCAGCAGGGCCAGCGCGCCGAAGAGCAGCGCGCCCAGGGCCAGAGTGAGGACCGGACGCCGCACCACCTGGCCCGCCAGGCGCCCCCACAGGCCCGTGCGCTCCGTCCCTGGCGTCACCTTAGACGGCCAGAACGTGGCGGAACCGGCCACGGCCAGTAGCGCCGGGAGCAAGGTCAGCGCCGCCAGCAGCATCAGGGCCACGCCGATGGCCAGACCGGGTCCCAGACTGTGGTAGATGCCGAAGGTGGCGAACAGCAGCGACAGCAGCGCCACCACGACCGTGCCGGCCGAGAACAGGATCGACTCGCCGACGCGCTCGACCGCGCGCGCCACCGCGTCGGCCGGGGGCAGGCCGCGGCGCAACTCCTCGCGCACGCGCAGGGTCAGGAACAGGCCGTAGTCGGTCCCCGCGCCGAGCACCAGCACGGTCAGGATGATCTGCGTCACGCTGGACACTTGCAGGCCGAGCTGCGAGGCTTTGGCGATGACCGGCCCGGCCAGGATCAGCGTCAGCGCGGCCGGGAACAGGGTAATCAGCGGAGCCAGCAGGGCGCGGAACACCAGCAGCAGCAGCACGATGATGACCAGGAAGGACAGCAGGTTGGTGGCGCGCTGGGCGCGGTTGGAGGCGTGCTGGTTGTCGTAGCTGGAGGCCAACTGCCCCGTAAAGTGCAGCGTCAGTCCACCAGGAATGTAGGACGAGGTGAAGGCGCGGCGCACGCCGTCGACGACCGCGCCGCCCTCCTTGCTGGAGGCCGTTACGTCCACCGCGACGAGGGTTTTGTGGGCGTGGCCGTCGCGCGAGGCGCCCTGGTCGCGCACCACCGTCACGTGCGCCAGGCGGCCGACATCGCCCGCGAGGCGCGTCAAGGCCGCGTCGTCGGCCGCCGTGAGTGGGGCGTCATCGCGCACGGCCACGATTTGGGCCGATACCAGGTTGGAGGGCTGGAACGGATTGGCCAGCCCGATGGCGTGCAACACCGGCGACGAGGCGGGCAGGAACGAGCTGTTGTCGCTATTGACCAGGCTGGACAGCGACGGGAACGCCCTGACGCACACGGCCGTCAGCAGCAGCCAGAAGACGATCACGACGACGCGGTAGCGCACCATAAGGCGCCCGATCATGGCCACGGTAGCCTATCCTCCCGGCGCGACGCGCGACACACGTCGCACGACGGTTATCCTCCGGCGCAGCGCGTTGTCGCGCCCCTATCTAGAGCCTGTTATGCACTTTAGAAGCATGAGTGAAAGGGTTATTTCAAGGAGGTTAAACGCGAAGCGCACGAATCGTAACAAAGACATGTCCTAAGCACGGACGGGCTGTGCTGCTAGCCCTGGCTGAGCAGCCACACTTTCTATTTACGCACTATATCCTCAATATATCTAAAGGAAGGCTTTCGCAAATCGCTCTAAAAGTTCATAACAGGCTCTAGGCGTCTTCAAATAACTGCTTTACGCCTTCGATAATTTCACGTACCCGGGTGGCCGATAAGCTCCCGATGAACTCTATATCGGTTAAGGCCGACATGCTGACCGTATAGATCTGAGAAACGTTGACGACACATTCTGGATAAGGAAGCTTCGCCTCGTTGCAATCATTCACATCGAGTAGCACGTTTCCAGGCACCCTGGCTCGGTTAAGATTGCCTGTTAATGCACACATAACCGTGGTTCTAATCCCGCTCTGGTTGACTCCATCGCTCTGGATAACGACCATGGGGCGTCTCTTCGCGGGCTCCGAATCTTCCGGGTCTCCCAGGTCAACCCAATAGATGTCACCCTGGAAGATCACGCGTCTTCGTTGAGCACGCGGTTTATATGCTTACGCATGGCGAACGGAAGTTCTGTGTCGTCAGAATCGGACTCGATGCCATTAGAACCATACGCCTCTGTAAGTTGCGCCAGAAACGCCGCCCTTGTGCTATCGATGGGGGGCGGGGCAAGGTGGCGCTCACTCGGCGGCAGGAGACGTTGTTGCTCACGAGCCGCTGCGTACTCCTCACGTGAGCGTAACTCGGAGGTATTAGGCATCGCCGCGTTTGCCTTTGGCGCGCCTCCCATGAGCAGCCTAAATTGCCTTCGATGGAACATCGGTAGCACATCCTCTGCCGCAGGCGAGTAATCGAGGCAACGTTTATGCATGTATGACGTCCTCCATGTCGATAATCTTGCCTTTCCACCCGCCCGCTATTTCCGGTGAATGGGTAGCAACGATCACCTGAGAGCGTGGGTTAAGAATCTTGATGGAGGAAATGACTTTAGCTTGCCACTCAACATGCAGGGACAACTCCGGCTCGTCGGCCAGGAACACAAATGGCTCCTCTTTTTGTAGTAATGTTTCGATAAGCAAGATTAACAATTGCTTCTCGCCCGACGAAAGGTCGTCAGTGAGAAGCCTTTTGCCGTCCTTGCGTATGGCTAACTCACCATTGGAAATGTCAACCTCCTTGTCATCAATGAACTCTCTAAGTATCTGAACAAACCTTTCGATTGGCTGGAAAATCTGCTGCCTTCTGCCTTGCGCTTGGAGAGACAAATTAATAATGTATTGCGTTCTCTTCAATAGAGGAAAAGGCATTATGCTATCTATCAGTCGTTGCCCTAAGTCTACGGAGGGTTCGTTAGTCTCCTTTTGGCTAAAGAGAGTGTCACGGAGTGTGATAACGCTCTCTCTCAGGGCCGCGATATGCTCATCAATCCTTTTGGATACATTGCTGTCAAGCGTCCCTAAGTCTTTATATGCTTTTGTTAAGCCCTCTTTTCCTTCGCCAATATCCGCATTTTGTGCGTCGCGCGGATCGAAAGTGTCGAAGTCCTTGTTATACAGCATTGAAACGAGGACTTCGTGCTGGAAGTTGGAGGAGACTTTACTTGCCTCTCCGGCCAGCGAGAGTTGGTACTTCGTGAGTTGCTGTACCAAGTCTTCTAATCGCTGATCAATTGCGGGTCGCTGGATTCGACGCCTCGAAAATGGCTCTTCATCTACGTAAACAGCCTCGGACGCCACTCTATGAACAGAAAGGCTAGCAACGTTTATAAGCAAGCCAATTTGCCCTTTTAATTCGCTAACGGCCTCTCCCATCCGCGCATTCAGTAAATGTCTCCTAGCAGCGAAAAGAGGCTCTTCGTAGACAGCTCTAGGGTCGGCAGGTAAAGTATAGGACTTGGAACCTATTTGAAAGGCAATCCCTTCAGCATTTTTATTAACTATTATTGTTTGCCTTTCCCTTTTGCTTCTGAGAGTGATGGTGATAGATTTGAAGTCGAGGGTCGTGAGAATCCTTAAGTCAACCCGCAGAGCGCCTTGCAAGAGGTTTATGAAAGTAGTCTTACCTGAGCCGTTCCTCCCGATGATGATATTGACATCAGAATGGAGCTTGGTGACCGCTCGATATTGGCCCCAAAAGCCGTCTATCTCGACCCCAGTTATGTGGAACAGCGCACTCATGTTAGGACCGGGCGTGTCTGAGATATCGCTAGTATTCTTATTTGGCTCAGTTGTGTTGACCACTTCACCCCCTAGTGTGTCCAGGCGTTAGTAGTATAGCGCCTATCGAAGGGAACTGTCACATTAACGCGTAGCAAGGAGGTGTGATGCATGCGAGCGCATGCTTGCCTGCGGTCATTCAGTAAGGATCGCTCGGTAGTCGGCGGCGGGCAGGTGATGGCGACCAGGGCTGAAATGTTCTCGAATCGGTCCGAATGGCTCGAGGAATCGCTGAGCCTGTTCCGGGGACTTGAACCAGCCCACCGCGTTGGAGGATAGGGTCTCTCCCGCACTTCTGGTGCACAGGGGCTAGAACGCGTCCACAGCCACGATAAGGCGTCATCACGTCGGTAGCAGAGACGATCGAATGGGGCTCCCAACGCCATCTAAGAGCCTGTCTGCAATCGCATTTTAGCCCTGTGAGATAGGCAAACATAGAGGCAAGCATAGGCAGTGTATCGCCGTTAAGCGAGCTCCCGAACGCCATAACCCGCCAATCGAGAGGCTTGCAGCGGACTTTTTGTCTATTGCAGACATGCTCTTAGTCGCCGTCGTTTGCCATGCGACTTCAGTCGCAGGCGTCAATTGTAATACTGGCAACTGGCTACTCGCGCCGTACCAGGGCCAAAAACTCGGCGCGGCGGCCGGGGTCCGCGTCGAGCTCTCCCAGCAGGCAACTGGTCACGGTGCGGCTGCCCGGTTTCCGCACCCCGCGCATAGCCATGCAGAGGTGCTCGGCCTCCAGCACCACGCCCACGCCGCGCGGGCGCGTCACCGTTTGCACCGCTACGGCGATCTCGCGCGTCAGGCGCTCCTGCAACTGCAAGCGCCGCGCGTAGAGTTCCACAATGCGCGGCAGCTTGGAGAGACCCAGCACCCGCCCGGCGGGGAGGTAGGCCACGTGGGCGCGCCCGAAGAACGGCAGCATGTGGTGCTCGCACAGCGAGTAGAACTCGATGTCTCGCACCAGCAGCAGCTCGTCGTAGTCCTCGGCGTACAGGGCGTTGCCGACCACCCCGACCAGACTTTGGCGGTAGCCGGAGGTGAGGTAGGAGAGCGAGCGCGCCACGCGCAGCGGTGTGTCCACCAACCCCTCGCGCTCCGGGTCCTCGCCGATTTCCTCCAGGAGCGTATGGGTTAACTCGGCCACCCGGGCTTTGTCTGGCGCGCCGGGCGGATGCCGGCCGTCCCGCCCGACGTCCGGCCCCTCGTCTCTCCCGGAGGCGACATCCCAGTCGTCGGCGTCGTAGCCTTGGCCTTCTCGATCTATCGTGTCTCTATCTCCTCCAGGCTCGTCACGCACCCCTGAGCGTGACCACACCTTACAGCATACTCGCTCCGACCGAGCACAACGAGATGTGATACGATGCTCATACGGCGTGATCCAACCCCGAATGTGGTTGAAGGGTAACAAGCAAGTATGAGCCATGTCGTGACGCTCGATCTTCCTCCCGCCCTTGCGGCACGCGCGCAAGCAGCGGCCGCACAAAGCCATTGTCGCATGGAGGACGTTCTCCTGGAGTGGATAGAGCGCGCAGCAACGGACGTGCCCGTTGATCTGCTGTCCGATGAGCAAGTGCTGACTTTGCGCGATCGTCAGATGGCCGAGGATCAACAGCGCGAGCTAAGCGAGTTGCTGGCGTCCCAGCGCGAGGGGTGTTTGGACGACGGGATGCGGCGTCGACTTGGCGCCCTCATGGACATCTATCGGCAAGGTATGACCCAGAAGGCACAGGCCTTGAAGGTCGCGGTGGACCGTGGCTTGCAGCCGCCGTTGAACTAAGAAGCGAAACGCGAGCAGGCTCGGCTACGTGTCCAGGCCATGCGGGAGCGTCGCCGTTAGCAGCTCATTAGGATTGGACTGGAATATGAACGACCTGAACAACCCGCTCATAGCGGAGCACATCGGCCCGTATTACGTCTATCTCCTTGTCGATCCAGAGTCAGACGAGATCTTTTACGTTGGCAAAGGCACCGGCTTGCGCTTCAATGCTCACCTGAATGACGAGGTACTGGGTAACGATGCGATTACGGACGAGGAGGCTGGCGCCAAACTCGCCCGTATCAGGGCGATTCGAGATCGACTGCAAGAGCCTCGGGTCGAATTTGCACGAATTCAGATTCAGTCATCTGAGGAAGCATTACTGGTAGAAGCTACCCTTATCGATGTTCTTCACCGCTATCTGGGGAAGGGCCTCACTAATGTGGTGCGGGGCCCCCACGCCGATCTTGGGCTGATTAGCTTGGAGGAACTTCGGGAGCAACTACAAACTCCTTTTTTGGATACAGATCTTCAGGCGATTTTGATTAAGCTTAAGTGGTGGAAACCAGAAGTTGACACCGAGTTACCGCGCCAGGGCTACGGCTACCGTCGCGGAATGAGTGCCCAGGAATTATATGACAGCACCAGGGCGTGGTGGGTTGCAAACATGGATCGAGCAAAGAGTTACCCTTATGCGGTTGCGGTCTATCAAGGAGTGACGCGGGCGGTTTATGAGATTGATCGTGATGCTTGGCGGCGATTCTCAGTAGACCCACGTCGTATTGCCTTCGAGGCTACGCAACTACGAGAGGGACATGTCTACAATGACTTTATCGGCGAGAGGGGAAAGAGGGTTCCACCGATGAGGTCTAGGGGAGGCGCTGTATTCGGAAGCGGCAGCCCTATTGCCTATTGGCCTCGTTAATACGTGCCCGTCCAGGATTGCGTGCGCAAATGATGCCGGGCGCGCGACGCGCCGAGCGACTCCAGTTGATGTGAACCGCCGCGTCCGGGTACTGTAGGGAGTCGATACGACATAATATCGTGGACAACTCGCGGCAACTTGGAACATGAGTTCCTACCATAAAGGATATGTCCACTCCTGACTTCACCCACTTGCACTGCCACTCCGAGTATTCGCTGCTCGACGGGCTGGCGCGCATCGACCCCTTGCTGGACGCGGCGCAGAGGCACGGCATGACCAGCCTGGCGCTGACCGACCACGGCGTGATGTTCGGCGCCATTGAGTTCTACCAGGCGGCCAAGAAGCGCGGCATCAAACCCATCATCGGCGTGGAGGCCTATGTGGCCCCGCGTAGCATGGCGCAGCGCGAGGGCAAGCAGGACGCCTCGGGCTACCACCAGGTGTTGCTGGCCGAGAACGAGACGGGCTACCGCAACCTGCTGCGGCTGACCACCGAGGCGCAACTGCGCGGCTACTACTACAAGCCGCGCATCGACAAAGAGCTGCTGGAGAAACACTGCGAGGGCCTGATCGCCACCTCGACCTGCCTCTCCGCCGAGGTCCCGCGCCACTTGCTGCGCGACGACCTGCCCGCGGCCAAACGGGCCTTGGAGTGGTACGCCGAGCACTTCCCCGGCCGCTTCTACCTCGAGTTGCAGGACCACCAGCTTCCCGACCAGCACCGGGTCAACGAGCGGCTGCTGGAACTGTCCAAACACTACAACCTGCCGCTGGTGGCCACCAACGATGTCCACTACATTAACCAGGAGCACAGTTGGGCGCAAGAGGTGCTGCTGTGCGTGCAGACCGGCGTGACCGTGGACGACCCCAAGCGCATGAAGATGGACAGCAAGGAGTTCTACCTCAAGCCCGCGCACGAGATGTGGACGCTCTTCGGCCACCGTCCCGACGCCCTCAAGAGCACCATGGAGATCGCCGAGCGCTGCACCCTGGACCTCGAGTTTGGCCGCGTGCAGTTGCCCGAGATGCCGGTGCCGTCCGGCCACACCGTCGACACCTACCTGGCCGAGGTTTGCCACGCGCGCCTGATCGATCGCTACGGGGAGGTCACGGACGAGTTGCGACGACGCCTCGACTACGAGCTGGCCGTCATCCGTAAGACCGGCTTCGCCGCCTACTTCTTGCTGCTCGACGACATCATCGGCTTCGCGCGCCGCGAGGGCATCATGGTCGGTCCCGGACGCGGTTCAGCTGTCGGCAGCCTGGCCTCGTACTGTCTGGGCATCACAAACGTCGACCCCATGGGCTACGACCTGCTCTTCGAGCGATTCCTCAATCCCGATAGATTGAGCATGCCCGATATCGACACCGACTTCGCCGACGACCGCCGCGACGAGGTGATCCGCTACATCACGCGGCGCTTCGGCGCGGACTGCGTGGCCCAGATTTCCACCTTCGGGACCATGGCGGCCAAGGCGGCGGTCAAAGACGTGGGCCGGGCGTTGGGCATCCCTTACGGCGACGTGGACCGCGTGGCCAAGCTGATCCCGCTCAAGACGAATCTCGACGGCGCTCTGGCCCTCCCCGATATGAAGTCCCTGTATGACAACGACGAGCCGACGAAGCGCCTACTGGACACGGCGCGACAGCTGGAAGACGTCAAGCGCCACAGTTCGACCCACGCCGCTGGCGTGGTCATCTCGCGCGACCCGCTGACCTCGGTGACGCCGCTGGTGCGGGTGGGCAAAGAGGGCGAGGAGGGTCAGGCCACGCAGTATGACGCCGGCGTGCTGGAGAAGGTCGGCCTGCTCAAGATGGACATCCTGGGCCTGACCACCCTGACCCTGATCCAGCGTACGGTACGCAACGTCGAGCAGGCGCAGGGCGTTATCGTGGAGCCCGACGAGATCCCGCTCGACGATCCCCTGATCTATCAGTTACTCTCGGCCGGGGACACGGCGGGCATCTTCCAGCTGGAGAGTCCGCCCATGCGCAAAGTCTTGCGCGACATGAAGCCGGACCGCTTCACCGACATCGTGGCCGTGGTGGCATTGTACCGGCCCGGCCCCATGAACTACATCGACCAATACGTGGCGCGCAAGAGCGGCGCCGAGCGGGTGACGTACCTGCATCCCGACCTGGAGTCGATCCTGGGCAACACCTACGGCATCATCGTCTACCAGGACCAGGTGCTGAAGATCGCCCTGGAGTTTGCCGGTTTTACCTGGGGCGACGCCGACAAGCTGCGCAAGGCAATGGGCAAGAAGCTCGTCGAGGAGATGAAGAAGCAGCAGGACGCCTTCGAGGCCGGCTTCAAGAGCACCGCCAAGTGGGAGTACCGGCAGGAGGAGAGCGGCGAGGTCGTTTCGCACCAGGTACCCAAGCCCGCCTATCCGGTCGAGTTGGCGCGCGCTATCTGGCCGCTGATCGAGACCTTCGCGGGCTATGGATTTAACAAGTGCTTATGTGCGAAGACATATCTCAAGTTGCCCGATGGCACGCGAATACAGGTATCGGCCGCCTACCTCACTCCGCCCGCCGAGATCATGGCCATGTGGCCGGACGGGGAGATACGGCCGCACAAGGTGCGGCGCATCGTCAAGACAGGCCGCAAGGCGCTCGTGCGAGTAACCACCAAGAGCGGCAAGGTGATCGTGGCCACACCCGAGCATCGCCTGCTGACGACCGAGGGCTACAAGCGCATCGACGAGATGGCGGTTGGTCTGGAGTTGATGACCGTGCCGCGCCGGGTGACGGATACCATGCGACAGGCGCGACGAGAGAACGCGACGCGCCTCAATCGGTCCACGGCGCAGCGTCAGCGTACCAGCCTGCGTATGCGCCGGTACCAGGCCGGTCGCCCGCACGAGGACAAGGTCGCGCACATGAAGCGCATGCACGCCTTGCACCCTGATCTGACGCGCCACGCGGTCGCGGCGATGCACGACCGTGTGCAGTGGCTATGGGCCAATGATCCCGCCTGGCGCGTCGACCTCATCGGTAAGAGCATCGCCAGCACGCGCGCCTGCTACGACTCCGGACCGGGTTACGGGCGCTGCTCCATCGCCTCCAACGGCATGTGGTGCGCCAGCCAGCTGGAGCGCGATATGTGCGAGTGGCTGATCGCGCAAGGCATCGACTTCGAGATGCACAAGGTCTTGCCCGGCGGCCGCATCTGTGACTTCTACTTCGCAGGCATCTACTGGGAGATGGACGGCATGGACCGCGTGCCTGACTATTTTTCTGCTAAGTACGGCGCATTACCCTACGTCGTGGTCACGCCCGAGGACTTCAAGTTCGTCGTCGAACACCACCTGGCCCTGGCGCACGCCCAGAACGGCGACCCTATCGTCTCCATCGAACCCGCCGGGGATGGCCAGACATACGACGTGGAGATGTCGCCTGATGGCCCCTTGAACTTCATTGCCAACGAGGTCGTCTCGCACAATAGCCACGCCGCTGCATATGCACAGTTGGCGTGTCAGACGGCCTACCTCAAGGCCAAGTTCAAGGTCGAGTACATGGCCGCCAGCCTCTCCATCGAGACAGGGACGCCCGACCGCATGACCGTGGTGCTGGGCGAGTGCCGCCGCCTGGGCATCGCTATCCGCCCGCCGGACGTCAACCACAGCGAGTTGGACTTTTCGGTCGAGGACGGCGCGGTGCGCTACGCCTTGCAGGCGGTCAAGAACGTCGGCGCCGGGGCCATCAGGAGCATCGTCGACGCGCGGCGCGAGGGCGGCCCCTTCCGCGACCTGGACGATTTCTGCCGCCGCGTGGACTGGAAGTTTCTCAACAAGCGCGCCCTGGAGAGCCTGGTCAAGGCGGGGGCCATGGATACCCTCAACACTGGCGGGGGAGCGACGGGTCTGGCCAACCGCAGCCTGCTGCTGGGCAACCTGGACGCCATCTGTTCGCAGGCGCAGCGCGCCAGCCGCGCGGCCGACGCCGGGCAGATCTCGCTGTTCGCCGCCGCCGAGGATGTCGAAGCCCTGGGCATGCCCTCCATCACGCTGCAAACGGCCAAAGAGTACACGCAGAAAGAGCTGCTGGCCTGGGAGAAAGAGATGCTGGGCCTCTACGTGTCCGAGCACCCGCTGTCGGCCTTCCTGGCGCAGAGCAGCCATCTAGGCACGACCCCCATCAGTACCATTACGCCCGCTTTGGCTGGCAAACGGGTCAAGGTCGGGGCGCAGATCGTCGGCATGCGTCAGATCCTGACCAAGAAAAACGAGACCATGCTGGTGCTGGAACTGGAGGACCTGGAGCGTACCATCGAGGCCGTGGCCTTCCCGCGCACCTACGCGCGCTTCCGGGAGCTATGGCAGGAAGAGGCCATCTTGCTGATCGAGGGCAACGTGGACGTGCGCAACGACCGCCTGCAACTGATCGTCGAGGAGGCCTCGGTGTTCGAGAACAAGGTCGGCAGCGGCGCCGAGCGCTGGACGATCAACGTGCCGCGCTCCAGCAATAAGGAGCGCGACCTGGCGCGCTTGCAAGACGCCTACCTGTTGCTCCAGCAGTACATGCCCGGCCCTAACCGCGTCGACCTGATGACGGTCGTGGACGGCCGCCACGTGCCCATCCGTCTGCCCAGCTCCGACCTCACCTTCAACTGCTGCCCCGAGCTGCTGGACCGGGTGAGGGTGATTCTGGGCGCCAACGCCGTCGAGGTCGTCGCTGCCGCGTCACCGCCTCCGCTTCCGACACCGCTCGACGACCTGCCTAGCGGTGAGCCGGCGGCGGACTGGCCGCGCTCCACGCCCGACGATCCCTACGGCGACATGCCGCTCCCGGTGGACAGCGATGCCGACGCCGAACTGGCCTACGTCTACGGCTAGCCTGGGATGCTGGTACGTTCCTGGGAGCGCCGGCTTCCAGCCGGCAAACGATGGCTGGCTGGAAGCCGGCGCTCCCAGGAGGGCCTCCAGCCTCTACAGCGCAAGAATGTACAGGCGCCTACGTAGCCTGGGAAGCTGGTAGGCTGATGTCCGGCCGCATCGTGTCGCTCAATGTCTCGCCTGGCGGCCTGCCCAAGCTGCCCATCGAGCATGCGCGCGTGACACGGCTTGGCCTGCAAGGCGATGCTCACCGCAACACCAAATACCATGGTGGCCCGGATCGCGCGGTGTGCCTCTACGCGGCCGAGTTGATCGCGCTCCTGCGCGCCGAGGGGCACGACGTGCGGCCGGGCACGTTGGGCGAGAACGTTACCATCGAGGGCATCCCCTTCGAGGCTTTGGCGCCGGGTCACGTCGTCCGGTTGGGCGACGAGGTGGCGCTCCAGGTGACCTCGTATACCGTGCCCTGTCGCAACATCGCCTTCAACTTCCGAGATCGGGCGTTCTCTCGGCTTTCGGCCAAGCTCCACCCCGGCCAGGCGCGCCTCTACGCGCGGGTACTCTCCGAGGGCAACCTCGCCGTCGGCGACCTCGTGAGCGTCGCGTCGGGCACGGAAGATCGCCCGCCGTCTTGACCGCGGCGCTCCTGACGAATGAGAACATCATCGGCGCCGATGCCCGCGACGCGCTGCTCAAAGCTCTGAACGAGTGAATGGGCCGACCGTGCGCGTTCTCCTACCTGCTATCCGCATCCGGCGCGTCGTGCCCTCCTTGTAGGCGGCGCAGGCGCGCCTCCAGTGCGGCGCGCAGCCGCGCCTCCTCCTGGAGACGCAGTTCGAGGACATCCCGCTGGCGCTCCGCGTCGTTCCTGCCCTGCTCCTCGACCGCGAGGCGGTCGGCCAGTTCGTGCCGGGTGTGCTCCTCGACCGCGAGGCGGTCGGCCAGCTCGCGGAGGCGTTGTTCTTCCTGTCGCATGCGTCGGCGCAGTTGGCCGGCCGGCTCGATGATGACGTCATCGCGGTCGCGTACGCTGAGGAGCGATTGCGCGGCCCGGAATGATAGGTCGAGCGCGCTGCTGTACCACCAGCCATCCGCCTCCGCATACCAGCGGACATATGATCCGTTCTCCAGGCGCCAGGCCAGAATCGGCGTCGCGAGTAGGCTTCCGTCGGGGTCGAACACGACGTACTCGGGGATGCCGATCGCGGCATAAGCCTGTCTTTTGTCCCCCTGGTCGTTGAGCTTCGTCGAGTCGCTTGCGACCTCGGCCACGAACAACGGCGCGCCGACGCGGTCGAGGCGCACGGACGCGGGATTGCCGACCAATGGCTGGCGGAGGACCATCACGTCGGGGCGAGGGTCGTAGTCGGTCCCATCGTCGTGTTGCAGCCCGATGAGAGCGATTTGGTCGGCGACTCCCCAGACCGCTCCGCGGCGCGCGGACACGTCTTCCAGCATGTCGGCCAAGGTCGAAATCGAGCGCTGATGCCACAGTGCTCCCACGACGCTCTCCTCCGTGTCACTCAACAACCAATTCGGGACGCGAAACGTCGTCCATGCCGCCGTCTGTACCATCTCGTCGTCCTCTCGCGCCCGTTCTACCTGACGATACAAGGCCCCTGATTCATGGTTAGCGCGCGGACGATCCGCGCGCCTCTCAATGATGCGTTCCCGGTCGCTCCGGCACGTATGCGCGCGCTCACTGATGCACGGCCGTCGCCCATAGGCCTATTGGTCCTATCCTACCGCATTTTACGTTGCGTCATGCGGGGTCCGCGATGAAGCGGCGGATCGTGGCATTGACGGTGTCTGGCTGCTGTTGCGCGCCGGGCCAGCGCCGCCCCTTCAGAGTCCCAGCCCTGCTGTGTAAATCGCGGATTTTCATGGGTGGGGGCGTCCCGCAGGGACATGACAATCTGCCATGACCATTGTGGTCAGGCCGCGTCTCACCATCGCGGGGGGCGCCTCGCGGTCCGCGAGAGGGTGTCTATTGTCGCTGTGATCCAAGAGTGGTTTATGATTGATACGTGATGCAAAATATTCCCACCGCTGCGCTGGTTTATGGATTCGTCAACAGCACCGCTGGCACGCATGGCAGCCGCACTATCATCCTCGCGGAATTGCGCGCGTTGTTAGCGGCACGCCCCGCCTCGTCGACGATCGAGGCGTACCGCGTCGCCGTGGTCGACGACAATGTGTTGCTCAAGCGGACGGTGACGACGCGCCGCGAGTCTTTCCGTCGCTTGCGCGAACTCTACGCCCTGACCCCCGACACGTTACTCTTCTACGCTCTGCGGGAGCTATGGGATGCCGACATCGAGGCGCAGCCGTTACTGGCGTTGTTGTGCGCCTGCGCCCGCGACGCGCTGCTACGCGGCACGGTTGAGTTGATCTTGACCGCGTTGCCCCACGCCTCCGTCACTCCAGAACAGCTCTCCGCGGCCGTCGACGACAGCTTCCCGAGCCGTTATAGCTCCACGACGCTTGCCAACGTCGGCCGCCACGCGGCATCGTCGTGGCAGCAGTCCGGCCACCTGGAGGGCCGCCTGCGCAAGACGCGCGCGCGCCCCAAGCCATCCGAGTTCCGTTGCCTACGCTCTGCTCCTTGGGTACCTATGCGGTGTGCGTGGGGAGGGCCTGTTCCACACGATGTGGGCGCGTTCAGGCCCTGGTGGCGTCCCAACTCGGGTGGATCGACTATCGGCACAGTGGGAGCGTCACCGACATCGGTTTCCGTTATTTCCTCTCGCCCGCTGGATGGCCGGGCATCGCTATCGCGAGGCCTATTTCGAGGACCCCGCCGATATGCAACTGGCGCTGGAGACGTTCGCGCACGATCTGGCCGCGGAGGTTGGAGCGCGGTTGTCCGCGCCCGACGCGGACGAGGAGACCGTCGTCGCGGTGATGGGCCGGGCGTCGCTCTTTGGGCTGGCGCGCGCCTCGGCCCTGATCGAGGCCGTCGCCCCGGCGATCCGTGGGCGCCTGTTAGTCTTCTTCCCCGGCCAGTATGAGAACGCGGCCTATCGGCTGCTCGGCGCGCGCGACGGGTGGAATTACCTGGCGATACCGATCACGGCCGCGGATGACGAGCAGAGTACATAGAGCAGCGATACGTCAATAAGAATAGGAGGCCGCGGGCCGATGCAAAATCGCGATGTCTTCATGACCGACCCCACCACGACGCGCATCCCCAATGACGGCGTGGCCAAGGTGCTCGATCCGCGCACGCCGGCCGAGTGGGAGGTGTTGCGCTACGAGCTCGGCTCGTTCGTCTGCGACGGTGAGTACCGCCGCGGCCTGGAACTGATCCTCTCCACCTACCTGACCAACCTGTCGCGCGCCGAGCAGCCGGCGGTGTGGGTCGGCGGGTTCTACGGCAGCGGCAAGTCGCACCTCGTCCGCGTGCTGGAATATCTGTGGCGCGATATGCGCTTCCCCGACGGCGCCACCGCGCGCGGGCTTGTACACCTACCCCAGGATATCCAGGCGCTGCTCGCGGAGCTTTCTACGGTGGCCAGGCGCGAGGGCGGGCTGTGGTCCGCCGCCGGCACCCTGGGCGCGGGCGCCGGCAACAACGTGCGCATGGCTCTGCCGCCTCTGCGCCATCATCTTCCTCATCGGACGGCTGCCGACCGAGGGCGTCGCCGCGACCGGGGTCCGCGCCAGCGCCGACTCCCTGGCCGACTTGCTGGTGGAGGATTTGACCGTCGGCAGCAGCGGCCAGCGCCAGCGCATCCCTACCCTGCTGCAAGAGCTTGTCGACAAGGGCGCCCTGATGCTGGTCGGCGACGAGTATCGCCTGCAGACGCGCGAGAGCATGCAGTGGGACACCGACTACCGCCGCATCCTGACGCGCATCCTGGCCGACGGGGGCCGGCTTGCCGCCGACCGCGACACGGAGATCCGCGCGGCCGTCGGCGCGTTGCTCAAAGGAGTCACCCTGACCCAGGGTGTCAGCCGCACCCCGCGCAAATTCGACTCCTACGTCGGCGCCGATGAGCCGCCGACCAGCGGCGGGAACGTGCCGGTCTGGGTGCGCGACGGTTGGTCCGTCTCGGAGCGCGTGGTGCGCGAAGAGACCCGCATCGCGGGGCTGGATAGCCCGGTGGTCACGGTTTTCCTGCCCAACTACGAGGCCGAGGCGCTGAAAGCGGCGCTGGCCGGCCACGCCGCGGCGCGCGAGTGCATCGACGCGCGGCCCATGCCCTCGACGCCCGAAGGCGCGGAGGCCCGCCAGTCGATGCTGTCACGCGCCGACCTGGAGCGTCGCCGCGTCGCCGCGCTGATCGCGTCCACGATCGGCAACGCTCGGGTCTTCCAGGGCGGGGGCAACGAGGTAGTCGCCGCGTCCGCGCAGACGGCGGTGCGCGAGGCCATGGAGGCGGCGCTGGTGCGCCTCTTCCCCAAGTTTGACGTGGCCGACGCCAAGGGGTGGGACACGGTGCTGACGCGCGCCGGCCAGGGGTCGCCCGATCCGCTCGCCGCTATCGGCTACAGCGGGGACGCGGAGAAGCATCCCGTCTGTGCGGAGGTGCGCGCCTTTATCGGTGGCGCCGGTAAGCGCGGCGGGGAGGTGCGCAAGCACTTCACCGGCGCGGGCTACGGATGGCCGCAGGACGCCGTCGACGCCGCGCTGATGGCGCTGCGCGCTGGCGGTTTCCTGCGCGCCATGCGCAACGGACAGCCGCTGACGGTGAAGGACATCGCGCAGTCGCAGATCGGCGTGATCGAGTTCTACAGCGAGGGTATCGCGCCGCCCACGGCCGTGCAACGCATCGCCGTGCGCAAGCTCATCGCCGACATGGGCCTGCCCTGCGCGGCCGGCGAAGAGACCGCCGCGATCCCACGGGTGCTGGAGCGTCTGGTTGCGCTGGGCGCCGAGGCCGGAGGCGATTCACCCCTACCCGCGCGGCCCGCCGCGGAGGTGGACGCGGTACAGAGGCTCCAGGCGATGGGCGGAAACGAACAGTTCATCGCGGACTACGACCAGCGCGAGCAGTTGCTGGACAGTTTCAAGGCCTGGACCCAGGCGCGCGACGGCATCGCGGCGCGGCGCGGCCGCTGGGAGTTGCTGGCGCGGCTGTTGCGCCACGCCGAGTCGGCCGGGCTGCCGGTTGCCGATGGCGCGGCGCGCGAGGCCGAGGCCATCCTGCGTCAGAGGGCGCTGCTGGCGGAGCCCGACCCCGTGGCCCCGCTGGTGACGGCGCTCTCCGCCGCGTTGCGCGACGCGG
>JAABUX010003433.1_pt1 | contig 20996 bp, 17 predicted proteins | sample 5561851 | NCBI WGS metagenome assembly JAABUX01 (sample SAMN10711883, study PRJNA513361) | rock metagenome | isolation source: Antarctica rocks | place: Antarctica: Victoria Land, Richard Nunatak red sandstone | collected 2016-01-03 | reverse complement strand
CTCCAAATCGGCGCGCAATAGGCTCGGAAGGTTGGGGGGTGTTGCCATGGGCCGAGCGAATCGTACTCGCCCGCGTCAGGGAAGCCCTAAAATGCAGTCAACCCCGGGGTTTTGCCCCAGTTACCGGCGTACGGTGTAAGCCACAGAGAAACCAAGCCATTCGTCTCCCGTTGCTGCCCAGCCCTCAAAGGATGGACAGTTCGTGGACCTTAGGCTTACCCGGAATGGCGCCCCCGATGGCGCGCCCCTCATCGCCATCCCGGTACGGAACGAGGAACGCCTGATCGGGGCCTGCCTCAATGCCATTGGCTGGCAGGAGGCTGCGCCGCACCCGCGTGTCGTGCTGCTGCTGAACAACACGACCGATCGCACGGCGAGGGTGGCGCGCGAGGTTGCTGCCTGCCTGCCGCTGACCCTGACGATCCTGGAGCATAGCTTTCCGCTAGCCGAGCAGACGGCCGGACACGCTCGGCGCCGGGCCATGCAGCAGGCCGCCAGCCGCGCCCAGCCCGGCGGGGTGCTGCTGTGCACCGATGCGGACGGCCGCGTGGCGCCTGACTGGCTGGCGGCCAACCTGTTCCATATCCGGCATGGCGCTGACAGCGTGGCGGGCCGGGTGGTGTTGGATGCAGCCGATGCGGCGGCGATCCCCGCAGCCCTGCACGAAGCCGATGCGCGGGAGGTTGCCTACGCTACCGTGCTCGACGAGATCGCCTGCCTGATCGATCCCGATCCTGCCGATCCTTGGCCGCGCCACACCGAGCACTCCGGCGCGAGCATCTGCGTCACCCTTGAGGCCTACCAGCGCTGCGGCGGCATCCCTGCGATCAGCCTGGGCGAGGACCGGGCGTTCTTTGCGGCCCTGCGTGGGATCGACGCCCGCATCCGCCATGCGCCGGACGTTGTGGTGACGGTGTCCGGACGGGTGTTCGGGCGCGCCCGCGGCGGCATGGCGGACACCATCCGGCGGCGTATGACTGCGCCGGACCCGTTCATCGACGACGCACTGGAGCCGGCGTTGGATCGGGTCAGGCGGCTGCGGCTGCGGCGTCGGCTGCGCATGGCCCGGGATGATGGCGGCCTGGCACCGGGTCTCGCGGCCGAACTTTGCTGGCCGGTGCGCCGCGTCGAGGCTGCCTTGGCCTTGCCGAGCTTTGGTGCGGCCTGGGCTGACTTGGAGGAGAACTGCGCGGCATTTGCATCCAGGCCGGTCCTGACGGGAGCGCTTGACGCTGAAATGGTCTTTGCGCTTCGCCTGCGCGACGGCCTGTTGCGCGCAGCCGCGCCGGGCGAGGTGCTGGAAGCCGCCGACTAGCTTCTGCTCATGGCCTGTACGTGCAGGTAGGTCTCGAACGGCTGCTCGAACACCTCTAGCAGGCGCTGCGGCAGGGAGAAGCCGGTGGGGTCGTCAGTGATCAGCCCGCCGTATTGTGAGCGGTGGGCCAGGATCGCCTGGGACTTCACCGCCATCGCGTCGCGGATGTCCAGGCGCATTCCGGACGGCTCTGGACCCGGGAGCGGGTGATTCTCGGGCAAGGTCCAGCCCCATACCGGATAAGCCCAGTGGGGGATGGCGAGACGTTGCGCGGCGGCTGCCGCCATCAGGTGCGCGGCCTCGTGGTCGCAATGCGGGTCGTGCTGCCAGGGGGCCAGGATGGCGGCGACCTGCCGGGCGTGGCACAGGGCGCACACCGTATCCACGGCGTCGTCGAAACTTGGTCCGGCGATGGGTGCCGCGGTGTCGTGCAGCCTGGCAAAGCCGATATGGTCCGCGGGCAGGCCGAGCAGGGCGACCGCCTGCCGCGCCTCGGTCTCCCGCACCGCCTTGAGCCGGGGGGCGGGATAGCTGGCCGAGTTGGGATGCGACCCGGCGCCGTCGGTCAGGATCAGGACGTAAGGGGGCTTGCCCTGCTCGCTCAGCATGTGGATCAGGCCACCGCATCCCAGGCTCTCGTCGTCGGCGTGCGGCGCCAGGATCAACAGGGGGCGGCCTTGGGCGATGTCGTCCGGACTGCCAAGAGGCAGCGCTCGCATCGCGCGCAGCATTGCGCCGGCGGTGATCATGCTCGTGCCGGCGTGATCACGGGCGGGTCAGGCCGTGCTGGGCGGCTTCTGTCAGGACGGAGTCCGGGGCTGGCTGACGCAGGTAAACCGATAGGTCGCGCATCAGCCGCTCCAGCAGGGAGCCGGTGACGAACGCGCCCAGGCCGATGGACCGCTGGGCCAGGTGCAGGGCGTCCAGGCAGCATTGCTCGATGGCGATACGGGCCAGGTTCACGTAGGCCACCTGGTCGGCAACCGGGGCGGTTCCGGACTCTGCGCAGCGCGCCGCCGACCCTGTCCACAGCGCGGCCGTCTCCTGGGCGATCAGCAGGCGGCCGAACCGCTCCTGCTGCAATGGGCTGCCGTCGTGCCCCTTACTGCGGAGTTGCCGGCCAACCTCGGCCACCAGCGCATCCAGGCCGCCTAGCGTGACGGCGGAGGTGCGCCAGGCCCCGGTCGAAAGCTGCGGCTCCCGCAGGTAGTCGCCGGGCTGGCCGATCAGGCTGTCGGTGGCGAGGGGGATGCCGTCGAACGCGACCCAGCCGTTCACGCTGCTGCGCATGCCTTGCAGAGTCCCCTTGGCCGGTTGGATCTGCTCCGTGCCGTCCAGCCGCAGCACGGCCATTCGGACGCCGTCGGTGGTTTCCACGGTGACGACGGCTGCCGTGACGTGCCCGGCGCCGGAACACGGCCCCTTGCTGCCGACAAGGCGACCCTCCCGCACGGACAGGCCGGCGCCGGGCGGGTCGGTCACCCAGACGCCGAATAGCCGTCCCGACCGGGCATCGCGTGCGGCGGCTTCGGCTTGGTCGGCGGTGCCATAGTCAACGATCAGCTTCAGGGCGTTGACATGGGCCTCGTACAACCGGCCCAGCGCCAGGTTGCCGCGGCCGATGGCGCGGAGGATGGCGAGCAACGCATCCACACCGTCGCGCTCGGTTCCCGCGCCCCAGCCGCCCATGCTGTGCGGCAGCGGCGCGGCGAGGAGTCCCAGCCCGCGAAGCAGCGCTATGTCTTCGTCGGGGAACCGGCCGTCGCGGTCGAGGGCGGCAGCGCGGCCCTGCATGGCGGCCATTGCCGCTTCGAGCCTCGCAACCGCGTCGTCGCAGGGACGGCTGGCGCTGCGGCCATCCCGGTCCGCTTGCTGCAACCATGCGGCCGTGGCCTCGGTGCTAATCTGCCGTCGCCCCCAACTTGTCGGCCAGCGTCGGCAGCCGGGCGGTGCGCTTCGGCACCAGCCAGCGTTGCAGGCGATCCAGGTAGAGGTAAACCACCGGCGTGGTGTAGAGCGTCAGCACCTGGCTCAGGATCAGGCCGCCGACCATGGCGAAGCCGAGCGGCTTGCGCAGCTCCGACCCGGCGCCTTCGGCGAGCATCAGCGGCAGGCCGCTCAGCAGCGCCGCCATGGTGGTCATGAGGATCGGCCGGAACCGCAGCAGGCACGCCTGGCGGATTGCGTCGAACGGCGTGGCGCCGTGCTGCCGCTCGGCACTGATGGCGAAATCGACCATCATGATGCCGTTCTTCTTGACGATGCCGATCAGCAGGATGACGCCGATCAGGGCGATCACCGAAAGCTCGTAGCCGTTGGCCATCAGCATCAACAGCGCCCCGACGCCGGCCGACGGCAGGGTGGACAGGATGGTGATGGGCAGGATGAAGCTCTCGTACAGCACGCCCAGGATGATGTACACCGCGATCAGCGCGGCGGCGATCAGGTAGGGCTGGGTGCTCAACGACGCCTGGAACGCCTGCGCCGTGCCCTGGAACGTGCCGCGCAGCGTCGCCGGGGTGCCCATGCCGTCCAGCGCCGCGTTGATAGCATCGACCGCCTGGCCCAGCGCGGCGCCCTGCGCCAGGTTGAACGAGATCGTCACCGCCGGGAACTGCGTCTGGTGTGAGATCGCAAGCGGCACCACGGGGTGGGTGTCGGTCTTGACGAAGGTGGACAGCGGCACGGCCGTCCCCGTGTTGGACTTCACATACAGCTTGTCCAGGGTCAAGAGGTCGCCCTGCATGTCCGGCGGCACCTCCAGGATCAGGTGATAGGAGTTGAGCTGGGTGAAGTACTGGGTGATCTGCCGTTGCCCGAAGGCGTCATATAGCGTGTCGTCGATCTGCTGCGGCTGGATGCCGAAGCGCGCGGCACGGTCGCGGTCGATGGTAAGGGTGGCCGTGGTGCCGGACATCTGCTGGTCGGTCGCGATGTCGCGCAGCATGGGCAGGCTGCGCATCTTCGCCAGGATCTTCGGCGACCACTCATACAGTTCGCCGAGGTCGGCGTCCTGCAGGGTGTATTGGTATTGCGTGCGGGCCAGGCGGCCGCCGATGTTGATATCCTGCGCGGCTTGCAGGAAGACGTTCATGCCCTCGACCTCGGCGAGCTTGGGCCGCAGGCGGGCGATGATCTCGGGCGCGCGGTCGGAGCGCTGGTCGAACGGCTTCAGCGTGATCCAGACCCGGCCGTTGTTGCCGGTCTGCCCACCCAGCCCGGCGCCGACGCTGGACGACACCGCCGCAACCGACGGGTCGGCCGAGATGATCGCCGCAGCCGTCACCTGCCGCCGGGCCATCTCGGTGAATGACACGTCCTGTCCGGCCTCGGTCAGCCCCACCAGCACGCCGGTGTCCTGGTTCGGGAAGAAGCCCTTGGGGATTTGCGTGTAGAGATAGGCCGTGCAGGCCAACGTGCCGAAGAACACCATCAGCGTGACGAACTGGAACCGCAGCGCGATGTCCAGGGTGCGACGGTAGCCGCCCAGCAGCGCCTCGAAGAACCGCTCGATGATGCGGTAGAGCAGGCCGTGCTGCGCGGTGTGGTGCTTCAGGAAGCGGGCGCACATCATCGGCGTCAGGGTCAGGGACACCACGGCCGACACCAGCACCGTCAGCGCTACCGTCATGGCGAACTCGCGGAACAGCCGGCCGACGATGCCGCCCATCAGCAGCAGCGGGATGAACACCGCCACCAGCGACAGGCTGATGGAGATGATGGTGAAGCCGATCTCCCCGGCGCCCTTCAGGGACGCCTCCATCGGGTTCATGCCGTCCTCGATGTGGCGGTAGATGTTCTCCAGCATGACGATGGCGTCGTCCACGACGAAGCCTACGGCGATGGTCAGCGCCATCAAGGTCAGGTTGTTCAGGCTGAAGCCGAACAGGTACATCAGCGCGAAGGTGCCGACCAATGCCAACGGTACCGTGACGCTGGGGATCACCGTTGCCCACACGTTGCGCAGGAACAGGAAGATGACCATCACGACCAGGGCGATGGACAGCAGAAGGGTGAACTGCACCTCGTGCAGGGAGGCGCGGATGGTGGTGGTGCGGTCCACGATGGTTTCGACGGATACCGAGGGGGGGATCGCGGCGCGCAGGCTGGGCAGCGCATGCTTGATGCGCTCGACGGTGTCGATGACGTTGGCGCCGGGCTGCTTGAAGATCAGCAACTGGATGCCGCGGCGGCCGTTCTGCCAGCCCGCGAGCTTGGCGTTCTCGGCGCCGTCGACGACCGCGCCGATGTCGCGCACCCGCACTGCGGAGCCATTGCGGTAGGCGAGCACGACGTTGCCGTAGTCCACGGAGTGCGTCAGTTGGTCGTTGGCGTAGATGGAGAACGCACGCTGCGAGCCATCGACGCTGCCCTTGGGGGCGTCCACCGTGGCGGTCACGAGAAGCTGGCGCACGTCCTCCAGGGTCATGCCCATGTTGGCGAGCCGGGCGGGATCGACCTGCACCCGGATGGCGCGCTTCTGCTCGCCGCCGATGGAGACCTGGGACACGCCGCTGATCTGCGAGATCTGCTGGCTTAGGATGTTATCGGCGTAGTCGTCCACGGCGATCAGCGGCAGGGCCTGGGACTGCACGGCCAGGATCAGGATGGGGCTGTCGGCCGGGTTCACCTTGCGGAACTGCGGGGTGTTCGGCAGGTCTTTCGGCAACTGCCCGGCGGCGTTGTTGATCGCGGCCTGGATGTCCAACGCGGCGCCGTCGATGTTGCGGTCTAGATCGAACTGCACCACCACCTGGGTCGATCCGCCGACGCTGACCGAAGTCATTTGCGACACGCCGGAAATCTGCGCGAAGTTGCGCTCCAGCGGCTGGGCGACGGTGGATGCCATGGTTTCCGGGCTGGCGCCAGGCAGGGCGGCGGAGACCTGGATGGTCGGGAACTCGACGCGGGGCAGGGGGGCGACGGGCAGCAACGGGTAGGCGGCGATGCCGACCAGCAGGATCGCGGCCATCAGCAGCGAGGTGGCGACCGGGCGCTTGATGAACGGGGTCGAGATGCTCATGCCGACATTCCCTGGGATGCAGCCCTAGCTGGCCGGCGCATCGGTTGCGGCGACACGGGCGCCGCTGTTCAGCCGGGACTGCCCGGTCAGCACGACGCGCTCGGTGCCGTCCAGGCCACTCGTGACCATGGCGGTGCGGCCATCGTCCTGGCCGACCACGACGGGCTGCAGCGCCACGGTGCTGTCGGGATGCACGACATAAACGTACATTCCGTCCGGCCCGCGCTGCACCGCGCCGGTCGGCAGGGTCAGCATGTTCGGGCGCACATCGAGCCGCATCCGCACGTTGACGAACTGGCCGGGCCACAGGCTGTCGTCGGTGTTGGGGAACTGCGCCTTCAGCTTGATGGTGCCCGTGGTGCTGTCGATGGCGCTGTCCAGGGTCAGCAACTCGCCGTCGCCGAGCTTGGTGCGGTCGTCGGAGGCGTAGGCCGTGACCGGCAGCTTGCCCCGGCGCATCGCCGCCTGCACCTGCGGCAGCACGTCCTGCGGCAGGGTGAACAGCAGCGCGATGGGGTGGATCTGCGCGATGGTGACGATGCCCGAGGCGCCCGGGTCGGACTCGCGGATGAAGTTGCCGACGTCGATCTGGCGCAGGCCGACCCGGCCCTCGATGGGGGAGGTGATGCGGGTGAACGCCAGGTTCAGTTGCGCGGCGGCGATCGAGGCGTCGTCGCCGCGCACGGCGGCCTCCGACTGGGCCAGGGTGGCGCGGACCTGCTCCAGCTTCTGCCGTGACGCGACCTGGGTAGCGGTCAGGTCGGCGTAGCGGGTGACGTCGCTGCGGGCGCTGGACACCATGGCGTCGTCGGCGGCCCGCTTGGCGACGGCCTGGTCGAGGATGGCCTGGTAGGGGCGGGGGTCGAGCTGCGCCAAGAGATCGCCGGGCTTGACGAGCTGGCCCTCGGTGAAGGCCACCTTGTCCAGCGTGCCGTCCACCCGCGCCCGGATGACGACAGACTGGAACGCCTGCACCGTGCCGATGGTGCGGGCCAGCACGGGCACGTCCTGGCGCAGCGGCGCCGTCGTGGTGACGGGGATGCCAGGCGCCTGTGCCAATGCCGGGGCAGCCAGGCCAAGGAGCATCGCTGCAAGGGTGGGGAGGGAGCGTGGCGTCATGGGACCATGTGGCAGTGGCACTCCCTCTCTATTGTGCTTTCGTAGGGTAACGCCAGGGATTTGAAGCGGGTCTCGCGGCTTGACGCCGCTGGCCCCTGATCCGGCTCGGCAAGCGCGGCGATACTCGAGGATGACGCGCTGGCTGCTGTCAGCCCCGGCCAGGCAGTGCGGCGAAGGCCAGGCGCGTCGGGGCTGCGCGATAGGAGGCCAGCCCACGGCCCACTACGGGGGTGCCGACACCGGGCAGCGGAATGACACGCGCGCTGGCGGCGCCCGCTGCGGCAAAGCTGCTGCCGGCTGGCGAGGTGGGCCAGGCGGACGGCGCCACCGACTGCGCCACCACTGGGGCGGCCGGGGCTGCAGGTGGGGCCGGCCTGCCCCAGATGGCCAGGACCTTGCGGGCGTAGTCGTCGCCGATGCCCGGCGTGAGCGAATGGTAGCCGGCGGTTGCGCCGGGCCAGGACCCGGTTTGGGCCAGCAACCGGTTCAGGAAGCGCGCGGCGTAGCGTGCGTTGGCCGCCGGGTCGAAGGCCTCGTCCAGCGAGGCGAAGGCACTTGCGTGGTGCATCAGGTTCACCTGCATGCAGCCGACGTCGATGGAGTTGATGCCCCGGGCGCGCAGGGCGGTGACGGCGGCGATGGCCTCGGCCTTGCTGGCGTAGTACGACCCGACGCCCTGGGCATTGATCGTCCAGGGATAGGCGGACACCACGCCGGTCTCGTCGCGCCGGCCGCTCTCGATGACGCCGATGGCCTGCATCAGCCGTTCGGGGACCCCGCCTGCGCGTTCCGCCTCGGTGATGGCGGCTCGGCATTGCTGTGCCGGGCTTGCGGCGGCTGTTGCGCGGGGGGCGAGCGCGTCGAACCCGGTCGCATGGATAGCGCCAAGTGGCGTGACGAGGAGGGCGGCGAGGACCAGCGGGCGCATGGCCCCAAGGTCCAGGAAAAGGGTGAATGCCCGCTGAATCAGCGCCGCGGGAATTGCTCATGGCGCAGGGAGCGTGCTGGCGACTGCCCCCGCAGGGAGAGGGAGCAGGCAGGCAGCGTCGGCAGGCGTCAGCCCCGCATCAGCGCCGCCGCCCGGGGCGCCAGGTCCGCCACCAGCGCCGCCAAGTGCCGTTCCAGGGTGGTGAAGGCGGGGCTGCGCTCGAAACGCGCCTCGTTCATGTACAGGCCGCGGGCGATCTCGATCTGGATGGCGTGGGTGCCGTCGTGCGGGCGGCCGTAATGCCGGGTGACGTAGCCGCCGGCGTAGGGGTCGTTGCGGCGCACCTGGTAGCCGAAGCCGGTCAGCACCTGCTCGATCCGCTGCGTCACCCGGGGGGAGCAGGTCGTGCCGTGGGCGTCGCCCAGCACGAAGTCGGGCGCGATGCCGCGGCTGGCCGGGCTGCTATGGGCGGGCATGGAATGGCAGTCGATCAGCAGGCACGTCCCGAACTGCGCCCGGGTGGCGGCCAAAAGCCCGGCCAGGGCGCGGTGGTACGGCGTCCAGCAGGCCTGCACCCGCTGCTCGGCGTCGATGAAGCGCAGCTTGCGGCGGTAGATCGCCTCTCCGGACGCGACGACGCGGGCGATGGTGCCCAGCCCGGCGCCGACACGGGCGCTGGTGGTGTTGACCCAGGCCGGCAGGTCGTCGTCGAACATCGCCGGGTCCAGCTCCCACATCTCGCGGTTGGGGTCGCAGTAGGCGCGGGGGAAGGTGGCGGCGATCAGCGGCGCGCCGTGGGCTGGCGCGGCGGCGAACAGCTCGTCCACGAAGCTGTCCTCGCTGCGGCGCAGGGCCAGGGCGTCCAGACGCGCGGCGACGAGGAACTCCGCCGGGTAGTTGCGGCCGGAATGCGGCGAGGCGAACACCAGCGGCGCCGTCTGCTCGGCCGGCGACTGGATCAGGTAGGGTGGAAAAATTGCGGGAAGCGGGTGGTCCATGGAGGCATTCAACCCTTGCCGGCGCGGTATGTCACCCGGCGCCTTGCACATGAGGGCGGGCCGGGTTTAAACCACTGCTTCGGATGGGCGCGTAGCTCAGCGGGAGAGCATCGCCTTGACACGGCGGGGGTCACAGGTTCAATCCCTGTCGCGCCCACCATCCGATTTCCATGGCCTTGTACCTGATTGCAGCGTTCGGTCGTGGCTTGCACCTGACGTCGTTGCCTGCCGTGTCTGTCATCGAACTGTCATAAATCTGCAATGCTTCCGTCCCCGCCGCGGCCTACACAGCCCGGCAGCGCAGGGCGAGTCCTGCTGCCTGGCCCGGCCGCGATGCGACTGGGCACGATGGAGGTTACATGAAGCTCAATACCACGATGCTGGCGGGTGCGCTGGCGGTGATCACACTCGCGGTCCTGCCAGCCCAGGCGCAGGACATCACCGGCGCCGGCGCCACCTTCCCAGCCCCGGTGTATGCCAAGTGGGGCGAGGCGGCGAAGGCCGCGACGGGCGTCGAATTGAACTACCAGGCCATCGGCTCCGGTGGCGGACAGAACCAGATCCTCAACCGCACCGTCGATTTCGGCGCGTCCGACGCCCCGATGGACGTGGCCAAGCTGCAATCGGGCAACCTGCTGCAGTTCCCGATGGTGATGGGCGCCGTGGTGCCGATCGTGAACCTGCCGGGCATTGCCATGAACCAGGTGAAGCTGACCGGCGACCTGCTGGCCGACATCTACATGGGCAAGATTACCAAGTGGAACGACCCCAAGCTGGCGGCAGTGAACCCCGGCGTGACCCTGCCGAACCTGGCGATCGCCCCGGTGTACCGCGCCGACGGCTCCGGCACGTCGTTTGTGTTCACGTCCTACTTGTCCTCGGCCAGCCCTGACTGGAAGTCCCATGTCGGCGCCAGCACCAGCGTCAAGTGGCCGGCCGGCGCGGGCGCACGCGGCAACGACGGCGTGGCGGGGACGGTCCGCAACACGCGCGGCGGCGTCGGCTATGTCGAGAACGCCTATGCCACGCAGAACAACCTGACGACGACGCAGTTGAAGAACAAAGCCGGCGTGTTCGTCAGCCCGAGCATGGCCGCGTTCCAGGCGGCGGCGGCAAACGGCAACTGGGCCGGGGCGCAAAACTTCGCAGTGGACCTGATCGACCAGCCCGGCGCGACAAGCTGGCCCATCGTGTCCGCCACCTTCTTGCTGCTGCCGAAGGACCCCAAAGACAGCACCCGCGCGGCCAACGTGCTGAAGTGGGTCGATTGGGCCTACAACAACGGCGGACCCATCGCCACGCAGTTGGAGTACATCCCGCTGCCCAAGGCGGTGGAGGACAACGTGCGCGCGGCCTGGCGCACGTCGATCATGGCGGGCGGGCAGGCTATTTATAAGTAGGCTGCGGCCGGGCGTCCGGGACCGTCCCGGGCGCCCGGCCACCTTGCTGGGATCATCCATTGTCGCAAGCCATCGACACCCGACCAGCCGCCTCCCGCACCGTCCCGGCGCGAAGTTCCGGCGACGCCATCTTCGCCGGGGTGGCCCGCGCCTCCGGATTGCTGGTGTTGGTCTTACTCGGCGCCATCATCGTCTCATTGTTCATCGGCGGGCTGCCGGCCTTCCGCGCGTTCGGCGCCTTCTTCCTGGTCAATGCCGACTGGGATCCGGTGGAGAACGTGTTCGGCGGGGCCGTGCCGATCTATGGCACCGTCGTCACCTCGATCCTTGCGCTGATCATGGCGGTGCCGCTGGCGTTCGGCATCGCGTTCTTCCTGACGGAGCTGGCGCCGAACTGGCTGCGCCGCCCGGTCGGCACGGCGGTCGAGCTGCTGGCGGCGGTGCCGTCGATCATCTACGGCATGTGGGGCTTCTTCGTCATCGTCCCGCTGATGGCCCAGACCATCCAGCCCTGGGTCATCGACACGCTGGGCGACGTGCCCGGCATCGGCTTCCTGTTCCAGGGACCGCCGTTCGGCACCGGCATCTTCACGGCGTCGCTGATCCTGGCGATCATGGTCATCCCGTTCATCGCCGCCACCATGCGCGACGTGTTCCTGACGGTGCCGCCGGTGTTCAAGGAGTCCGCCTACGGGGTGGGCTGCACGACATGGGAGGTCATGCGCTCCATCGTGCTGCCGTACACCCGGGTGTCCGTCGTGGGCGGCATCATGCTCGGGTTGGGGCGGGCGTTGGGGGAGACGATGGCGGTCACCTTCGTCATCGGCAACACCAACCGGATCAACGGCAGCCTGTTCGGGCCGGGCAACACCATCGCCTCCATCGTGGCGCTGGAGTTCCCGGAGGCGTCGGCGGGCAGCCTCAAGCTGTCGTCGCTGCTGGCGCTGGGGTTCATCCTGTTTGTGATCTCGTTCATCGTGCTGGCGATCTCGCGGACGCTGCTGCGGCCGAGGCTCCGGACATGAGGGCCGGGGCATGAGGATCGGGGCATGAGCACCACTACGGCCGGGCTGGAGGGGCTAGGGCACCCGCCGCGCAACGCCGGCACCGCCCTGAAGCTGGGCGGGCGGCGGCGGCGGTCAGACCGGGTGGTGAAGGTGCTGTGCTGGGCGGCGACCCTGATCGGCCTGCTGTTCCTGGCATCGATCCTAGTGACGCTGGTGCTGCGCGGGCTGGGCGGCCTGCATTGGACGGTGCTGACGACGGTGACGAAGCCGCCGGGGTCGGGGGGCGGGCTGCTGAACGCCATCGTCGGCAGCGTGATCCAGACCTTGATCGGCACGCTGATCGGCACGCCCATCGGGCTGATGGTCGGGACCTACCTTTCGGAGTACGCGGCCGGGTCGCGGCTGGGCGACGCCGTGCGCTTCGTGTCGGACGTGCTGCTGTCGGCGCCGAGCATCCTGATCGGGCTGTTCGTGTATCAGTTCGCGGTGCAGCCGTTCGGCGGCTACTCCGGCTGGGCGGGGTGCATCGCGCTGGCGATCATCGTGATCCCCATCGTGGTCCGCACGACCGAGGACATGCTGCGGCTGATCCCGACGGCGCTGCGCGAGGCCGCGGTCGCCCTGGGGGCGCCGAAGTGGAAGGCGATCGTATTCGTCTGCTACCGTGCCGCGCTGGACGGCATCATGACGGGCGTGCTGCTGGCGGTGGCGCGGGTGGCGGGGGAGACGGCGCCGCTGCTGTTCACGTCGCTGGGCAACCTCAACTGGTCGCTCGACCTGACGCAGCCGATCAGCAGCCTGCCGGTGACGATTTATGCCTATGCCGGGTCGGCGTATGCGGACCAGGTGCAGTTGGCCTGGGTGGGCGCGCTGCTGATCACCGCGGGCGTGCTGGCCATCAACATCGTGGCGCGGGTCGTGCTGCGGAAGCGGAGCTAATGGGGATGTCCGAACAGGTCAGCAGGGCGGAGCCGGTGGCCAGGCCGGGCATGGGCGGGATGCACGCGGCGTCCGCGGCGGTGCTGAACCCGGCCCGCATCGCGATGCGCAACCTGGATTTTTACTACGGCGCCAACAGGGCGCTGAAGGGTGTCACGCTGGACCTGCCGGCCAAGCAGGTGACGGGCATGATCGGCCCCAGCGGCTGCGGCAAGTCCACCCTGCTGCGGGTGCTGAACCGGATGTATGACCTGTATCCCGGCCAGCGCGCCGAGGGCGAGGTGATGATGGACGGGCAGAACATCATCGCGCCGGACGTGGACCTGAACGACCTGCGCAGCCGGGTCGGCATGGTGTTCCAGAAGCCGACGCCGTTCCCGATGTCGATCTACGACAACATCGCCTTCGGGGTGAAGCTGCACGAGCGGCTGCCGCGGGCGGAGATGGACGAGCGCGTCGAGTGGTCGCTGACCCGGGCGGCCCTGTGGGGGGAGGCGAAGGACCGGCTGAACACCTCCGCCACGGGCCTGTCAGGCGGGCAGCAGCAGCGGCTGTGCATCGCCCGCACCATCGCCGTGCGGCCGGAGGTGATCCTGCTTGATGAGCCGACCAGCGCGCTCGACCCGATCAGCACCCTCAAAATCGAGGAGCTGATCGACGAGCTGAAGCGCGACTTCACCATCGCCATCGTCACCCACAACATGCAGCAGGCCGCGCGCTGCGCCGACCAGGTGGCGTTCTTCTATCTTGGCGAGTTGATCGAGGTCGGGCCGGCGGCGCAGATGTTCACCGCGCCGCGGCAGAAGCGTACGCAAGAGTACATCACCGGCCGGTTCGGCTAGGGGGGGCGACCAGCATGTCCGAGGCGCAGCACATCGTCAAAAGCTATGAGCAGGAACTGCAGCGGCTGCGGAGCCTGATGATCGACATGGGCGGCCTGGTGGAAAGCCAGGTCGCGCTCGCGACGCAGGCCATCGTCAACGGCGATCCGGCGGTTGCCACCCGCGCCGTCGAGCTGGACGCCTCGGTCGATGCGTTGGAACGCCAGGCCGAGCAGTTGGTGGTGCGCATGCTGGCGCTGCGGCAGCCGCTGGCGAGCGACCTGCGGCAGATCGTGGCGGCGATGAAGATCACCGCGGCGATGGAGCGGATCGGCGACTACGCCAAGAACGTCGCCAAGCGCAGCATCGTGCTGGGGCAGTTCCGGCTGCCGTTCAGCATGGCGGGCCTGGCGAACATGTCGCGGCTGGTGCAGGAGAACCTGAAGCTGGTGATCGACGCCATCGGCGAGCAGGACGCGCAGAAGGCGATCCAGGTCTGGCAGTCCGACGAGGCCATCGACGACCTGTACAACTCGATCTTCCGCGAGCTGATCACCTACATGATGGAGGACGCACGCAGCATCACGCCCTGCACGCACCTGCTGTTCATCGCCAAGAACCTGGAGCGCATCGGCGACCACGCGACCAACATCGCCGAGACGCTGCATTACGCCATCACCGGCGAGGTCCTGACGGAGGAGCGGCCGAAGGGGGACAGCTCCGCCTATGCCCTGGTGCGGCCTGCACCAGACCGGGGTGCCGCATGATGCTGCCGGGGCCTGCCGGGTCGAAGCCGCTGGTGCTGGTGGTGGAGGACGAGGCCGCGCTGGCGACCATGCTGCGCTACAACCTGGAGAAGCAGGGCTTCCGGGTCGAGGAGGCCGTCGATGGGCAGGAGGCGCTGACCCGCATCGCCGAGACGGTGCCAGACATCGTGCTGCTGGACTGGATGCTGCCGGTGATGTCGGGAATCGAGGTGTGCCGGCAAATCCGCCGCCGCCCGGCGACGCGTGATCTTCCCGTCATCATGGTTACGGCGCGGACCGAGGACCAGGACGCGGTGCGCGGGCTGAACACCGGGGCGGACGACTATATCACGAAGCCGTTCAGCATGGAGGCGCTGCTGGCGCGGATGCGGGCGCTGCTGCGGCGGTCGGGCGCGGTGCCGGTGCGCGGGCAGCACCTGTTCCATGACATCACCATGGACCTGACGGCGCACCGGGTGCAGCGCAACGGGCGGTCGATCCACCTTGGCCCGACCGAGTTCAGGCTGCTGGAGTTCCTGATGCAGCACCCGCGCCGGGTGTTCTCACGGGAGGAGCTGCTGAACTCGGTGTGGGGGCCTGACATCCACGTGGAGCCGCGGACGGTGGACGTGCATATCCGGCGGCTGCGCAAGAGCATCAACGGCGAGGGCGAGCTGGACGTGGTGCGGACGGTTCGCGCGGCGGGGTATGCGCTGGATACCGAACCGGCCTGATTTACCCGTCGCAGCAGCCGTCGTTGCGAGGAGCACCTGCGAGCGGCGATCCAGGGGCCGCACGCACGAGCGTTGCGTCTGACAGCTTCTGGATTGCCACGCCGCAAGTGCGGCTCGTGATGACGGCGTGCTGTCGCGGGCCAGTGATCCCGTTGTTGGCGCTTCCACCTCGACCGTTCAGCGGGCCCGGCCCATAATCCCGGCCTGCACCGATGAGGACCGCCCGATGTACCCCGATGTCATGCTGCATATTGATGGCGCCTGGACCGCAGCACAGGGTGGCAAAACGCTCGACGTGATGAACCCGGCGACGGGCGAGGTGAACGGCGCCGTCGCCCATGCGGAGCGGGCCGACCTGGACGTTGCGTTGGCGGCTGCGGACCGGGGCTTCGCGGCCTGGCGGCGGGTGTCGGCCTTCGAGCGGTCCAAGTTGCTGCGCCGCGCCGCCGACCTGTTGCGCGAGCGGGCCGACGACATCGCGCGCCTGATGACCCTGGAGCAGGGCAAGCCGCTGGCCGAGGCGCGGATGGAGACGGTGGCCGGGGCCGACATCATTGACTGGTTCGCCGAGGAGGCCCGGCGCACCTATGGCCGCGTCATCCCGGCACGGGCGGAGGGGGTTTACCAGCTTTCGCTGCGGGAGCCGGTCGGGCCAGTGGCGGCCTTCACACCTTGGAACTTCCCGATCAACCAGGCGAACCGCAAGATCGCCATCGCGCTCGCGGCGGGATGCTCGATCATCGTCAAGGGGCCGGAGGAGACGCCGGCCTCGTGCGCCGAGCTGGTGCGGTGCTACGTGGATGCCGGGCTGCCGGCGGGCGTGGTGCAGTTGGTGTTCGGGGTGCCGGCGGATATCTCTGGCTACCTGATCCCGCATCCGGTGATCCGGAAGATTTCGTTCACCGGGTCCACGGCGGTCGGCAAGCAGTTGGCGGCGCTGGCCGGGCAGCACATGAAGCGGGCGACGATGGAGCTGGGCGGGCATGCGCCGGCCATCGTGTTCGCCGATGCGGACGTGACGGCGGCGACGCGGCAGTTGGCGGCGGCGAAGTTCCGCAACGCCGGGCAGGTGTGCGTCAGCCCGACGCGGTTCCTGGTGCAGGAAACAGTGTTCGACGAGTTCGTGGACGGGTTCACCAGCGCGGCCCGTGCGGTGAAGGTCGGCGATGGCATGGACCCGGAGACGCGGATGGGTCCGCTGGCCAACCCGCGCCGGGTGCAGGCGATGGAGGCCCTGATCGCTGACGCGGTGGGCAAGGGCGCCGAGGTTCGCACGGGGGGCAAGCGGATCGGCAACAAGGGCAACTTCTTCGAGCCGACGGTGCTGACCGGGGTGAGCCGGGACATGCGGGTTATGAACGAGGAGCCGTTCGGGCCGCTTGCGGTGGTGGCGCCGTTCCGGGAGTTCGACGACATGATCGAGGAGGCCAACCGGGTGCCGTTCGGGCTGGCGAGCTACGCCTTCACCCGGTCTGCGCGGACGGCCGGGGCGGTCGGGGCGGCGCTGGAGGCGGGGATGGTCACGATCAACCATATCGGCCTGGCGTTGCCGGAGGTGCCGTTCGGCGGCATCAAGGACAGCGGCTATGGGTCGGAGGGCGGGTCGGAGGCGATCGACGCCTATGTGAACATCAAGTTTATCACGCAGGCGGGGCTGTAGGCTCGACGCTCCTGAATATGCCGGGTTAGGCGCTTGCCGCTTCCCTAACCCCGGCCCTCTCCCGGAGGGAGAGGGAGCAGGCTAGAGGTCCACGTCGGCTACGGTGCGGGCGCGGTCCTGGATGAATTGGAACCGCAGCTCCGGGCGGCGGCCCATCAGGCTCTCGACCAAGGTGTTGGTGGCGGCGCGGTCCTCGGCTGCCGCGACGACCTTCAGCAGCGTGCGCTTGGCCGGGTCCATCGTGGTCTCCTTCAATGCCATTGGCGGCATCTCGCCGAGGCCCTTGAAGCGGCTGATGTCCACCTTCGATCCGGCCTTGAAGCCGCGCTTCAGTTGGCGGTCCTTGTCGGCGTCGTTCATGGCATAGACCGACTTCGCTCCCTGGGTCAGCCGGTATAGCGGCGGCTGCGCCAGGTGGATGTGGCCGTGCTTAATCAGCTCTGGCAGCTCGCGGTAGAAGAATGTCATGAGCAGCGAGGCGATGTGCGCGCCGTCCACGTCGGCATCGGTCATGATGATGATGCGGCCATAGCGCAGCTTCGCACGGTCGAACCCGGCGCCGACGCCGCAGCCCAGCGCCTCGATTAGGTCCGTCAGCTCCTTGTTGTCGCGGAGCTTCTCGGCCGTGGCGCTGGCGACGTTCAGGATCTTGCCGCGCAAGGGCAGCACCGCCTGGGTGTTGCGGTTGCGGGCCTGCTTGGCGGAGCCGCCGGCGCTGTCGCCCTCGACTAGGAAGATTTCCGTGTCGTCACGGCTTTCGAGGGTGCAGTCGGCCAGCTTGCCGGGCAGGCGAAGGCGGCGGGTGGCGGTCTTGCGGCTGACGTCCTTTACCTCGCGGCGGCGCAGGCGGTCCTCGGCGCGCTCGATGACGAAGGTCAGCAGGTTGTCGGCCTGGGCGGGGTTGCCGGCCAGCCAGTGGTCGAAGCGGTCGCGCAGGGCGGGCTCGATCAGCCGGGTCGCCTCGGGGCTGGTCAGCTTCTCTTTGGTTTGGCCCTGGAACTGCGGCTCGCGGATGAAGGCGGACAGCTTGGCAGCCATCCCGCCCAGCAGGTCCTCGGGGGTGATGACCGCGGTGCGGCGGTTGTTGCGCTGCTCGCCCCAGGCGCGCAGACCCTTGAGCAGGGCGGCACGCAGCGCCGCTTCGTGCGTGCCGCCCTGCGCGGTCGGGACGGTGTTGCAGTAGGAGTTGAGGAAACCGTCAGCGCCGTCCAGCCACGCGACGGCCCACTCGACGCGGCCGCCAGTGGCGCCACTGGCTGAGGCGGCCAAGTTGGCCTCGCCGGCCCAGATTTCGGGAACGGCCCTGGCTGTGGCGGCGATGTCCTCCTCCAGGCTGTCGCGCAGGCCGCCGGGGAAGTGCAGCAGCGCCTCGGCTGGGACGCCGGGGGCGCCGGCGACTAGGGCGGGCGCGCAGGACCAGCGGATCTTGACGCCGCGGAACAGGTAGGCCTTGGACCGGCACAGGCGATAGAGCCGGGCCGGGCTGAACTGCTGGTCGCCGAAGATGTCGGGGTCGGGGTGGAAGCGGATGGTGGTGCCGCGGCGGTTCTGCACGGGGCCGGCGTTGACCAGCTTGGTGGTGGGCTTGCCGCGGGCGTAGGCCTGGCGCCACAGGGTGCGGTCGCGTGCGACCTCCACCTCCATGCCGTCGGACAGGGCGTTCACGACGGAGCTGCCGACGCCGTGCAGGCCGCCGGAGGTGGCGTAGGCCTTGCCACCGAACTTGCCGCCGGAGTGCAGCGTGGTCAGGATGACCTCCAGCGCGCTGAGCGGCTTGAACTTCGGGTGCGGGTCAACCGGGATGCCGCGGCCGTTGTCGCGCACCAGCAGCCAGTTTCCGGCCTCGAGCGAGACCTCGATGGCGCTGGCGTGCCCGGCGACAGCCTCGTCCATCGCGTTGTCGAGGATCTCCGCCGCCAGGTGGTGCAGGGCAGCGTCGTCGGTGCCGCCGATGTACATACCAGGGCGGCGGCGGACAGGCTCCAGCCCTTCCAGGACCTCGATGTCGCGGGCGGTGTAGGCAGCTTGGCCATCGGTGATGGCGTCCTCGGGGATGGCGCTTTCTGGCGCGAGCATCTTGTTCATGTTGTGTTCCCGTATCTCGGCTAAAGCTAGTGCGCCGGGGCGAGGCGGGCAAGGGTGGTGTTGGTTGGCCTGGTTGGTGCTCGGGTTGTCGGTTTCCACGGTATGGTAGTCGGGCGATGGTGTTTGGGCGACGGCGCTCTGGCGGGCCGACTGCGAGCCTGACAGGCTGCCATGATCTTGCAAGCCTTCACGCCGGGCGCGTCCTGGACGAGACTGAATGGGCTGCCATTGCGGCGGGATCGGTGGGGGGAGCTTGATGAGCCTAGAGGGCAAGGTCGCGCTGGTGACGGGATCGACCAGCGGCATCGGCCTTGGCATTGCGCGGGCGATGGCGGAGGCCGGGGCGCAGGTGATGCTGAACGGCTTCGGTGATCCCGGCGCCATCGACCATCTGCGGTCCGAGATCGCCGGCACGTTCGGCGTCCGGACCGGCTATCACGGCGCGGATATGTCTAGGCCGGCCGAGGTGGCGGTACTGGTGCAGCAGACGCTGGAGCAGCTTGGACGGTTGGACATCCTGGTGAACAACGCCGGTATCCAGCATACCGCACCGATCGAGAGCTTTCCCCGGGAGCGTTGGGACGCGGTGATCGCCATTAATCTGAGCGCGGCGTTTCACGCCATGCAGGCCGCCATACCCGGGATGAAGTCAGCGGGGTGGGGGCGGATCATCAACATCGCCTCGGCGCACGGCCTAGTCGGCAGCGCGCAGAAGTCGGCCTACGTCGCGGCGAAGCATGGGCTGGTCGGGCTGACCAAGGTGGGCGCCATCGAGCTTGCCAATGACGGGATCACGGTGAATGCGATCTGCCCGGGCTGGGTGCTGACCCCGCTGGTCGAGGCGCAGTTGCAGGACCGCGCCGCCCGGGAGAACGCGCTGGTCGAGGAGGTGAAGCTGCGCCTGCTGGCGGAGAAGCAGCCGATGACGGAGTTCACGACGCCGAGCGCGATTGGCGGCCTGGCGGTATTTCTGTGCTCGGATGCGGCGCGCACGATCACCGGGGCTAGCCTGTCGATTGACGGTGGGTGGGTGGCGACGTGATGCGCCGGGGCTGCGACGAGGGCAGCGGGGGCTGCGGGAAGGGCAGCCAGGGCTGCGGCGAGGGCAGGTCGGGGCTTTGACGACGATCGTCACCGGGGCTGCGGGCTTCATCGGCTTCCATGTCTGCCAAGCCCTGCTGGGCCGGGGCGAGGACGTGGTCGGCCTGGATATCCTGAACGACTACTACGATGTGCGGCTGAAGCGGGCGAGGCTCGATATGCTCGGCAAGGCTGCGAATTTCCGGTTCGACCAGACGGATGTCGCCGACCGTGCCGCGGTGACCGAGGCATTCCAGAGGGCCCGGCATGCGACCCGCATCGTCCACCTCGCGGCGCAGGCTGGCGTCAGGCACTCGCTAATCGATCCCTATGCTTATGTGACGGCGAACGTGTTGGGGCATGTCACGATCCTGGAGGCGGCCCGGCGGTTGGATCGGCTGGAGCACTTGGTTTATGCCAGCTCGTCCTCGGTGTATGGTGGCAATACCAAGCTGCCGTTTGCCGAGACCGACCCGGTTGACACGCCCTTGTCCGTCTATGCCGCCACCAAGCGTGCTGACGAGCTGATCAGCTATGCTTATGGGCACCTGTATGGGTTGCCGCAGACCGGCCTGCGCTTCTTCACGGTGTATGGACCGTGGGGGCGGCCGGACATGGCCTACTACTCGTTCGCAGTTGCGATCATGCGGCAGGCGCCGATCACTCTGTTCGACGGCGGGCGGCTTCGGCGCGACTTCACCTACATCGACGATATCGTGCAGGGATTGCTGGCGTGCGTCGATCGTGTGCCGGGCAGGGGCGCGGTGCCCCAGGTGTTCAACATCGGCAACAACCAGGGTGAGCTGGTGTCCGAGTTGGTGCGATTGCTGGAGGTAAGCCTTGGCCGGGCCGCCGTGGTGCGGTTTGTTGACCGGCCGGTGGCGGACGTGGCGGAGACGCTTGCCGACCTCACGGCGATTGGCGGGCATGTCGGGTATCGGCCGGTGACACCGCTGGCGGTGGGCATCCCACGGTTCGCTGGCTGGTTCCTTGCGAATCATGACCTGGATGGCAATTTCCGCCTTGACCCTGCGGTGTCCGTGTCATAGATAGTGCTCACCGAACTGATTTGCCCTTGACGGCTGGGTAGTTGGTTCAGTAGGTTCGTTGCCCTGCTTAGGCAGCAGCGTTCAGGTTACAG
>JAABUX010003431.1_pt1 | contig 21004 bp, 25 predicted proteins | sample 5561851 | NCBI WGS metagenome assembly JAABUX01 (sample SAMN10711883, study PRJNA513361) | rock metagenome | isolation source: Antarctica rocks | place: Antarctica: Victoria Land, Richard Nunatak red sandstone | collected 2016-01-03 | reverse complement strand
TGCGCCGGCGAAGCGCTTCCCATTGCGACGCGGCTGTATTCCCAGCGCTGCCTGCTGCTCTCGATGTCGGTGACACGAACGTCATCGCCGGGCTCTTAAGGTCAGCGCCCAGTCCCGCAAGGCGTCGTTTTCGGGAAGGCCCGTCCGACCTTGCCGAAATTGCGCGAAGTCTCGCTCAGAGCTCCGCATATGAAAGAGACGTCGACTTCCCGACGCCTCTTCTTAGTGTAACGGAAGAATCTTAACGGTTCAGAATACCTGAACCGGAATCTGCAACTGATGCCCCGCGCCATCGGAAGCAGTTAAGATCACTAAGGTCGGTACGCCGACGTTCGCTGCGACGTTGATGGTGAACGAACCGTTCCCGATCGCTTGTGTCGTTACGTTCGCATTCGAGCTTACGAGAGTGAAGTTATTCGGATTGACTCCCGGTAACGCGGACAGCGTGAGCGTCGTCGAATTCCCCGGCATGAGCGCCACGCTTGCGAGGCTCGAGTTGAAGATAAGGTTCAAGGCGTTGCCCGATAGCTGCACCGTCGTACAGTTGGTCGTGTTTTGTACACAGATTTGCAGCGTGCTACCGTTCGGACCAAGGAGACTGGCAAGAGCTGTTCCGATAGGCGCGGTGAGCGTGAGTTCCGCCGTGCCGTTTCCGCTTGGCATCAGAACACCGTTCGCCAGCCCGTCGATGGTATTCAATATGCTCGGTAACGTCCCGCCGCTCGCCGTCACCGTCAACGGAGCGTTGCCCGGATCTAAAATACCGATTTGAGCCACGTTTCCGACGCTCGCATCGATGGCTCCAGGGCCGGCGCTTATTGCGGCAGTCGGGCTTGGTGAACTACTTGGTGAGCTGCTTGGTGAACTGCTCGGCGAACTACTTGGTGAGCCACTTGGTGAGCTGCTCGGCGAACTACTTGGTGAGCCACTTGGCGAACTACTTGGTGAGCTGCTCGGATGGGCTGACGCTCCGCCGCCCGTTCCCCCGCCGCCGGTGCCGGAGGCCCCCCCGCCGCCTGCACCGCTCCCCAGGTTGGGAAGTTGACGCGTCAACGTCGAGTCTCCGCCACCGCAGCCCGAAAGTGCAATCGTCCCAGCGAAGAGATAGCTAAAAAGCGCTAAAAGCGCTTTATGTGAAGCAGACGCGTGTTCCATAGAGTCTCCAAGGCAGTCCACTTTTAAAATTAAATGAACTTCTGAACCTGAACTTCGTCATGGAAACGCGGCTGCATTATGCAGCGGTTCATCAGAACCGTAGCATCGTGCGTTGCATCACACTCCACGGTGCGGTGAGCGCCCCTTTCGGCGCCTACGTCATCGAGCCGATCACGCCCATGGGAGTCCCATAAACCGTCGTTTGCGGGATGAGTCGCACGATCGCTACCAATTGCCGTGAAACGAAACTCGCCGAAGCGGCGGGCTCGTTTTTGCGACGAAAGGTAATTTTGCCTCCAGCGTTCTCGGTAACGTAGCTGCGGAAGACGTCGCCCAGCGGTTGTACGAGGCGCTAGTGCGACACCTTGCACCGAGGCGAGGCAAAGCTTTCGAAGACGCCTTAAATAAAGGGCGTGGAAGCCCGTGCAACAATTTGAGGACTTTACGAAGCGCCTAGCGGCGAACTCCATTCCCTCGGTAAATTACTAGCCACTAAACCATGGCCGGCGGCCCAAAACTCGGGCTTAGACTCTTTAACTTCTAGACTAATTCGTCGGCCACTTACAGAAAGCTCTTGTAGGCGGCGCTCCTGATCATCCATTAGTCGGCAGATGGTGAACATGCGAATCTTCAACGGCACACGCGGATCTGCTGAAAGCCTAAATAACGGTGCTACCTTCGGTGCCTGATGCTCAATATCTTCCAAAACTTGCGTAGTTTTCATCGCACCAAAATAGCCGCTTATCTTCGCTTCGAAATCTGCAAGGAGAAATAGCGTTGTAATGATAGCGAAGTTTGCGACAGAACGCCCATCCTGCAACGTCCTCGGTAGAGATTCTCTATAAGAGTTCAACGTCTGCTGAATCGATTCCACTTCGTACGGAGTTAACATCGGGCCCGCTGCTGTTAAGCTTTTTGCAAGATCGATCAGCGCGGCCGTGCGGCCTTCGCTGTCAACGATCAACTTGCTGTTGGAAAGAATGAACAGAAGCCGGGAATGCTTATTGTGTCGGAGGTGATGCTCGACTGTCGGCCAAGTCGTGTAAGATAAATCAATTAAAAATGATCCGACCTTGAGCTCCTGCCGTTCAGGATGAGGACCTTTGTCAACGAAGACCGCAATATCAACGTCGCTACTCGCACAAGGCGTACCTCTTACTCCGTAAGATCCAAAGAGGATCGCGCCATAGTCGGAATCGCGTTTTATCACCGTTTCGACAGCGCCCAAAATTTGCGGCATATGCTGTTCGAGTATTGAGCGTAAAGCTTGAGCGCTGGGAGCCCGCTGCGCTCTATTGCTCTTGCTCATGGACATCCTTAGGAAGTTATACCAGGTTCAGGAGTTGCGAACCTGGTGACGTAACCCGGGCCACATGCTAAGTCCTTACCAAATTTCGCGTGAGCTACTAGCAGCCTCCAAATTCGTCCCCGCTGTATAACATGTGTCCCGAAGTGTCGTTCGCGACAAACTGCTCGTGAAAGCTGTACCAAGGTTTATTTGGTGTTGGGAAATTTTGATCAAAAGGGTGTCCCCCTGCTACCGGGACGTTGAAGGTGGCTATTCTCTGATCGCTCGAATTAAAATAACTTAGTACAATGTGGCCCGTCGCAACTTTAGGCGAATCGTTAAAACTTGAAAACACACCTGAAGCTCCCGTAGTAGGGAAGATCGCAGTGACGGCTCCTTCCGTGTAATTCGTAACACTACCGCACGTGGGCGCAAATCCCTGAGAATATGCCTGAGCAGCTCGGAAAACAAAGGCCACTAATACTGGAGCGATGACGGTCGCGTTGCGGATGAACCTCTCCGCGTTCATTTGGTCACCTTGTACACTAAAATCGCAGCGGCTGAATCGCTAGGGGGCTGCTGGCCAGGGAGCACGACTAAGTCTTCCCAGCAGTCGCTCCCAAGAAGTCGATGCGTGGAGGTGCTGCGTCTCGGACATGATGCGTTGAAACGATAGATGGTGGTTCCCACGGGATCAGCGTGAGGATTTAGCGCGCGATCCTCAATAACCTCAGCGGACAGATCGCCTCTGATTGCCCGATCATCGAGTTGCCTCCTTAGCGCGGGAGACAATCGTGATCTTGAGAACGGATCTTTAGATGCGGCATTAAAAGTGCTCGGGCGATTTACAGATCCCGGAACAGCGTGATGGTTCGTTACCTGCGAATATACGCTCGACGTTACGGCGCATACTCCACTAAAACCGGCTAGCGCTGCTATTAGCGTTATAGGGAAACGGTTCATGGCATGTCGCTCCTGAGTAACGGTTCTGATACATCCTATATGGTATACCGTTTCCGGTCGGGTTGTCTTTAAGGGGCGTTAATATTACCGGGCAAACGGGACATCGGCGGTCATTGGTACCGTTTGCCCGCTCGTCATCTGCGGTGGCGAGAGACGGATATTCACTGAGGTCGATGTTCATCGGTGTATTCCCACTCATTGGTCCCTGCGTCGGTCGGGCTGGCACACCTGTTCGGACCTAGCGACCCCCCTAAAAGTGTGATACGCTTCACACCCTTTCTGGGAGGAATCCACCACGTGATCTCTGCTTTTTTAGCTGTCCTGCTTGCCATTTTCGGCCTCGGCGCTCACGCTGACTCGACGCATGGGGCGATCCCCGAGTCCACGCACGGGTCACTCCCTGAGTCCACGCACGGCGCACTTCCCGAATCCACGCACGGGTCACTCCCTGAGTCCACGCACGGCGCGCTTCCCGAATCCACGCACGGGTCAGTCATCGACTCGACGCACGGCTCGCTGCCCGAGTGACCCACGGGCCAATCATCTAGCGATCCCAAAGTGTGACGTCGGGGCGCGCCCCGATCGGGAGGCAAAGCGTACGCTCCGGTCGATAAGCGGGGTGTAACCGTTTTTTGAGTTGATTGCTTAGCAATCAGCTCGGAGGGTCGTGCCTGCCGTGGCGTCCGCATCAGTCTTCCAGCTCAAACCGCGTCAGCGGCCTTTCGAAGAGGCCGTCGATGCGTATCGCGGCGCGCGTACGGCGGAATGCCTGACGCTACTCCACGGCCACCAAGGCCTCGCTGCCGATCTTCTTCTAGCCCGCGCCGCGTTGCGTGTAGGCCACCCTGAGTTGGGCCTTGCGCGGCTCGTCGCAATTGACGACGCCGCCTTGCTGTCAAACCGCGCCCGCACTGAAGTTCTGACGCTGCGCGCCGCGCTTTTCATCCGCCTTCGTCAGTTCGATTTCGCGCAGGCGAGCCTCGATCTCGCCCACATCTACGCGCTCGGTGCGGCCTGCGCGCCGGTCGAAGCCGAATATCATTTCTACGTCGCCTGTCAAGCGTTCGCACTCGGGGAGCTCGACGCGGCGGATTGCGCAGCGGTCAAAGCACTCTCGGTCGAGCGATGGGCGTTTGATTCCGCAAAGGCGTTCGTTCCGCTAGCACTCTCCCGTGCGCGGTCGCTCAACGTGCGTGGCTTCATTGCTGCGACGCGGCAGCAGTATCGCGACCAGCTCGCCTTCGTTCGCGAAGCGATCGCCGAGGCCGCGAAGGCCGAGATACCCGATCTGTGGATCACCGCGACGCAGTGGCAACTTTTGGCCGTCCACGTGCGCGACTTCGATCTCGCCGGCGACGCACAGACGTTACGAGTCGTCGCAGGCGAGACGTGGCCCGCCGAGCTTGACCCACAAAAGTTCGAGATTCACCGTGCCCTCGGATGGTCGAGCGCGTTACGCGGGGACCACCTCAACGCGTTTCGCGAGTTCCGATCGATGAGCGGTTTTGCGACGTCCGACGCGTGGAAGGTACTCGCAGCCGTCGAGCGCGCCTATCTGTCTCGCGAGTTGGGAGAAACCGTGCGGGCTCGCGACGATATCGAGTATGCGGCGAAGCTCGCCGATCGCATCGATTGGAACGCAATGAGCGAGGAACGCATCGGTCTCGTGCAGCTTGCCCAAGAAGTCGCAGCGTTCGATCCATCGCGCGCCGGTAAGCTGCTCGACCGCTATCGCGCGATCAAAGCCAAGCTGCCGCCGCTTACCCTCAACTCGGTCGATCGGCGCGCCCGCGCGTACGAATGCCTCGCAGAAGGGACGGTCCTCCGTGCGAACAGGGCCATCCCCGCCGCTGCAGAGCGATTTCGCGAAGCGTTTGAGATTTTTGACTCGGTCGGGTATCGCTGGCGCGCGGCTACGGCCGCGCTTCCGCTCGCCGAGCTCTTTCAGCGTCGCTCTGACGTCGAATACGTGCGACGGGAAGCCGCTGAGCGTCCGAACTCATGGCTGGAGCGTCGGGCCGCTAGCCTATGTACGCATGACGCGCTGAACGACTGAAAAACGGCAAGGAAGAGGCCCCTTCTTCTTCCGCCACGGCCTCGGTTAGTACGCATCCTTACGATCATCTGCGGTGAGGATTTGCAACGTTCGCGTCGCCGTGTTTCGCTTAAAAACCGCGCGATAGTTTCCGCGACGTAGGCGCCATAGATCGCGATCTTTGGGCTGGAGCTTTTTCACGTCGACGTCCCTCGTGGTTGGGTCCGCGGCGAGCTTTCGGAAGTCGGCGCGAAGCGCCGCCGCCTCAGAAGCGTGAATCTTTGCTAAGTCGCGATCAGCTCGTCGCGCGTATGCGACGGTCCAACTCGATACGAGGCGGTGGAATTCGTCGGCCTGCTGTTGTCGTCCACAGCTGCCGTGTTAACTGTCGCGGCATCCACCGTAAAGAGACCATTGGCGAACTCCGCTTCGGCCTCGGCGACCGCCGCTAGCTCATCGCTAGTGAGGGTGCCGGCGAATGGGGCGGCGGCAAGGCGCTCCTCAAGCGACGCGACTACGTCTTTCATCCCGGCGATTATACCATGCGCCGGCGTCAGAAGCAGACGGGCAGAGAAGCTTCGGCCAGCGTCTCCTGGGGATGATACCGTTAGCGGGTTAGAGGTGATAACCTCCGACATGCTAAACCGCTGGCGGTAGTATGGTCATCACGATAACTAACCAAAAAGGCGGCGTCGGGAAGACCACGGTGACGCTGAATCTCGGCGCTGCATTCGCAGTCGAGGGGCGTCAGGTCGTTCTAATCGACGCCGACCCGGCGGCTGGGCTATCCTACGCCGCCGGTTTTCCACTCGCTGATATTCCGGGCGAGGCGACAACGGCCGCGCTTTTCCGCGGTCAGAAGCCTCCGATGCAAGCCCTCGCGCGGAATTTGCAACTCGTCCTGGCTTCCCCGCCAGCGATGCTCGATCTTGAGCGGGAGTGGACGCGTGACCAGGTACGGATCGAACGGCCCTGGGTCGCGGACCTCGCCGAGTTCGTCCTAATCGACAGCCCGCCCAACCTCGGCACCCTCTCGGTCGCCGCGATCTCGGTCGCCGACGCGGTTCTCATCCCGTTTATCCCCGAGGATGCGTCCCTTGGCCCGCTCGAGTTTCTTTTGCAGACGATTCGGGCCGTGAACCCAAAGGCGGAGATCCTTGGGGCGATTCCGACGCTCTCCGACTCGCGGCGGAAGATGACTGCCGAGGTTGCCGATGCAGTCCGCGATCGCTACGGTCTGCGGATTCTCACGGCGATTCCGCGTCACGTTGCCCTTGCGGCAACGCCCCGCTATGCCAAGTCGGTGCTTGAGTACGCGGGAAAGACGGTCGCCGCCGACGCCTTCCGCGCCCTCGCGAAGGAGGTCACCCCCGCTCATGTCGCGTCCTAATCTTGCCGCCCGCCCGAACCGCGACGTCGCCGGCGTCGTCGCCGACATGATGGGAAATCCCCGGCCCGCTGTGCTTCCGAAAGAAGATACCGGGCGAACGAAAAACCGTAAGAACGTGAAACCACGAATGGTTAATACCGCTACTCTGCTACTTCGGGAGAAGACGTCCTTCGCCATTCGGCCTGACGTGAAGCGACATCTAACCGAACTCAAGCTGGACCTTCGCGATGCGGGGCATCGCGCGACGGAGGCGGAGATCGTCGAGACCTTGATCGCTCATGCCGAGGTTGGCACTCTAGCGAACCTGCTCAAGGCAAATCGTAAAGGCAAATCGTAAGTGAGCGGCCGAGTGAAGAAGGACTCGTCGACAGCTAACGAGGCGAACAAGCTCCCGACTGTCATCGTGCACGGCGCCGCGAGCCCCGTCGAAGCTTACCGGATCGCACGCGCGCTGCGCAAGCAGGACCCTGCGCCGCTCGCTGAATCGCTCCCGGAACCGCCCCTCGCGACGACCGTGCATCGCAGAATCGCCGCTATCAAGGCGGAACGGCTCAAAGACCTTCAACTGCGCCTATTCCCCGAGCTGCCTGATGACCGCCGGGCGGCTCCGAACGCCGTCGTCCGATCGTCTGTCTTCGGCGTCGTCCGGCGCGGGAAGCGAGCCCGCGTCACCGAGATGCAAGTCGCCGCCCCGGAGGGTTGGGAGATCGCCATTACGGGGTGGCGGCTCGATCAGCACGACCTCGATATCTGGCTCGAGATCATGCACGCCGCCGGCGGTTCGAAGCCCGGCGACGAGGTTCGCTTTCAGCTGCACACGCTTATGAAACGCCTGGGCCACACGAGCCGCGGCGGGACGCATGACTACGACTCCCTGAAAACGCGCCTGCGGCAGCTCACGCAAACCACCGTCTCGTTCGTGTCTGGCACCCTTGAGGGGGTCGTTGGAGCGTTCTTCTCGGCCTTCGCGATCGACAACGCCACCGGCGAAGCCATATGCATCACGAACCCGCTGCTCCGGCCTCTCTTCGAGGATATTACGCACCTTGACATCGAGCAGCGTCGAGCGCTCGGCGGCAACCAGCTTGCGAAGGCACTGCACGTCCTCCTGGCCTCCCACGCAGTATGGCTGCCGACGCGGGTCGACACCCTGATGCGGCGGGTGGGAGCCGAATACGCAAGCCTGCGGTTCTTCAAGCGGGACCTGAAGGGGGTGCTCGACGACTTCCTGGCCCGCGGCTGGATTCGGAACTATGCGTTTCAACCGGGCGGCCGCGGTGTTGAACTGATCGCAATCGACAAGCTTCCAAGTCCAAGCCAACGCCGAGCGATCGAGAGTAGACGCGACCAAGCATCGGGATGACACTCACGGCTTGCCGCTTGAATTGCGGCATCGGGATGAGACTCACGCCCCTTCGGGATGAAACTCACAGCTGAAGCCGTTCCCTCGGGATGAGACTCACACCCCTTCGGGATGAGACTCACGCGAACTTCGGGATGAGACTCACAAACGCTTCGGGATCAGACTCACACATCGTTTAGTGCAAACCCCCGTCGCATAAGGGTTTCCGGCTCGTTTTTCTCTCGGCAAATCCTCTTAACGTAAATCCTACTCTTAAATCCTAGATCTCTGCTAGGCTCGCGCGCAACCGCAACTCGGTAGCCCGAGGCTAACGCCTCGGCCCATTTAAAAAACGCGCTCCGGCCAAGTTCGAACTCCGCCCAGGTCTCGCCGTTCACCGTCCCGAGACGGTAGCACCCGACGCAAGGCTTCCCTCGCTGCGCTCGGCGCCGGCATTCGCCGGCGGTCTTGCGTCGGGTGCTAGGGCTTCGCCCGACGGTGAACGGCGAGACCCCCGCACGGAGCAGCAACGCTCGAAGGGCCGGTCTTACCTCCGCGCAACGAGGACGGTCCCGGCTCCACCACCCACCGGAGCAACTCTTGGAGATCATTTCGACTCGCGCGCGTGACGTACAATCTCGAGTGGGACGTGCCCCTGCTCGTCGACGACCAGGGGCACGTCGTGCGCGAAGCCGCCTTCCGGCTGCAAATTGAGCGTGGACAACGAGTCCGCTTCGCCATCGCCTTGCGCATTCGTGACGAGCGTGACGGTCGGATGAAAGACATCGTACGGGTAGATGACTGTCGCGGCTTCCATCGCCATGCGCCGGGATTTCCACCCAGGCGCAAGCACGAATGGATCAGCCTCCCACCGGGCGACGAGTTCAACTTCATCGAAGCGGACTTCGACGCCAACGCCGACCACTACGAACGAGAAGCCCGTCGGACCGGGTTTGAGGTCACTGACGACGATGAGCCTGAAACCGATTCCCCAGACTAAGCGCATGAAAGCCGGACTAGCCGTTCTACGGCATCTGTTCGAGCATAGCGTCGAGCTGGCCGAGGTCTATCCAACCGGCACGCGCTTCACGCCGATCGGGACCGATGGCGAGCAGCTCAAAGTTCTCGTCGAGACCCCCGAAGGCGTCGATACGGTGGAGCGCATTGCTTGTGCGAGTTGAGCTCGTGCGCCCACACATCCGAATACGTCGGCCTGCACGATCGCGCGGCGGCGTAGCTCAAGGGGTCAGAGCACGGGCCTTATAAAGCTCGAGGTTCCGGGTTCGAGTCCCGGCGCCGCTACTCACATAGTCAGAAACGGCCATTTCTGGGCCTCTAGGGCGGTTTAAGCGGCTCGGGCGTACTTTCTCTCATCCGCCGGCGGAAAACGCGTCCTAGGGCCTTATTTGGCCCGGGCGGAGTCTCGGTCGGGAGCCCGCTTGCGGGTGACCGAGACGAGCACCGGGCACCGCCCGTTAGGGCGCGTCGGGCGTCGCTCTCTTAGCACCCGCGGAGAACCCGCTCGCGATCGAGCGCCTGCACCTGTGCACGGTGCCCGCGCAGATCGTGCCGCACATGGGCCAGCGAAACGCAGAGCTGTCGCTTGACCGGGGTGTAGCCCGCGTAGCGGCTCGCATTCCAGCCGGCATCCCAGCCGGTACCGTATCCTCCGCGCCAAACGGTATATCCAACGGCCAGCGCGATCACGGCCGAAACGGCTGCCGACAGAAGCGCCCAACGCTTAACCGCCGCCATGACCTTGGTGAGCCGATCAAAGGTCGCGGTGCTCGATTCGGCTTGGGCCACAGCGGTAGCGAGAGTACCGCCCGTGGGAATCGCGCCTCGCAAGCGCGCCACCCCTTCGTCGACGGCGGTTGTGACGGCGCCGGGAATTCGAGCGCGTTCGGCATTGGCGTTGGCATCGGCGATGAAGAAGAGCAAGGTCGGATCGAGGTCGGCGTCCTTGACGACCCGCCGCAGAGCCAAGGCGCGCTTGTTTTCGTCGACGGTCGGTTCGCGGCCGTTGACCTCGACAAACGCTTGCGTGAACCCCCGCAAAGCAGAAGCATCTTCAGCGCCCATTTGCCGTGACTCCCAGCTTTTCAGCGAGTCCGTCCCACAGCGTGGCCACCTTATCGAGCCACCGGCGCAGCTCGGCACGATCGCCGAAGCGCAGGCCATTGAGCTTCGCCGAAAACGCCGCCGGCGGATTGGCGGTCGACGTTTGATCGACGAGCCGATCGAGCAGCTCCGGAAACTCCACGACGATGCCGCCGGTGTCCTCAAAGGCCGTGCGCATCTTCGATTCGTTCCAGCGGCCGAATTTGGCCGGATCGCCGAAGAAGAGATTTTTGACCGCCACCATCGTCCGTGCGTGGCCGTCGAAAGCTGCCGTCGCCAGCCGCAGGAGGTTGATCGAATCGGGAGTCCGCGCGAGGATCCACAACAGCGTGGCCTCACGCCCCAGTTCACGCAGGCCCACGAAGAAGGCCGGGAGCTCGGCGGTTACTTCTGCGCCGATGCCCGCCGGCAACGAAACGACGACCTGGTCGCGGTCACTCTCATGCAGCTGCGAGAGCAACTCGAGCCACTCTTCGTGTTGGCGTAGATCGACCGTCATCGCGACGTCGGGGAACATGCGCGCAAGGTCAGGGTTTCGCATATCGCTATCGGCGACCAGCGGCGTGATGTTGCGTGTCAGCAGCCAATCGACGAACGACTGCGCGACGAACGATTTGCCGACGCCGCCTTTGTCGCCGTGGAAGAAGTGGACGCTCACAGTTCTGCGGGCATGTCTACGGCCTTCGCGCCGGTCCGTTCTTTTTTCGGTTCGCTCACGACAGCCGTCTTCGGTTTGGGTTTGGTTCCGTTCGTTCGCCGTTTCGTTCCCCGGTACACGTAGCTCTTGAGCGTCGGCGTCCCGATATCGATGCCATCTTCTTTGAGCGACTGAGCAATTTCGTCGAACGTATAGCCTCGCTTGAGGGCGACTTGAACCTCGGCCTTTATTTCACGAATCGCCTGCGACAAGGGGACCGCTCTCGGCATCTTTGGTTTTTCGGGAAGCTGTCGAAGCCGGGTCTTCGCGGCTTCGATGCGCTGGGGTTCGATCGTCTTCGGCATGGAAACACCTCGTCGTCAGGTAAATTGACGCGATCATAGCACAGTCTTGCGGTCGTACGCTTACCGTGCGATAATGACAGTGCTGGAGGTCATCGGTATGATTTCACAGGGTAGGGTTTCGCTACCCGCGCGAAACCGAGCGCCTACGGCGCCGAGAGGGGTCCGTTCGGCGCTTCGCTTCTCACCGACCCGTGATGCGTGCTTTGTACGGTCAGGGCTACGCCCCGACACCCCAAGAGTCGGCTCGTGAAGGCCGCGGCGGCCGACCGGCGCGGGAGCGAGACGCGGGCGCGGCAGCACCAGGTCGCGGTGCGGTTCTCCGATGCCGAATGGGCGCGCGTGGAGAAGAAGGCGGCAGCTGCGGACCTGCCGGTGACGGCTTACGTGCGCGATGCGGCGCTTGGCCGCGAGATCGCGGCGGGTTCGCACGTCATCGCCGAGTTACGGCGCCTGGGCGGTTTACAGAAGCACCTCTTCACCGAAAGCCACGGCATCGGCTCCGCGGAATACGCAAAGGTCCTCGTCGCCATCACCGACGCGATCGAACGGATCGCGTCCAGTGCTCCGGTCACGACGACGGCGTGATCGCGAAGGTCATCCGGGCCAAGGCCGGCGGTCGGACCTTCGGCGGACTCCTCGACTACGTCGTCGCCCAGAACCGTCTCGAACGGCCCACGGGACGCGAGTTTGACGAGCTCGTGCGCTACGTCGGCCGCGAGGATACCGTCGATCCGGTGACCGGTGAGGTGACCGCCAAGGCGATTGCGATCGAGACGCAGGGCGTCGCGTCGCTGCGCACCGCGGCCGCCGAAATGGAAGCCGTCGCTTCGCAGTGCCGGCGGTTGCGCGCGCCGGCGGACTACCATCTCGTCATCTCCTGGCACGAGAACGAACATCCGACACCTGAGCAGGCGTTCGGGGCGGGACGCCACGGGCTCGCGGCGCTTGGGATGGAGTCGCATCAGTACGTGATGGCGATCCACGGGGATACCGCGAATGCGCATCTGCACGTCGCGGTCAACCGAGTCGACCCGGAGACGTACCGGGCCGTGTCGCCCTTCCGCGATTACATCAAGCTCGATCGGGCGATGCGCGAGATCGAGCTCGAGCAGGGATGGTCGCACGATCGCGGGCCGACGGTGGTGCGCGAGATCGAGGGGCGCGAGCCCGAGGTCGTGCTCGCGTTCAAGGAGCAGACGCACGGACGCGGCCACGATCGTGGCCACGGTCGTGGGCTCGACGAGCCGGCGCCAATCACGCAGAAGGCGCGCGACTTTGCGGCGTGGTCGGGCGATCGGCCGTTCACCGAATGGGTGCGTGAGGCGGCGCCGGCGCTCAAAGAAGTCTTGGCGCGCGACGGCGTCGGCATCGACGACGTGCAGCGCACGCTGTCGGACTACGGTCTCGAGCTGCAGCGCAAGGGCTCGGGGCTCGTCGTCGTCCACCACGACGATCCGGAGCTCGTCGCCAAGGCATCGCAGGTTGCGCGTTTTCTGAGCCGCGAGCAGCTTGAACGGCGCGTCGGGATGCTCGACGATCGCGTGCCGGCGTTTCGGTCGGCGGAGCGTCAGGTCGCGGAACGTGTTCCGGAGATGGCGCACGAGGCGTCGGCGCGTGCGATCGAAATTGGTACGGCGACAACGCCGGCGGTGGAGCGCGATCGCGCCGGCGAGCGGCCCCACCAGCAAGCGTTCGGGGAATCACACGTCAAGCGTGATGTCTCCGATTGCGATCGAGCGCGCGAGTGGTTCCGTGAGAAGCACGAGCGCGAGCCGGAGCGCGATTACAAGCGCGATCCGGAGCGGCGCGCCGATCGCCGCGAAGAACGGCGTCTCGAGCGCGAGCGCCTGTACGCGGAGTTTCGCGCCGAGCGGTCGCGCGGCGACGAGCGACGGGCGACATGGGACGAGCAGCGGGAATCCGAGCGGGCACGCTACGCGGAGATCACCGAGCGCAAGACCGAGTACCGGCGCGAGCTGCGGGAGGTCGGTTTAGCGCCGCAGATCGCGACGTCGCTTGCAGCGTTTCGCGCGGCACAAGAGCGTTCGGATTTACGCGACGCGATAGTCGGGGAGCGCACCGAGCTTAAACGTGAGCTGAACATCGAACAGCGCCAAGCGTGGCGCGAATTCGTGACGGAACGCGCGTACGCCGGCGACGATGCGGCCATCTCGGCGCTACGCGGTCTTCGCTATCGCGAGCAGCGGCGCGAGCATGCGCCTGAGCGGGAGGTCGAGAGTCCATATTTTGCGCTACGCGGCGTCGGCGACCACGAGCCGCGGTTCGTGCGGGATCTGCGCGACGTCGATGCGCGCGTCGAGCGCAACGGCGAGGTCAGTTACCATTGGCGCAGCGACGGCAGCGAAGCGTTCCGCGATCGCGGACCGGAGATCGCCTTCAGCGACACCCGCGATTCTAGCCTCGCGGCGGGGCTCGAACTTGCGCGGGCAAAGTGGGGGGACACCGTCACCCTGCACGGCAGCGTCGATTACAAAGAACGCGCGCTCGGCATCGCGATCGAGTACGGGATGCGCGTCGACAATCCGGAGCTTCAAAAGCGACAGCAGCAGCTCGTCGTCGAACGGCAGAAAGAGAAGTCCCAAGAGCGAGACCCGCTGCTTTTCGACGGGTCCCGTGATCGCCGCATCGAACGCAACGGGCCGGACATCGGGTGGAGTCGGTAGTCGATAGTGCTCCGATTTACATGGGACCCTGCGAAAGCCGAATGGAATCTCCGGAAGCATGGAATCAGTTTTGATGAGGCGCGTACCGTCTTCGGCGATCCACTGAACGCAGACATGTCGGACCCTGATCACTCAGAGAATGAGCTCCGGTTCGTGACCATCGGAAAATCCGAAAAGAATCAGCTCCTGGTCGTCGTCTACGCTGAACCTGAACCCGATTGGATACACATCATCAGCGCACGGCGGACGACGCCAAGTGAACGGCGAAAATATGAAGAGCTTGGATAACAATGATCGGGAGATGCGTCCGGAATACGACTTCAGCGGAGCTCGAAGAGGACGCCACGCCAAAGCGTACGCGAAAGGCACAAACGTTGTGCTGCTCGACCCAGACGTTGCGGCGCAGTTTTCAGACTCCGCACAGGTCAATACTGTCTTGCGCCAGGTGCTGAGGAAATCTGGCGCTCGTTTTAAGGAGAAGCTCGCAATGGCAAAGCAGCCTGGTCTTGATGATCGTTACCGCGACGAAGACGGTGAGATCCACCGCAAGCGAAGCGACACGCTCGTGGGTACGCTACGTAAGGAATATGGTGAGGAGTTTCTTTCAGGGTTTCGGGCTGATGCGACCTTGGGGACGGTGCTCAAGAAAACGGGAACCGACTCACTCTCAGACCTTCTAAAGCCAAAGAAGCGCCGCTAGAGACTGTGCTATAATCGTCTCGTCTCGCGGGGAAAGCCCGCACTTGGGCCCGCCTGAATGCCGGGCCCAACCTTTTCCCGCTGGCTGAACTTTACACGATTGCGCGGTACAACGTCGAACGGCCGCAGCGCAGGATACGCGCGACGTGATTCGGACTCTCGCCGCGAGCGAGCATCTTTTTGGCTTCTCGGACCTGCGTGGTCGTAAGCGCGGGGCGTCGGCCGAGGCGCTCGCCACGGCGCTTCGCGGCCGCGAGACCCGCGACGGTGCGCTCGCGCAGCACGTCGTGTTCAAATTGCGACACGGCGCCGAGCACCGCGTACAACATGCGACCCGCGGCTGTGCCGGTGTCGATGTGGTCGGTGAGCGATCGCAGCGCGACGTTGCGGGCCTTTAACATTTCGGCGATGTCGAGGAGGTCGCGCAACGAGCGGCCGAGCCGGTCAAGCCGCCAGACGACGAGCGTGTCGCCGGCGCGGAGATCCTCGATTGCGCGGCCGAGGCCGGGGCGCGATCGCGACGCGCCCGACGCCGAATCTTCGTGGACGACGTCGACGCCGGCGGCCCCGCAGCGCATCGAGCTGTAACGCCGTCGTCTGCTGTCCGTCGAGACGCGCGCGTAACCCACGAGGCGCGCTTCGTCGATCGGGACGACCTGGGAGTCATCCGATCGAGCTAAACCCTAGGGGTTCTCCCAACACTCGCGCTACCAGCCGCCATTTGGGCTTGAAATCGCGAGGCGTGCGGAGGAATCCCTGATGTAACGGGGTTTACAGTTTTGCTCGAAACAACTCTTCTGAGCAATAACCTGCGCTTCCACCGACTCTCTGCTGCACAAGTCTGCGGTGGGCAGTAGCCCCGAAATTCACTGTAATGAGCAATAATCTCATTTGGCCGTCTCTGAACCAATGGAAAAGGAGCACCTTCATGCGCTCCTACGGATTCACCGGCTCAAATGGCGGCTGGTGACAGGAATGTTGGGTTTACCCCTACACGGCAGCAATATTGCCCGCATCATACGCTGCTATGTGTCGGGAATGGAGTGGGATCAGGAAACGGAAGCCGCCATCGAATCTCTGATTGCGCGCGGTCTCGCGGAAGTGTCGCGCGACCTCGACGGTACGACGTGGTATCGGCTAGCGAGTTGGATTACCGATGCAGCTTGGCAAGAGCAGACGGAAATGAAGCGTCACGATGATGGCCATAGCGATCGTACCTCGTAGCGGCGCCGGAAAAGCGAGCAGCTGCCCTACGACTCAAAGGCCCCGCGATGCTCAATTCCCCCCTTGCAGATGATTTCCGAATGCGAGACATGGGGTTCCTTATCGTTATGGCAAATCAACTACGCATGAAGAAGCGTGTGGCCGACCTGGATCCGGCCGTGCTTGCGATGGCCTTTGACCGCACGCCGGTCGTGCTGGAAGACACAGCGTGGCCGGAGAGCGACGTCCTGACGCCGGAGCAGCGTGCATTCGTCCACAGGGCCGCTAAAAAAGGGCTTAACGTCGACTTCCGTCCTTCGAAACGCGCCGCTATAAAATAGCGTGCAGACCGCAATAATGGCGAGAGCATGCACTGAAATTTACCATTGTCTACACGGCGGTCACATGCGCGCAACATCGTCGCGGTGTCGTTAGGGCATGGAGAAACCAGCACAATCGGTAAGCGAGCCGGTCGACGCCCGCGGGTCGCGCTCACCATGGCCGAACTTTCGTACGACCTGCAACGCGCGGTGAGGCGCGGTGTGCCGCGCTTCGCGACGCCGCGGCCGACCTCGGGCCCGAGCGGCTCGCGAGCATCGCGGAACGCATCCTCGATGAAGTCCACGCGCGCTATCGTGCAAAAGCGATGGCGACGATCGCCCACGATTTAGCCGGGATGCTCGACGTCACTTGGGCTGCTCACGATTAAGCGCAAGGAGCCGTCGTAGCTGGATTGCTCTCGCAATGCGCCGTAGCGTCTATCCCACACACCCGTGCGCAAATCTTCACTCAGGCGGTTTACAAAGCGCTCTTGCACATCCGGACCGACAAAACTCCACGCAGATTGCGCTCGCCGCACCGTAACGTCCAGTAACCGCTCAGGACGGGCGTAATAGGCCTCAGTGAAGCCATCGACGCAGTCAATCGGAATCGGAACGATTTGCACTTCCATGCGTCGTCCGCGTCGCCCAAGAGAATTCCGAATCGTGTCAATGGACGGATATCTACGACGGTCTGCAGCGATGAGTTCTGGCGCGTAGTCTGCAAGCCAAAAGTGTTCCAGGGCGTCCCCATCAAATGTGAGCACAACAATTGGTCCGCGAGTAACTCGTCGGAGTTCGTCAAGACCCCGTAGCGGGTCGCTCCATTGGTGAATGGTAACCAGCGCCATGGACGCATCGACGGATTTGTCGTCCACGGGAAGGTCTTCTGCGATGCCCTTAATTGCGGGCGTCAAGCCCTGCGGCCGTTGCGCGCGCATGGTAGCTGAAGGTTCCACCGCTAAAACATACCGGTCGTCGGGCTCGTAGGAGCCAGCCCCAGCACCGACGTTCAGAACAGTCCCGGCAACCCCGAGCGCGGCATGGACGAAGGCCGCGATTCTCGGATCAGTGCGACGCAGGCGCGCGTACTCTTGCCCATTAGCATCGTAGTCGAAGTCGCCCGCGGCGGTCGTTCGGGGCGAGCTCATGCGATCGCACGATACAACGTCGAGCGGCCGACGCGCAAAACGCGCGCGACGTGATTCGGACTCTCGCCACGACCAAGCATCTTCTTCGCTTCTCGGACCTGCGCCGACGTCAGCGCCGGGCGTCGGCCAAGTTTCTCGCCGCGCTTCTTTGCGGCCGCAAGACCGGCGACGGTGCGCTCCCGCAAGACGTCGCGTTCGAATTGCGCGACGGCGCCCAGAACGGCGTAGAGCATCCGGCCGGCGGCGGTGCCGGTGTCGATGTGGTCCGTGAGCGAACGCAGCGCGACGTCGCGCTCCCGCAACATTTCGGCAATATCGAGCAGGTCTCGCAACGAGCGGCCGAGCCGGTCGAGCCGCCAGACGACGAGCGTGTCGCCGGCGCGGAGATCCTCGATCGCGCGGCTGAGGCCAGGACGCGATCGCGATGCGCCCGACGCCGAATCTTCGTGGACGACATCGACGCCGGCGGCGCGCAGCGCATCGAGCTGCAACGCCGTCGTTTGTTCGTCCGTCGAAACGCGCGCATAGCCCACAAGGCGCGGTTCGCCGATCGGGATGACCTGGGAGTCATCCGATCGGGCGAAACGCGCTCCTGAGGCTTTCTTTGGGGCCGTTTTTGGTCGTTTCGGCGTCCGCGCGCGCGCCGCACGCTGTTTCACGATCGCCGGCGCGATGGAACCACTGTGGCGGGCTACCAGTGCTTCGAGACGACCGTCGCCGGCGGCGTGCGCGGTGAGCAGCTCGTCAAGGCCGACGCCGTTCGCGCGTCGCTTCGTGGCCGTTGGGCGCTTAGCGTTCGATCCCAAGGTCCTGGCCCTGCACGAGTGCGATATCGCGGCCGGTCGCGCGCGAAAGCGTCACTCTCTCGTCAACCCGCGGGGCCGCGACGAATGCCTCACGCGCCACGGACAAAATGCCGCCGCCGCAGCGCCCGAAGACCCGGTCGCCATCATCCGAGCGTCCCAGCACTCGCATGGTTTGATCCATATCAAGCCGGAAGTCTTCCCGGCGATCGACGACCTCGTGCGGTGTCAATTCGTAGATCGGTAAGCTCGAGAGGTCGGGGCCGATCTTACGTTCAGCGGCTTCCCGCATCATTTCAAGTTCGGGAAGAATCAGGCGATCTTGCGTGCGTCCCATAACGGTTTTGCTCGCAATAATTCCCTTGATCGACAGCAGGCGAATCGTGCGTTCACCGAAGGCAACGTCCTGCGAGAGTGCGAGCACATCGTCGTACCCACCGATCCCATCGACGCTGAAGCGCACATCGATGTTACCGATGTCGGTGATGAACGAGAACGCTTGGCCGGCCTTAAAGGTGCGGGCGTCCAGGTCCGTCGGCGTCGGCGTCAAGTATCGTTCCCGTATTCACAACGGCGCACTGCGGCTGTTCCGCGTCTTGGCGGCGGCATTATTTCAGGACAGGTATTCGGGACGCGCAAAGCCGCTCCTCGTCTACGTCGCCCGATCGTCCCGAAAACGGTCGGTTTCGGGAATCGCGGAATCGCGACAACTTGTTTACAGCGGTGAGAGCGTTGTCGAAAATCTCCGCTCGGCTTCCTGGCCGTGACGATTGGCACAGGCTGTTCGTTGCGACGCAAGGATGTGAAGTCTCGTAAACGGCCCATCTTGGAGCGCCATCCTTAAGGCCGAAGCAAGAAGTACGTCATCGCCGAAGCGCGCAATGGCAAATCTCAAATTTATTGCCCAGCGCATCTTCAAAAAACAAGCCGTAGTAGGACGGATCAACCCGTGGAATCTCTTCTGGCCCGTCGAGATTATTGGCGTGTTCGCGAATGGCTCGATAAACCGTATCGACGACGTCACGAGTCTGTGCCCTAAAGGCTAGGCGCGTGGCGGAAACGACGCATGTTGGATCTTCCAACAGATTGAACCACTCGATGCGAACGCCATCACTATCCCATCGTCCGTACGTCGCTTTAGCAGAACGCGCGACGGCTTTACTGAGTCCCAATGCCTCGAATAGCGCATCATAAAAGGGCAGCACGAGTGCGGCATCCTTAACGCGGAAGTCAATATGGCTGACAAAACTATCGATTGGCGCAGTCCTCCATTACCGGCGCTTCGCGCCGAGGCGTGAGGAGCGCATGCCATAAAGCTTCTCTGCGCCCCCGCATACGTAGATTCGGATTATCCATGCTTCGTATTCTCCCTATTCCGAAGCCACAGGCTTGGCGCCAACGATTCTCGTAAACGGTCGTTTTCGGGAAGGCCCGTCCGACCTTGCCGAAATTGCGCGAAGTCTCGCTCAGAGCTCCGCATATGAAAGAGACGTCGACTTCCCGACGCCTCTTCTTAGTGTAACGGAAGAATCTTAACGGTTCAGAATACCTGAACCGGAATCTGCAACTGATGCCCCGCGCCATCGGAAGCAGTTAAGATCACTAAGGTCGGTACGCCGACGTTCGCTGCGACGTTGATGGTGAACGAACCGTTCCCGATCGCTTGTGTCGTTACGTTCGCATTCGAGCTTACGAGAGTGAAGTTATTCGGATTGACTCCCGGTAACGCGGACAGCGTGAGCGTCGTCGAATTCCCCGGCATGAGCGCCACGCTTGCGAGGCTCGAGTTGAAGATAAGGTTCAAGGCGTTGCCCGATAGCTGCACCGTCGTACAGTTGGTCGTGTTTTGTACACAGATTTGCAGCGTGCTACCGTTCGGACCAAGGAGACTGGCAAGAGCTGTTCCGATAGGCGCGGTGAGCGTGAGTTCCGCCGTGCCGTTTCCGCTTGGCATCAGAACACCGTTCGCCAGCCCGTCGATGGTATTCAATATGCTCGGTAACGTCCCGCCGCTCGCCGTCACCGTCAACGGAGCGTTGCCCGGATCTAAAATACCGATTTGAGCCACGTTTCCGACGCTCGCATCGATGGCTCCAGGGCCGGCGCTTATTGCGGCAGTCGGGCTTGGTGAACTACTTGGTGAGCTGCTTGGTGAACTGCTCGGCGAACTACTTGGTGAGCCACTTGGTGAGCTGCTCGGCGAACTACTTGGTGAGCCACTTGGCGAACTACTTGGTGAGCTGCTCGGATGGGCTGACGCTCCGCCGCCCGTTCCCCCGCCGCCGGTGCCGGAGGCCCCCCCGCCGCCTGCACCGCTCCCCAGGTTGGGAAGTTGACGCGTCAACGTCGAGTCTCCGCCACCGCAGCCCGAAAGTGCAATCGTCCCAGCGAAGAGATAGCTAAAAAGCGCTAAAAGCGCTTTATGTGAAGCAGACGCGTGTTCCATAGAGTCTCCAAGGCAGTCCACTTTTAAAATTAAATGAACTTCTGAACCTGAACTTCGTCATGGAAACGCGGCTGCATTATGCAGCGGTTCATCAGAACCGTAGCATCGTGCGTTGCATCACACTCCACGGTGCGGTGAAGCGCCCCTTTCGGCGCCTACGTCATCGAGCCGATCACGCCCATGGGAGTCCCATAAACCGTCGGTTGCGGGACTTTCCTCTTTTTGTGAGCCAGGTGAAGAGAAACGTGCTGAAAAACGTCCGCCCATGCTACACGCGCCATTGACCCTTCGCGGCTTCGACTTCGTCATGTATCTCGTCGACGACATGAAGCGTGCCCGCAAGTTCTATGAAGAACTCTTTGCGTTGACTCCAGGCGCGATCGACTCCGAGTATTTTATAGA
>JAABUX010003430.1_pt1 | contig 21006 bp, 17 predicted proteins | sample 5561851 | NCBI WGS metagenome assembly JAABUX01 (sample SAMN10711883, study PRJNA513361) | rock metagenome | isolation source: Antarctica rocks | place: Antarctica: Victoria Land, Richard Nunatak red sandstone | collected 2016-01-03 | reverse complement strand
TGTCCGGCATCTTCGGCGGCAACCCCAGCTTCGCCTCGAGTTCCGCGATCCGCGTCGTGAGAGCCGCGTTCTCCGCGAGCAGCACCTCGATCCGCGCCATCAGCGCGGCGATCACGGCGTCCTTGTCGAGCGGATCAGGCGGCGGCGTCACCCACAGGTTGACTCATATTTGTAGCCCAACCGCAACCCTCACGTCACAGGGGCTGAGCAATTACCTTCAGCTGCTATAGGTAGGCGGACGACGAAAGTGGTGCCGTCGCTCTCAGACGAATGCACTTCGATCGTGCCTCCATGTGCTACGACGATTTCTCTGGCAATATACAGGCCCAGCCCTAGGCTACTCGACTGATCCTCATCGGATTTCAAGCCAGACTTTCCCTGGACAAAACAATCAAATATCTTCGGGAGCGTCGATGGCGGGATACTAGGACCCTCATTATGCACTCGAAGCTCAATCCCACTTCCTACCTTTCCAGCCGTTATAGTGATCGCCGAGCCAGACGCGCCATGCTGCACAGCATTCCCGACGAGGTTGGATAGAACCTGGCTGATCTTTGGGATATCCAAATTGCCGGAGATACCATGCTCGGCGTTCAATTTGAAAGGCTGTCCTGGGTGAATCCCTTCCATCTCTCCGATGACCTGTAAACAAATCTCCCGAACATCGGCATTGGTCGGGCGCACTGCTATTTCTCTACCTGATTGCAGCCGAGCTAATTCCATGAGATCGGTAATCATATAAGACATACGCCGTGCACTACCCGATATCTTGTTGGCCAAAGTGACATTGCGGTCAATATCTTTCGCTCGTAGTAGAGATTCGGCCAAAGCTGAAATGGCGGCGAGCGGGTTTCGTAAATCATGACCTAGGATACCCAGAAACAGCTCCCGAGAATTATCTACTCTCCTCCTGTATTCTTTCTCTGCCTCTGTTATTGATTGATCGATAGCCTCATTAAACCTCGTCAGGTCATATATATCTCGCTCATCTCCTCCCCGAGTGGTGCTTCGCCACAAGCGGATCACAGAAGCGCGCAAGGCCCTGAACTCAGAGATAAGCTGCTGCGAGGATACCCCCATCCCGACACGCTCCGAAGCATGGGTCTGCGCGACGCCGTCTAGGCCCTTGCTGGATTTACCTTCACTCTCTGCTTTGTCTCGCTGCTGCTCCGCAGTCTGGGACTGCCTCATGTCAGCGGCGATTCCCGCCAATAGGTCCTCAATGCCATCCCTGAGGACTGATCTGCTAAATTCCTCCTTCGGTACCAAGGTGGCAGCAAATACTTCCCACTCACGCGAGATCGCGGGAATATTCGCGAGAATAAATTGCTCAAGTCTCATCGTAGGTAGGTCCCATTCGAACGGTCATCCTGCAAGCGGTGGCTTCGGATCGTTATACCGGCAGTTCGTGCGCGATCCCGCTGATGAGGCCCTGAACTCTGGCCGCGAGCGCATTGATCGCGAAGGGCTTGGTCATGACCTCCATGCCCTGCTCCATCCGACCGTTGCCGAATACTGAACTCTCGGCATAGCCAGTGACGAACAACACCTTCAGGCCAGGGCGCCGCTGCCGCGCTGCGTCCGCGAGTTGCCGGCCGTTCATGCCTCCGGGCAAGCCGACATCGGTGAGCAGAAGATCGATGCGGGTTCTCGACTCCAGGATCTGCATGCCGGACCGACCATCCCCGGCCTCGATCACCGTGTAACCGAGATCCGCGAGCACATCGACGATGAGCAAGCGCACACCGGGCTCGTCCTCGACGACCAGTACAACTGCGCTCGCTGGCGCTGCTGACAGACTGGCTGTCGTGTCACTCGTCGTCTCGGCGTCCACCGCTTCGAGAGACCGGGGGAGGTAGATCGCCACCGTCGTGCCCTGGCCCACCTCGCTGCGCAGACGGACATGCCCGCCAGATTGCTGCACGAAGCCATAGATCATGGACAGGCCAAGGCCTGTGCCCTGACCGGTCGGCTTCGTGGTGAAGAACGGATCGAAAGCACGCGCGATCACGTCCGGGGGCATCCCGGTACCGGTGTCGGCGACGGACAGGGATACGTACTCGCCTGGCGGCACGTTCCTGGGCGGGGATTCCTTGGGCGCCCCACGCCGGTCGAGCAATGCGGTGTTGGCGGTTTCGATCAGAAGGTCTCCGCCGTCGGGCATGGCGTCGCGCGCATTGATGACCAAGTTGAGCAGCGCGCTCTCAAGCTGGTTCGGGTCGCACAGGGTCGGCCATAGCTCGCCCGCAAAGCTTGTTTGGACTCGGATGCTGGGTCCCACCGTGCGGCCAAACAGTTCCTCCATACCACCGACCAGGCGGTTCACGTCGGTCGGCTTAGGGTCGAGCGTCTGGCGCCGCGAGAAGGCCAGCAGGCGGTGTGTCAGCGCTGCGGCCCGGTTGGCCGCAGCCCTCGCAGTCTCGATGTAGCGGGCAAGTTCTCCCGTGCGACCCTCGGCAATGCGGGAGTCCATCATCTCCAGGCTGCCGGAAATCCCTTGCAGCAGGTTGTTGAAGTCGTGCGCGAGCCCGCCGGTTAGCTGGCCCACTGCCTCCATCTTCTGCGACTGGCGCAGCGCCTCCTCGACCCGCTCGCGCTCGTCGGCCTCGGCCTCTAGCCTGGCATTCGCTTCCGTTAGTTCGCGGGTGCGATGGGTCAGCTCAAAGGTCCGCTCGGTCACCCTCGCCTCCAACACCTCATTGGCTCGGAGCAGCGCCTCCTCGGCTTGCTTGCGTTCGGTGATGTCGGCCACGATCCCCAGGAGATGCGTGGGCGGGGCGTTGCCCGCCCCGCCATCCGGCTTGCCGCGCGCCTCGATCCAGCGGACCTCGCCGTCGCTGTCACGGCGGATACGGCACTCGAAATGCCACTCCGCTCGGGCTTCCACCGCGTGGCGGAACGCGGCGGCGACGTGCTCGCGGTCCGTAGGCAGCACGTGGTCGCGGAAGGTGTCATAGTTCCAGGGGGACGGCGGCCCGGGGTAGCCAAAGATTTGGTCGTATCGCGGTGTGCGCGTGGCAGTGCCGCTGACCAGGTCGAAGTCCCAACTGCCCAGTTCGCCGGCTTCTAGGGCGAGACGAAGCCGCGCTTCAGCGTTGCGCACCTCCCCGATCACGCGCAGGCGATCCACGGCCGCCGCTAGCAGGTTTGCGTAGCTGCGCATGAAGGCGATGTCGATCTGGGTGAACTTGCGGGGCTTGCGGCTATCGATCTGCAGGATGCCGAATGGCGGCCTGTCCTGGCCGCCGATGATGATGACGTTGGCGACCGCCTTGACGCCGTTGTCGGTCAGGAACGGCGGATACGTGAACCGCGTCTCCTGGCCGATGTCGGGGGAGATCATCGGCTCTCCCGTTCTCAGTGCATGGCCCTCGGAGGTGTCGTCTTTTGCCTGTAGCGTCACCTCGCCCACGACGCCCGGCTTCCAGCCTACGCCGGCGCGCACAAACAGGGTCTTGCCGTTGTCCTGTAGTTCCATGACCTTGGCGAGGTCGGTGCCAAGGGCTTCCCCCACCAGACGGCAGGCCTCGGTCAGGATCTCGTCGAGGTCGTTGCATTTAATTGCGAGCTCGCCGAACTTGACCAGGATGGTCTCGTGCCGGAGCGACGTCAACTCGTTACGATTCTTTAGGGTACCCAAGGGTCATTCTCCGCCTGGTACCGCCCCGCTACAGGGGCGCCTGCTTCTTGGTCGCTGGCGCAGTTAGCCTCGGAGCTGTGCAACGTATGCTGGTAGTGGCGTATCAGTATTCTCGCTCCGCGCACAACCATTCACGTCGAGCAAGGTGTAGATACATCCTAACATCACGAAGAAGTGATGCTACTTATACAGTCGTGATGGTGCGGGCGATGAAGGTGCAGCGCAACCCTCACGTCACAGGGGCTGAGCAATTACTCACCAGGCACTGGTGCAGATAGTCCGAAAGCCGCTCGGCCGCGATCCGGGCCATGAAGCTGGCCGCTTGCGCGTCGTCGGCCCGCTTGCGGCCCCGGTAGCGCATCGCGAAGGACAGGCCTTCGACCAACTCCTCGCGGGTCGCCGGCCTCAGTTCCTCGATGCCGTCGTCGGCCATCGCGCGCGTGCTCCGATTCGGAGGATACGGTAACGGGGCGAGAGGAACGTAGCAAGAACATCCACGCGGCTGTCGCGCTCGCAGCGAACTGTCACCTATGCGGAGCGGCTTCCTCGTCCTACGGTGTCCGGTAACGTCCATGCCGCAAACGTGCCGTATGCCGTCCGGGGGCGGACATGAACATCCCCTAACCTACTGAAAAGACTGGCGTCCCGTAGGGGATTCGAACCCCTGTTACCGCCGTGAGAGGGCGGTGTCCTAGGCCTCTAGACGAACAGGACCGGCCAGGCGCCGCTCCTAGCGCAGGGCGTCCCGCTTCGCAAGCACCCTTGCACGTGTGCCGTCGCGACACGCCGCCGAGCAATAGCGCACCACCGCCCAATCCCGCCCCCACTTCCGCCGCCACGCGAACGCCCGTCCGCACGCCGCGCAGACCTTGGCCGGCAAATCGGCCTTGCGCACCCGTGTCACCGTGCCAGTCCGATCCGGCCGAGCATCCGCCCGTCCCGCAAATCCACGATCACCACTCGGTCCGGCCCCCCGCCTGCAAGCTGCACCGCCACCCGCTCGCCCGCCAGGCTTGCCCCCGAAACCCGCGTCCCCGCCGGCTCGTCGAGCAACACACTCGCAACGTGGCCCGGCACACCCGACATACGCCGGGTCATCAGCACCGCAAGCGTCGCCACGCCCACGACGATCAGCACCGTCATCACCCCCACCGCTACCTTCAGACCGCGCAAAGCCCCCGCACCCATGACCGAACCCTTTCACATCGTGGCCCCGCCCAACGCCGCAGGCGAACGCGCCGATCGCTACCTCGCGGACGCCATCGGCACGGTCTCCCGCTCGCGCGTCAAGACTTTGATGCAAGCAGGCGCCGTCCTACTCGACGGTATTCCCCTGCGCGACCCCGCCGCCGCCATCCGCTCCGGCGCTACATACCAGGTCGCCCCACCCCCGCTCATCTCCGCCATACCCAGCGCCGAGGCCATTCCGCTCACCATCCTCTACGAAGACTCCGACCTGATCGTGCTCGACAAGCCGGCTGGTCTCGTGGTGTATCCCGCACCAGGCAACGAGGCCGGCACCCTCGTCAACGCTCTCCTTGGCCATTGCGGCGACACTCTCCCCGGCATCGGCGGCGAGCGGCGGCCCGGCATCGTCCACCGCCTCGACAAGGACACGTCTGGCGTCATGGTCGTCGCCAAAACCGAGTTCGCCTTGGCAGCCCTCGGCGCTGCCTTCGCCGCCCGCGACCTCGACCGTAGCTACCTTGCCCTCGCCTGGGGCCTGCCCGCCCCCGCTCGCGGCAGCATAGAAGGCGCGATCGGCCGGGATAAACGCGACCGCAAGCGGATGGCTATCGTCACGGGCGGCAAGGCGGCCCTCACCCAATACCGCACGCTCCAGACCTGGCAAGCCGCGAGCCTACTCGAATGTCGCCTCGCGACCGGGCGCACGCACCAGATCCGCGTTCATCTCGCCGCGCGCGGCCACCCGTTAGTGGGCGACCCCGTCTATCTGCGCCGGGTTCCGGCAGCCGCGCGCACGCTGTCGGGGCCATTGCGCCAGACCCTGCTCGACTTCCCGCGGCAAGCATTGCATGCCGCGAGCTTAGGCTTCCAACACCCCCGCACGCGAAAATCCCTGCGCTTCGAGGCGCCTCTCCCCCCCGATCTGCAGACGCTGATAGAGGCACTCGGGACTCCCGCCAGCACAATCGCATCTAAATCTTGACAGGACCAGCCTAGTCCTGTATCAACTCGCTCATTGCCGCGCAGGTGACGCGACAAGGCCAGTCCGGGGCCTTACTGCTTAGGGGTAGTCTCCGGGACGTGATGGCGCTTACCTTCACCTACTAACGATTTGTCGCAACCTGTAGCAGGTTCCCACCGTACTTGGAGGTAACCGCTACCGATCCCGCCGACAAATGAGGAGCCTCACATGGCTGCTGCCGTGATTAACGTAGCCCCCGAGGGCAATCTGTCCCGATATCTACAAGAGATTCGTCGGTTCCCTATGCTTGCGCCAGAGGAAGAGTTGGCCCTATCGAGGGCCTGGCGCAATGGCGAGGATATGGACTCCGCTCACAAGCTCGTGACTTCCCACCTTCGCCTCGTCGCCAAAATCGCCATGGGCTACCGCGGCTACGGTCTGCCCGTCGGCGAACTCATCAGCGAGGGCAATGTCGGCCTCATGCAGGCCGTCAAGCGCTTCGACCCCGACCGCGGCTTCCGCCTCGCGACCTACGCGATGTGGTGGATTCGCGCCGCCATCCAGGAGTACATCCTACATAGCTGGTCGCTTGTGAAGATGGGCACCACTGCCGCCCAAAAGAAGCTGTTCTTCAACCTGCGCCGCCTCAAGGGCCAGATGCAGGCCATCGAAGACGGCGACCTCCAGCCCGAGCAGGTTGCCAAGATCGCGCGCATGCTCGCCGTTCCGGAGGGCGACGTCGTCAGCATGAACCGGCGCCTCGCCGCACCCGACCATAGCTTGAATGCTCCCGTCCGCGCCGATAGCGAGGGCGAGTGGCAGGATTGGCTCGTCGACGAGAGCGAGACGCAGGAGAGCGCCCTTGCCGACCGCGAGGAACTCACCGGGCGCAAGGCGCTCCTCAATAGCGCACTCAAGACCTTGAACGAGCGCGAGCGTCATATCCTGATCGAGCGTCGCTTGAAGGACAACCCGACCACGCTCGAGGAACTGTCCCAGCAATACAACATCTCCCGCGAGCGCGTGCGGCAGATCGAGGTACGGGCGTTCGAGAAGCTCCAGAAAGCGATGAAGGCGCAAGTTGCCGAGCAACGCCTGGCTGTCCAGGCGCGCGCACCGCAATTGGCCGTGGCCTAACCCTCGAAGGGGTCCCGCATCAGGATCGTGTCGTCCCGTTCGGGGCTGGTGGAGAGTAGCGTGACAGGCGCCTCCACCAGTTCTTCGATTCGCCGCACGTACTTCACGGCCTGCGCCGGCAACGCCCCCCAGGATCGCGCTCCCCGCGTCGACCCGGTCCATCCTTCGATCGTTTCATAGATCGGTCGCGCCGCCGCCTGCGCTGCTTGGCCAGCCGGCAGATGTCGCATCCGCGCGCCGTCGATCTCATACCCCGTGCAAATCCGCAGCTCTGGCACGCCGTCCAGCACATCCAGCTTCGTCAGCGCCAGCCCCTGCACGCCGCCGACCTTCACCGCCTGGCGCACCAGCGCCGCATCGAACCAGCCGCAACGCCGCGGCCGGCCCGTGACCGTGCCGAACTCGTGCCCGCGCTCACCGAGCATCCGCCCCGTCTCGTCGTGCAACTCCGTCGGGAAAGGCCCCGCCCCCACCCGGGTCGTGTAAGCCTTCGCAATCCCCAGCACGAACCCCACCGCCCCCGGCCCCACTCCGGACCCAGCCGCCGCCGTCGCCGCCACCGTGTTGCTGCTCGTGACGAACGGATAGGTCCCATGGTCCACGTCGAGCATGACCGCCTGCGCCCCCTCGAACAGGATGCGCTTGCCCGCGCGCCGGGCCTCGTCGAGGCGCTCCCAAACCGGCTCCACATGAGGCAGCACGCGCGGCGCCCACCCGAGCAGCTTTTCCATCAGCGCGGCCTTGTCGAATGTCGCCGCCCCAAGCCCGCGCAGCAGCGTGTTGTGGTGTAGCAGCAGCTCGTCGAGCTTAAAATCCAGCGTCGCTGGTTCCGCCAGGTCGCAGGCCCGAATCGCGCGCCGGGCCACCTTGTCCTCATAAGCCGGCCCGATCCCCCGTCCCGTCGTCCCAAGGCGCCGCTCCCCGCGCGCCTCCTCCCGCGCCCGGTCCAGCGCCCCATGCAGCGGCAGGATCAGCGCCGCGTTCTCCGCGATCCGTAAATTCGCCGGCGACACGTCGAGCCCCTGCGCCCGCACCCGGTCCATCTCCGCGAGCAGCGCGTCGGGGTCCACGACCACCCCGTTGCCGATAATCCCGAGCTTGCCCCGCACCAGCCCGCTCGGCAGCAGGCTTAGCCTATACGTCTCGTTGCCCACCACGAGCGTATGGCCGGCGTTGTGCCCGCCCTGAAACCGCACCACGATATCCGCCCGGCTCGCCAGCCAATCCACCACCTTGCCCTTGCCCTCGTCGCCCCACTGGGCCCCGATCACCGCGACGTTGGCCATCTAGCGCTCCCGATCCAGCGGCACGGCCGTACCGTCCCGCAACAAATGCGTGCATAACTGGCGCGCCGCTTCCTCCGCCGCGTCGCCGTGCGGCCCGAGCGCCGCCACGGTCGCATATCCGGCAACCCGCAGCCGGGCCGCATCCGCCCGCTCCGCCCCCCACGGTACAAAAGCACGCGCCATCGGCGGCCGCGGCGCCGCCGCACGGAGCACCGCGTCCGGGAACAGCGTGAACCCCACGGCCTGCTCCGCCCCGCATAGATAACGCCCGCCCCGCCCCAGTTCCTCATGCCGGCCCGGCGCAAACACCGTCGCACAAAGGCCCGTATGGTACGGAAAGCCCCGGAACTCGATCGGGTCGAGCGTGAGCCGCAACCCCGGCGCCCGCGCCTGCAGCACCCCGATCGTCGCCTCCAGCCGCGCGACCTGGACCGCAATCTCGTCCGGCAACGCCGCTCGCGATAGCACGGCGATCGCCGGCCCGACCGGCCCCGCCGCCTGCAGCAACGCCGTCAAGAGTCGGGCCAAATCGCCCCCCGCCGCAGCGACGCTCGTCACGTCCTTCCGGTCCAACGCGTGCAACAGCGCCTCCCGCGCCGGTCCCGCCACCCCATGCGCATCGAGCAGACCCGGCGCGAGCGGCGGCATCGTCAGATCGACGCTGAACCGTGCAACGCCCGCTGCCGCCAACGCCTCGGCGGCCGTCGCGATCACTTCGGCGTCCGCCTCCGCCGCATCGCTGCCGATCAGCTCGATCCCCGCCTGCGCCACCTGCCGGTCCGGCGCAAGCTGCCGCCCCCGCACGTGCAGACACTGCCCGGCGTAGCACAGCCGCAGCGGCCGCGGCGCATTCGCAAGCCGCGTCGTCGCGATCCGCGCCACCTGCGGCGTCATATCCGCCCGCAAACCCATCATCCTCTGCGAGGCCGGATCCATCATCCGGAAGGTCTGCTCGGCGACCGCCGCTCCAGCCCCCGCCAGCAACCCTTCCTCGAACTCCAGCAGCGGCGGCTTCACCCGTTGATAGCCAAACCGCGCAAATACCGCCATCGCCGCATCGACCGCGGTGGCCTCGGTCTCCGCATCCGGCGGCAGCAGGTCCCGCAGCCCCGTCGGTAGCAGCGCATGCGGAAAAGAGGGCTTGTCCATGTCCGGGGCGGCCTACCCTATCCAGGCAGAGGGGTCAAAGTCGCGCCAGCTCAGAAATCGAGCGGCGTTGCCTGCATCACGAGCGGCAGGGTACGCACCATCGCGAGCACGCTTTCCGGGACCGGTTCATCGACCGAAACGAGACAGATCGCGTCCCCGCCCTGGCTCGCCCGTCCCAGATGGAACGTCGCGATGTTGATCCCCGCGCCCGCCAGCGTCGCGCCGAACCGCCCGATGAACCCCGGCTTGTCCTGGTTGGTCACGTACAGCATGTGCCGCCCGAAATCCGCCTCCACCGGGATGCCCTTGATCTCCACCAGCCGCGGCTTCGACCCCGCGAACAACGTCCCCGACACGGTGCGCGTCTGCTTGTCCGTCGTGACGCTCACCCGCACGAGCGTCTGATACTCGCCGGGACGGTCATGCGCCGTCTCGGCAACGGCGATCCCCCGCTCCCGCGCCAGCACCGGCGCGTTCACCATGTTGACCCCCGCCATCACCGGGCCAAGCACGCCAGCGAGCGTCGCCGCCGTGAGCGGCCGGTGGTTGAGCTGCGCCGCCTGCCCCTCATACTCGATCTGCACGCTCCGCAGCGCGCCCTCGCTCGCCACCGTCATCTGCCCGGCAAACGCGCCGAGCAGCCGGCACAGCTCCATGTAAGGCCGCAGCCGGGGCGCATCCTCCGCACTCACCGACGGCATGTTGAGCGCGTTCGTCACCGCACCCGTGAGCAGGAACTCTGCCATTTGCTCGGCGACCTGCAACGCTACGTTTTCCTGCGCCTCGGTCGTAGCAGCCCCCAGATGCGGCGTGCACACCACGTTGTCCAGCGCGAAGAGCGGGCTTGCCGTGGCGGGCTCCGTCTCGAACACGTCGAGCGCCGCGCCCGCTACCTGGCCGGACTGCAGCGCTGCGGCAAGCGCCGTCTCGTCCACGAGCCCGCCCCGCGCACAGTTCACGATCCGCACGCCCCGCTTGCACTGTGCGATGGCCTCCGCAGAGAGGATGTTCCGCGTCGCTTCGGTCAGCGGCGTGTGCAAGGTGATCAGGTCAGCCCGCGCCAGCAACTCCGGCAGCTCGACCTTCTCGACCCCCAGTTCGAGCGCCCGGCTCTCCGCCAGATACGGGTCATAGGCCAGCACCTTCATGTGCAGCCCCTGCGCACGGTCGGCGACGATGCTGCCGATATTGCCGCAGCCGATCAGCCCGAGCGTCTTGCCGGTCAGTTCGACGCCCATGAACCGGTTCTTCTCCCACTTACCCGCGCGCGTGCTGGCGGTCGCTTCCGGGATTTGCCGGGCGAGCGCGAACATCATGGCGATCGCATGTTCGGCCGTCGTGATCGCGTTCCCATGCGGCGTGTTCATCACGACGACGCCCCGCTCGGTCGCGGTTTTCACATCAACGTTGTCCACGCCGATCCCGGCCCGGCCGACCACGCGCAGCCGGGGCGCCGCCTCGATCACCTCGCGCGTCACCTTGGTCGCGGACCGGATCGCCAGCCCGTCATACTGGCCGATGATCTCCCGCAGCTCCGCCGGCTTCAGCCCGGTCTTCACATCCGTCTCGATGCCGCGCGCGCGGAAAATTTCCACCGCGGCCGGCGAGAGCTTGTCGCTGATCAGCACCCGCGGCATCACGCAGCCTCCACGCGACGTTCGGCGCTTACCTGTCCATGCGCCCAGTCGAGCCACGGCAGCAACGCCTCGACGTCGCTGGTCTCGACCGTCGCTCCCCCCCAAATCCGCAAGCCCGGCGGCGCGTCCCGATACGCCGCGATGTCGTAGGCCACGCCCTCCGCATCGAGCAGCCCGGCGAGCCGCTTGGCTGCCTGCGCTTGCTCCTCCGCCGCCAGCCGGGTGAACCAGGGCGCCACGATCTTCAGGCAAATGCTCGTGCAGGATCGCGTCGCCGGCGCCTCGGCGAGGAACTCGGCCCAGTCCGTCCGCTCGACCCACCGCGCCACCGCCGCCAAGTTGGCCTCACTCCGGCCGATAAGCCCCTCGAGGCCGCCCACGCTCTCCGCCCACCGCAGCCCATCGAGCGCATCCTCGACGCACAGCATGCTTGGCGTGTTGATCGTCTCGCCCCGGAAGATCCCCTCGGCGAGCTTGCCCCCGCTCGTCAGCTGGAACACCTTCGGCAGCGGCCATGCCGGCTTATAGGTGAGCAGCCGCTCCACTGCCTGCGGCGACAACGCGAGCATCCCGTGCGCCGCCTCGCCCCCCAGCACCTTCTGCCAAGACCAGGTCACCACGTCGAGCCGATCCCACGGCAGCCGCATCGCGAACGCCGCGCTCGTGGCGTCGCAGATCGCCAGGCCCTCCCGCCCCGGCGCCAGCCAATCCCTGTCTGGGATGCGCACGCCGCTCGTCGTGCCGTTCCACGCGAACACGACGTCCCGCGCCGGCTCGACCGACGCAAGGTCTGGAAGCTGCCCATAGGGCGCGGCCAACACGCGGGCGTCCGGTAGCCGCAACTGCTTGACGACATCGGTTGCCCACGCCTCGCCGAAGCTCTCGAACGCCAGCACGTCGACGCCGCGTGCGCCGAGCAGGGACCAGAGCGCCATCTCGATCGCGCCGGTATCGCTGCCGGGCACGATCCCAAGCCGCCAGTCGGGGGGCATCCCGAGGATCGCCCGCGACCGGTCGATCACTTCGGCAAGCCGCTTCTTCGGCCCGCTCGCCCGGTGGCTGCGCCCGAGCAGCGCACCGTCGAGCGCCGCCAGCGACCAGCCCGGTCGCTTCGCACAAGGGCCAGAGGAAAAATTAGGATTGGCCGGGCGCGAAGCCGGCTTCGTGGCGAGTGCCATGGCAAGCTCTCCCTTTCAGAAGAGAAGCGCCCCGGTGGGGGGGCGTGACCCGCGCCGAGCGCTAGTCCAGTGCCGCAATGGCGTCAAGCCGCACGTTGTGGTTGAGCGGACCGTGCCCGCGGCCGAAACCCGGCGCCGCAGCGATCGCCGCCTGCACATAGGCCCGCGCGCGAACCACCGCCGCCCGCAATCCCATCCCTTGGGCAAGCCCGGCCGCGACCGCGCTCGCCAGCGTGCATCCGGTGCCATGCGTGTGCCGCGTCTCGATCCGCGGACGCTCCAGCAGCGCCAAATCGTCAGCCGTCGCCAGCATGTCGACCACAACCGGGCCAGGCAAATGCCCTCCTTTCAGCAGCACTGCCGGCACGCCCAGCGTCAGCAGCGCCTCCGCCGCCCGGCGCATCGCCGCCAAGTCCACGATTTCAAATCCCGTCAGCGCCTCCGCCTCCGGCACATTCGGCGTCAACAGCATCGCATTCGGCAGCAGATATCGTTTCAACGCCGACAAAGCATCCCTATCGAGCAGCCGGGCGCCGCCCTTCGCGACCATCACGGGGTCAAGCACCGTGGGCACGCCCAGCGCACGTCCTTTCAGCACCGCGGCGACCGTCTCGATCACCGCGACGCTCCCCAGCATCCCGATCTTGACCGCATCGGCCCCGATATCCGCAAGCGCCGTTTCCGCCTGGAGCCGGACGAACTCCGGAGACATCGCGACGACGCCATGCATCCCCGTCGTATCCTGCGCCGTCACCGACGTTACCGCTGTGCAGCAATAGCCGCCAAGCGCCGCGATCGTCTTGATGTCGGCCTGGATGCCCGCGCCGCCCCCCGAATCCGATCCGGCAATGACGAGGACGCGCCCCCTCACGCCGCCTTCCCTGGCGCGGTCTCCTCGATGAGTGCACAGAGCTGGCTGACCAGCCGCCGCACCAGCGCCTCGTCCTCCCCTTCCGCCATGACGCGGACCACCGGCTCCGTCCCGCTCAACCGCACGAGCAGCCGCCCGGTCTGCCCGAGTTCCGCTTCCGCATCCGCCATCGCCGCGCGCACATGCGCCCGCCCGAGCGGCGACACGCCGGCGAACCGCACGCTCCGCAGGATTTGCGGCAACGGCTCGAACAGGCTGCACGCGGCGCTTGCCGGCCGCTGCTGCTCCACCAGCGCCGCCAGCACCTGCAACGCGGCGACCAGGCCGTCCCCCGTCGTCGCATAGTCGGACAGGATCATGTGCCCGCTCTGCTCGCCGCCGATATTGACGCCGTCGGCCCGCATCCGCTCGGCCACGTACCGGTCGCCAACCCGCGTGCGGAGCAGCCGCACGCCGTCGCTCTCCAGGAATCGCTCGAGCCCGAGATTGCTCATCACCGTTGCGACCACCGCTCCCCCGCGCAGCCGCCCGGCGCCGCTCCAAGTGTGCGCAATCAGCGCCAGGATCTGGTCCCCATCCACCAGCTCGCCCCGCTCGTCGGACAACAGCAGCCGATCCGCGTCGCCGTCGAGCGCCAGCCCTAGATCCGCTCCGTTCTCCACGACCGTCGCGCAGAGATGCTCCGGCTCCGTACTGCCGCAACCGCGGTTGATGTTGAACCCATCCGGGGCCACGCCGATCGGGATGACCGTCGCGCCCAGCTCCCAAAGCACCTTCGGCGCCACCCGGTAGGCCGCCCCGTGCGCGCAATCGACCACGATCCTGAGCCCTTCGAGCGTCCGCCCGCGCGGGAACGTCGCCTTCGCCGCCTCGATGTACCGCCCCGCCGCATCCTCCATCCGCTCCGCCCGGCCGAGTGCCGCCGGGCGCGCCAGCCGGGCGGACAGGTCGGACGCCATCAGCGCCTCGATCTCCGCCTCGACCTCATCGGATAGCTTCGCCCCGTCCGGCCCAAACAGCTTGATGCCGTTATCCTCATAGCGATTATGGCTGGCCGAGATCATCACCCCGAGATCGGCGCGCAGCGACCGCGTCAGCATGGCGATCGCCGGCGTCGGCAACGGGCCGACCAACGTCACGTCCATCCCCGCACCGATGAACCCGGCCACGAGCGCCGGCTCGATCAGGTAGCCCGAGAGCCGCGTGTCCTTGCCGATCACCACCCGATGCCGATGGCTGCCTCGCACGAAACGCAGCCCAGCCGCCTGGCCCACCCGCAACGCCGTCTCGGCCGTCATGGGATCAAGGTTCGCCGTGCCTCGAATGCCGTCCGTCCCGAATAGGCGTCTTGTCACCATGCCGATCTCTCCACTCACGCTATATGCCGCAATTCATCAAACCTTTCCACACGCGTAACGCCTGAACCGTGCCGGATACGTCATGAACACGCAAAATGGCGGCATTGCGACCGAATGCGAAGAGGGCCCCCGCGATCGATCCCGGATCGCTTTCCGCTGGCACGCTGCTGCCTCCGAGCATGCGGACAAAACGTTTGCGCGACAACCCCGTAAGAATCGGCCGCCCCAGCCCGGTCAAGGCCGGCAGCCGATTAAGCAGCGCGACGTTCTGCGCAGGCGTCTTTGCGAACCCAATGCCGGGATCAAGCGCGATCTGCGCCGTTTCGACGTCGGCTGCCTCCGCCCAAGCGAGCCGTCTTCCAAGTTCCTGGACAACCTCTTGGGCGACGTCGCCGTACCGGGCATGCGTATGCATCGTCTCCGGCGTCCCACGCATGTGCATCAGGATGACCGGACAGCGATGTCGCGCGACGACGTGAACGGCCGCTGGATCGTGGGACAACCCACTCACGTCATTGACGATACGCGCGCCCGCCGCAAGCGCCGCCTCCATCGTCGCAGCATTGCGCGTGTCCACGGACACAACGACGCCTGCCCCCGCGAGCGCGCCAACCACCGGCAGGATTCTGGCCTGCTCCTCAGCCGGGCTGACCGGCCGCGACTCGCGGGGCCGCGTGCTTTCGCCTCCCAAATCCACGATGCCCGCACCGGCGGCCACCATCCCCAGCCCCGCCGCAATCGCCCGCTCGGGGTCCAGGTAAACGCCGCCGTCGCTGAAACTGTCCGGCGTCAGGTTGAGGATGCCCATGACAACGGGCCACTCCGAAAATCCCGCCCAAGCCGGTGTTGGCCTAGTGAGGCGCGCCACCCCGTCCGTCCAGGAAATCGGAGTCGCTGTCGCGGGAAAGATAACTCCCAGCAAGTCCAGATCGCGCACCAAGAGGAAAGCGCTCGGCCCACCTGCGAGCCAAAGCGCCTGCCCCTTCCCTACCGCAACTTCGGCCTCAGCGCCATGCAGCAGCCCGAGTGGCTCCAGCATAGCGCTGCCAGACCGAACGCTACCCAGGCTGTGGCGCCGCGCCCAACCCGCCCGGCGGTGCCGCCGAGCGACCGGCCGTCGGCACGGAGGCCCGCCGCTCCGGCGCCGGCTCATCCACCACTTTACGGATCACCGGCTCGCCTCGCAGCACCTGCTTGATCTCATTGCCCGAGAGCGTCTCGTATTCGAGCAACCCCCGCGCTAGCCGGTGCAGTTCGTCCACGTTCTCGGTCAGGATATGCTTCGCACGATCATAGGCGGCGTCGATGATCCGCTTGACCTCGCTCTCGATCTCCCGCGCCGTCCCTTCCGATACGTTCTTGCTCTGCGTCACGCTATGGCCGAGGAACACCTCCTGGCTGTTGTCGCCATAGGCGATAAGCCCAAGCTTCTCGCTCATGCCCCACTCCGTGACCATGCGCCGGGCAATGTCGGTCGCCTGCTTGATGTCGCTCGAGGCGCCGCTGCTCACGTTGTCCTCGCCAAAGACGATCTCCTCGGCGACCCGGCCGCCCAACGCCATCGTAAGCTTGGCCAGCAGCCATGCCTTGCTATGGGAGAGCCGGTCCGTCTCCGGCAGGCTTATTACGAGCCCGAGCGCCCGGCCGCGCGGAATGATGGTCGCCTTGTGGACGGGGTCATGCTCCGGCTCATGCAGCGCAGTCAGCGCATGGCCCGACTCGTGATAGGCCGTCAGCCGCTTCTCCGCCTCGGTCATAACGAGCGAGCGCCGCTCAGCCCCCATCATCACCTTGTCCTTGGCGTTTTCGAACTCGGCCATCGCCACGACGCGCTTGCCCATCCGCGCCGCGAGCAAGGCCGCTTCGTTGACCAGATTGGCTAAATCCGCACCCGAAAAGCCCGGCGTCCCCCGCGCAATCGTCTTCGGCTCGACATCCGACGCAAGCGGCACCTTGCGCATATGCACCCGCAGGATCTTCTCCCGCCCATTCACGTCCGGGTTCGGCACGACCACCTGACGATCGAACCGGCCCGGCCGCAGCAACGCCGGGTCCAGCACGTCCGGCCGGTTGGTCGCGGCGATGAGGATCACCCCCTCGTTGCTCTCGAACCCGTCCATCTCGACCAGCATCTGGTTCAGCGTCTGCTCGCGCTCGTCATTGCCGCCGCCGAGCCCGGCGCCACGGTGCCGCCCAACCGCATCGATTTCATCGATGAAGATGATGCATGGCGCGTTCTTCTTGCCTTGCTCGAACATGTCCCGCACGCGCGAGGCGCCGACGCCCACGAACATCTCGACGAAATCCGACCCCGAGATGGTGAAGAACGGCACGTTCGCCTCACCCGCAATCGCCCGCGCCAGCAGCGTCTTGCCCGTGCCAGGCGGTCCGACCAACAGCACGCCCTTCGGGATCTTGCCGCCCAGCCGCTGGAACTTCTGCGGGTCCTTCAGGAACTCCACGATCTCCTGCAGCTCGCTCTTCGCCTCGTCGATGCCCGCCACATCCTCGAACGTGACCCGGCCCTGCTTCTCGGTCAGCATGCGCGCACGCGACTTCCCGAAGCCCATCGCTCGGCCACCGCCTGACTGCATCTGGCGCATGAAGAACACCCAGACGCCGATCAGCAGCAGCATCGGGAACCAGCTCAGCAGATACTTGAGGAGCGGGTTCGCGTCGCCGTCCTCGGGCTTGGCATTCACGCGCACGCCCTTATCCGTCAGCCGCTGCACGAGCTGCGGGTCCTCCGGCATGTAGGTCTGGAAAGTCGTCCCGTCCGCCAGCCGCCCCGTCACCACCCGGCCCTGGATTTGCACATCCCTGACGCGCCCCTGGTTCACGTCTCCCAGGAAGTCCGAATATGCCACCGGCGTCGCCGTGTGCTGCACTGCACTCGGTTGGAACCAGCTAAACAACACAACGAGCAGCAGGGCGATGATCACCCAGAGCGCGAGGTTACGGCCGAAATTGCTCATCCTACCCTGTCCCCACTCCCGGGTGTCCCAACTGCGAAACTGCGCTATACATAGGTTGCCCTGGTCATCTGTGCATCCCCAGCATCGACGGCTCTTCGCACGCGGGGACGAAAGGCGCTCCGCCCGCCGGACGGCCAGGCGCAAATACGATCTGAACCCGTCGGCATCGCTCCTCCGAGGGATAGTGTAAGTGCGGAACAGCTAACAATTCGTTACCGTCCCAAAGGGCCGGCATGGCCCGCAGCACGCTTGCCGGGAAAACTCCGCCCCGGAACGACCCCGCCGCTGTCCCAAGGGCCCCCATGGTCGAACCAGCCGGCGGCTGCGCCGAACGGAGTAGCCTGAACCGCCCATCCCACCCCGCGCCCGGCATCGCCGGTATGCCAGCCGCCATAGCCGCCGCCTCCCGCACGACCAGCCAGCCGCCACGCCGCCGCCGCAGCATCACGCCATGGAGCGTCGCCGCCTGCGGGCACGCCGCCAGCCGCGCCACAGCCGCAGCGCCCGGCGGATACGCCCGCCCCGAAATCGTCCAGCACAACGCCCGCAGCACTGCCTCGCTCAGCGCTCCCTCCGCCACCGTCGCGAATCCCTCCGGACGCAGCGAGACGCCGTCCGCCAGCGCCGCCGCCAGCGCCTCTTCTGCGGCCGCTCGCGCCCGGCCCGCCGCCCAGCTCGCCTCCGCGCGCAGTCCCCGCCCCCGCATCCGCCCCCGCCAGGTGCCGGGGTCCGCGTTGCTCGGGTCCTCGGCCCAGGGCAGCCCCGCCTCGATCAGTGTTGCCCGCAACCGCTCCGGCGCCACGCCAAGCAACGGCCGCAATAATCGCAGCGACTCGCACGGCGCCACGGCCGCCATCCCCGCGAGCCCTGCCTCCCCGCTGCCCGCCGCCGCCCGCATCGCATACGTCTCGGCCTGGTCCGCCCGATGATGGCCTAGCAGGAGATCGACCACGCCAAGCTCGGCACACGCCGCAGTCAACGCGGCATACCGTGCCGCCCGCGCCCGTTCCTGCAGCGCCGGCCCCCGTTCCAACCCGGCCAGCCGCAGCACATGGGCCGGCATTGCCAGCCGGATGCGCGTCGCCTCGGCCTCCGCGGCCGATTCCCCCCGCAACCCATGATCGACGATCAGCGCGACCGCTCGTCCCCAGCCCGCGGCCAAGTGCGCCAGCGCCATCGAATCCGCCCCGCCCGACACCGCCACGGCCACGCGCCGCTCCGGACCGAACGGCCCCAACGGCGCCATACGTGCCGCGAACTCTGCAACGCTGACCGGGAGGAAATCCCCTATCGGCAGCCAGCCCGGCTGCGCACTGCCGCTGCCGCCGACTGGACATCCGATCGCGCCGACGGATACGAGTTCCGCAGCTCGTCGAGCGCTCCACACGCTGCCGGCCGCTCATTGATCGCGCTCAACGACGAAGCCAGCCCCAGCAGCGCATCCTGTCCCCTCGAGCTTCCGCGCAACCGCTGGTCCGCGTCCCCATACGCAACCGCCGCGCCCTGGAAGTCCCGCTTGCCGCTCAGGGTCTGCCCAAGCAACATCTGCGCCGCCCCGGCGCTTGGCCCGGTGCGCCCCGACGCCAAGACCTCGCGCGCAGCGGACGCAGCCGCATCGTAATCCCGCCGGGCCAAGGCCGCTTCGCCTCGTTGCAGCGCCACTTGCGGCGTCCGCGGCGGCGGCGGCGCTGGCATCGCATCCGTGTTCGGCGGCCGCGGCGGTCGCCCCACAGCACTAGGCGACGCCGCGGAGTCACCCGGCGCCCCATTCCCGTTCTGCAGCCGAAACTGCAGGTCGGCGATCTGCTTGCCCAGGTCATCCGCCATCCGGCGCTGCCCGTTGATCGCCTCGTCAAGTTGGCCGTGCAAGCTCCGCACCTCGTCCTCGAGACGCGCTACCCGGTCGAGTAGTTGCGGCGCGAGGTCGCTGCCACCGGCCGGCACAGGCGCCCGGCCATAACTCACCGGCGGCGGCGCGCCGCGCTGGGATTGCAGTGCCTGTACCTCGTTGCGCAGCTCCAGGATTTCGTCCTGGAGCGCGATCGCCTCCCGGCTGTCCATCTGGGCGCGCGCTGGCACGATCCCGCCGCTTCCCGCTCCGAGCAGGACAGCCAGACCAATAACCGGCCGCATCCTCACTATAATGTGATCCGATTAGCGAACGGCGGTGATGGCGTTCCGGTTCTGCGCCCACGCCTGCTCGTCGTCGCCCTGGGCGACCGGCCGATCCTTGCCATAGCTGATCGTGCTGATCCGCGACGATGCGACCCCGCGAGCCACGAGGTAGTCTCTCGCCGCATTCGCCCGGCGCTGCCCGAGCGCTAGGTTGTACTCCTCGGTGCCGCGGTCGTCGCAATTGCCGGCGAGCTGGAGCTGCACCGAGGGATACCGCTGCAGCCACCCTGCTTGACGGTCCAGCGTCCCACGCGCGTCGCCGCTCAGCGTCGACTCATTGAAGGCATAGAACACCCGGTCGCCCACGTTCGCGACCAAATCCTCCTCGCTCCCTGGGGCCGCGCCGGCCGTACTGGCAGTGCTGCCCGCGCCCGTCGCGGCGCCGGTGGTGGTGGGCGTGCTGGAACAGGCCGACAGCATCGCGAGAGCGGCAAATGCGCTCAGAATCTTCATGTTCATGCAGAATTCTTTCCGATCTAGCGGTGAGAACGTGGAATGAGCGAACAAATTATCACATGCGCGTGCGATGGCCTACCATCAATTTCTTCCACGCCGCCGCGCGATACCGTGCCCTGTATTGCATATCCATCACAGATCGAAGCAGCGAAGCCCTATTTCTGTCCCGTCTCAGGATAGCAATGGCGACCACGCCGGGTCGGAGGCGTCGGTCGAGGTCACGATCTGGCGTTCGTTGAACCCAGTGGCGTCGATGCTCACCAGATGCGCCGAATACCCCGCCCCGGTCGGCCCGCGGGCCGCGGTCTCCCGGTAGAACATCAGCACCCGCCCGTTCGGCGCCCAGGTCGGCCCCTCCACGGAAAAGCTCTCCGAGAGGATGCGCTCGCCGCTCCCGTCCGGATGCATCACCCCGATCGCGAAAGTGCCCGCGGAAAGCCGCGTGTAGGCGATCAAGTCCCCCCGCGGCGACCACACCGGCGTCGCGTACCGCCCCTGCCCGAAGCTGATCCGCCGCACGCCGCCGCCACCCGCGTCCATGAGGTAGATCTGCTGGTCGCCGCCCCGGTCGGAGTTGAAGACGATCTGCGTCCCGTCCGGGCTATAGCAGGGGCTCGTGTCGATCGACCCGGAGTTCGTGAGCTGCCGCTCGCCGCCGCCGCTCGCGCCCACCACCACGATGTCCGACCCGGCGCCGCGCGCCACCGACATGATGACGTTGCTGCCGTCCGGGCTGAACCGCGGCGCAAAGGTCATGCCATTGAAATTGCCCAGCAGCCGCTGTGCCCCGCTATCGAGGTTCAGCGTGTAGCAGCGCGGCTGCTCGTCCCGGTAGCTCATGAACACCAGCTCGTCCCGCGTCGGATGGAAGCGCGGCGTCAGCGCCGCCCACCGCCCATCGGTCAGAAAGCGCGTGTTGTAGCCGTCCTGGTCCATGATCGCGAGGCGCCGGGTCTGCCGTGCGCGCGGGCCGGTGATCGAGACATAGGCGATGC
>JAABUX010003428.1_pt1 | contig 21009 bp, 22 predicted proteins | sample 5561851 | NCBI WGS metagenome assembly JAABUX01 (sample SAMN10711883, study PRJNA513361) | rock metagenome | isolation source: Antarctica rocks | place: Antarctica: Victoria Land, Richard Nunatak red sandstone | collected 2016-01-03 | reverse complement strand
CGTTCGCAATCGCTACCTCGATCTGCCGCAACAGATTTACCACCTGCTCAGGTTGGTACTTCTTGCCTCGTCCCATATGCTCTCCTTGTCCAGTGTCTCTCTTCTCCACTGGCACATTTCAAGCCGGACATTTCAAGCCGGACATTTCAAGCCGGGCACTCCACCATTACAAGCCTTTCTACCGAGACGATCCAAGGCGCGACCATAGCGAAAGGGACGGCTTTAATCGACCTCACCCGGACATTCAGTGCGGATACCTCCCGTAGTCCACGCAGCGAGCATTGGCTGCTCTCAGTTACGTACTATGTGAATCCTCAACAGGTGAGCAACCAAGCGCAAATGCATCCTCAATACGAGGCAATCAACCCGCTCGGCGTAACTATTACGGCTGCAGTCGAAAACCGCATAAGCGTTACATCCCTGAACACAAACGAGGTGATGAAGTGAGTTTCGAACTGATCCTCCCCTTTTTCCCTGCGGAACTTCGCGCGCTTTTGTTGGACCCGACCATATCCGACCTGATGATTAACGGCACGACCGGCGTGTATGCCGACCGCGACGGCATTGTCGAGAAAGTCACTCTCACGGAGCCCTACACCATCGAACGCCTCACCGTTGCCATCCAGCACATTGCGCGGCGTCTCGGCCAAGACCTGACGCCCCAGAACCCGGTGCTTAACACACGGCTACCAGATGGTTCCCGTGTGGCCGTAGTAGGGCCTCCGGCATCGTTTGGAGGGCCTACGTTGACAGTCCGGAAGTTCAACCGTTGGTACACCTCCGATGACTTGATCGCGGCAGGCAGCCTGCCTCAGATCGTGCGCGATTTGATCGTGAGATTCATTTCTGAGAAACGTAACGGCATCATCGCGGGAGGCACCGGGTCAGGCAAAACAACACTGCTCAAAGCCATGCTAGACCACATACCTAAGCATGAACGGCTGCTCACAATCGAGCAACCTGCCGAGCTGGTCCTAGACCACCCAAATGCAGTCCGCTGGGAAGCGATTCCAGGACGAGTGGATGTAAATGCCGGCGCCTTGCTTGCCGCCGCGCTGCGGCATCGCCCGGATCGCATCATCATGGGCGAGGTCCGAGACGAGTGTGCTTACGATTTATTGCAGGCAATGAATACCGGGCACGGGGGAACTCTCTCGACGTTGCACTCAGAGTCGGCGCGGGATTCGCTCAGCCGTTTGTCCAATCTTGCACTCTCCGCCCGCACCAATATCGACCACGGTTTCATTCGTTCGGAGACTGCGGCGGCGATACACTTCGTGGTTTATTGTGAACGGCTGGAGACCGGGAAGCGCAGAGTTCGTGAACTGATCGAGGTCAACGGTTACGATCGCGAATCGCATCAGTTCGAGACCCGCCAGTTGTACCGAGCTGCATAGTACGGAGTGAAATACAGCCCCGGTTTCATGCGCAAATCCCGAACGATCGGTTTAGAAAGTAGGGCAAGAAACACTAAGCACCGTAACAACTAACCACGCAGCATAACCCAAAAGAGGGAAGACTCAAATGCCATTGCTCGATAACGAAGTCAGGAAGCACATCACCGTCGTCTGTTCACTTGAAGAGTCAACCGTCATCCAGGCGAATCAGTATGCCGCAATGCTGAACAATTCCGGTGAGGCGATCGTCAACAAAGCGCTAAAGTATCTGTTCGCCAAGGATAAGGATTTCCAGCGCTTTATGGAAGCTCACCCGCATGCAAAAAGCGAGCAGCCGTTAAAGGTGAAGAAGCCCATTGTGGTCGCGAAGAAAGAGAAAGCGCCGCGCAAGCAAACACTCGCCATCGCGCAGTAGTCGGTCGAGTCCGAGGATTATCAGATGAACCGTTCGCGAGAAACTGGAGCGCTCCACCCACTGGGCGCAATGCGCCCAGGCCGCAAGGTGCGCGGCAGGAATCGCGTTGAAGTGCACGGCAGCTTCGCTTTATGGGCAACAGCAACACCGCGTCAGAGAGTGAGGGCTGTGCGCGAGGGTGACGGCTGCTGCTTCTCTGTTTTGTTTTGTGATTCAGACGCAAGTCAAAAGCAGTCGTTGTGCGAGCAGCACAGGGGATGTGAAAGAGAAGAGAACCGAGCATGGAACCGCTCATTTTTCTTCTCTTTCACCCTCAACATAATCGGCGGAGCGCGCGATCGTGCTGCGCACGAGGGTGAAGGTTGACACTTCACCCCTTCCAGGGTGGTGTAAGAGACGTTGCGGGAGACTATAGGCAACCATTAGAAAACAAGTGGGTTACAGCCAGCCGGGAGACTATAGGAGACTTGTAGTCTCCTATAGTCTCCCGCATGTGGGGGGAACAAATGGAAGCAGAAAAGACCAGCGCCGCAATTGAGTTTGATGGGCGGCTCCGGCGATCCCAAGGGCGCACCGGGCGCACCTTCGCAGCAACGGCAAAAGTGACGCGGGATGAGCTAAGTGTGCTAGAAGCAGCAGCGCGGTCGAGCGGCAAAGCTCTAAGCGAATGGTCCCGTGATGCTCTTCTGCGAGAGGCACGACACGGCAAGAATGACCAGCTCCGTGACGCCTTGGTCACCGAGTTGGTCGCAGTCCGAATGCTGATGGTGAACCTGCTCAAGCCGCTGCTGCTAGGCCAGAAAGCATCGCCTGAAAGCATCGCCGAGATCATGGCGGTGGTGCGACGGGAGAAGCACAAAACGGCGCGCGAAGTCATGGAACAGTACACAGCGGTGCAACCGCAGGAGAAGTGCTAAATGGCCAGCCAGTGGGGACGCAAAGAGACGATCATCTGGCCGCCGCACCAGCCGGTTTATACCTACCTGGCCGCGCTGGTGTCGCTGCTCTGCCTGGCACTCTTCGGGGCCGAGTGTTTCCATTACCAGTCGCCGCTGGCAAAAACGAGCACGCTGGATTATCTAAGGGCCGAGGCAGGTAGCGCGTTCGATCAGCACGGCAAATATCGGCTGTTCTACGTAGCAGGACCACGACAAGCCCGGCGGATCGCGGTGTCGCTGGATTTCGTGCCCGGGACAACACGTGGCCCGAACGGAGCCGTCGAACCGATGGCTTTATCCCAACTCGCAACCGATCAGGGGTACCGGAGCTTCTATCGCAGTCCGGCGACCGGCTATAAAGACGAGTCTCTTGCCCGATGGTACAGGGCGGCAATCTTCGGCGGCACGGGTCTTCTTCAGACGTACTTGGTGAGCTTCTACGAAACCTTGCCCATCCTTCTGATCACGCTTTTCTTCGGTATTCGCGCCGACCAGAAGCGGTACCGTGAGATGAAGTACGGCCGCGTTCTACGCGGGCCCGTGATGATGACGCCGGCCGAGTTCGGCAAAGCCCACAAAGGCGACGGCATCGGCTTCAAAACGACCGGGCGGAGCGAGATGATGAAGGTTCCGGCGCAAAAAGAAGCGCAGCACTTTCAGTTCATGGGTGACACGGGAGTAGGAAAAACGCAGCTCATTGCCCAGGTCCTCCGGCAAATACGGGACCGGAACGAACTCGCCATTGTGTACGATCCGGCAGGCGAGTACATCAAGCGGTTTTTCGACAAAGAGCGTGGCGACATCGTGCTGAATCCACTGGATGAACGCTGCCCATCGTGGGGACCGGCGAACGAGTTAGAGTCGAATGCCGAGGCCGATGCCATTGCCGCGTCTCTCTATCAGCCGGGACCGGAAAGCGCAGGCAAGGACGAGTTCTTTCATCGGACGCCCGCGCAGATTTTCGCGCACCTGCTCAAGAAGGGACCGACGGCCCAGCAACTCGCAGCGTGGATGGCAAACCAGGAGGAGCTGGAGCAGCGGGTCGCGGGGACGGAGCTCGCTTTCTACATCAACCGCAAGGCAGGGCCGCAGAGCGCGGGCGTTCTTTCCTCGCTGGGTCTTATGGCAAATTGCTTTCGACTCCTGCCCGAGAAAGCCGAAACCCGGCCCGAGTGGAGCGCACGAAACTGGGCCAAGGACCGGAAGGGATGGATATTCATTACGTCGCGGCGCACTCACCGGGAAACGCTGCGCCCACTCCATTCGCTATGGATAGACCTGCTCGTCATGCGGCTTCAGGACCCGCCGCAGGACGGCCAGAAGAAGGTTTGGTTTGTGATAGACGAGCTGGCCAGCCTGCAGCGCCTGCCGCAGCTCCACACCGCCATCACCGAGAACCGGAAAAGCATGAACCCGTTGGTTCTCGGCTTCCAGGGCAAGGCCCAGTTGGAGGTTCTTTACGGCACTTTGGCCGAGACGATTCTTTCCCAGCCGGCCACAAAGGTTTACATGAAAACAGCCGAGCCGAAAGCCGCGAAGTGGATCTCGGAGGCTATCGGGGAGATCGAGATCGAGAGGGTGAAGGAAACGAAGTTCGACGGCTCTCGGTCAGGGAAAAACTTCACGCTTGATCGCCAGATCGAATCGCTGGTTCTCAGTTCCGAGATCACCGGACTCAGCGACCGGCACGCCTATCTAAAACTCGGGAATACCGTCGCACGGTTTGCTTTTGACTACATCGACCTTCCCACGCGAACGCAGGATTTTATGCCGCGAAGCTGGCCGGGAGGCGACCTGAGTTTCGACCCCGATACCCTAAAACCGAAGAAGCCCGAAGCATCGCAAATCGCCGTAGCCGGAGGAACAGACCAGCAATTACCGAAGGATGAAGACAGCCGGGGAAGGCCGCATATCGTTCATCGGTTCGCTGCGAGTCCATCACGGGAATCGGTGAAGGAAGACGGGATCGTCGCCCCAGCGCCACAAGCAGAGGCCCCGCGCAGCGATGAAAAAGGCCTTACGAATAAAGCCCGCAAACCGGAAACGCAAAGCCCTGTGGATGCCGTTCCGACAAACCGGGCGGACTCAATGCCCGCGCCCGAAACCGGTACGCCCAAACAATCGAAAGCCGAGGAGATCGCAGCCGATGTCGAGTCTATTCCCACCGGAACCGCGAGCAAAGAAGACCATCACACGAAGATTGACCAGACAATCATTGCGGAAGGGGTCGTGTCAGACGGTCACCATTTCTAAGCTAACCACTACGCAGCCAACGCTTCACGGGTTCTGATAAGACGTGTCGCACCCCCTCCACTTCCAGAAACGACAAGGAGACGAAAGCACCATGGCACAACAATACGAACATCTCATCCATGCTGCACTAGATCCAAGTGAAAAAAGAGAGTTTATGGGTTTGATGGAAGCCTACGTGCGACAGAACAGGGTGGTTTGGGACGACAAGCAGGACAAGCTGGATCGGGAGAACCCAGGGCGGGACAGGTATAAAGCACTTGATAAAGAACTTGAGAACCAGCCTTTTCCCGGTACTCAAATAGCTCAGGATTTTATCCATGTTCAAACCACCGGAACGATCGAAAGTTACCTAAACGTCGAGACAAGAAAGCACCTACATATCGACAAAGAGAATGGGCAGTTTTACGATCAGGATAAAAACCCGATCTCAAAGGCAGAAGCCGTAAAACACATCCTTGCCGACCTTCCCAGACACGATCCTAATCGGGATAGGCTTTACCCAGAGTTGGAAGCTAAATACCGTCCGTTGGAGAAAAGAATCGATATATATGTTGCTGACGAATTCGAGTGGAAAAGCAAAACCGGAAACGTTATCACATATCAGCACCCGGCCTCGGAGAGGGAAGTACACCTCGACACCTCAACAGGTCAGTTTCACGCTTCCAATGGAAATTCGATCACAGCAACGGAGGCACTTTCGCGGGCACTACCGTCCCGCTCCGAACAGATTCACCCAAAAGAACAGACGCCAGAAAACTCGCTGAGTCTTTGATATGTTGACAATCTCTAAGCCGCTCTCATCGAACCAGGCCCAGACCTACCATAAGCAGGAGTTCACCGCCGTCGGTCAGAGCTATTACAAACAGGGCGGCGCGGTTGAGGGTGAGTGGCAGGGCAAGCTGGCCGATGAGTTCGGCTTGGCCGGACTACCCGTGGATGGCAAGCAGTTCGCGCTGCTCACGGAAGGCAAAAACCCGCAGACCGAGGACCAGCTCGTTCGTTCTAAGGCAGCCGTTGAGTACAAGAATGCGGATGGAACGGTAACCAAAACGGTAGAGCACCGCGCCGGATGGGACGCAACCTTTTCCGCGCCCAAATCGGTCTCGCTCGCCGCCCTTGTAGGCGGTGACGACCGGGTGCGCGAAGCGCACCGCGAGGCGGTAGCGGCAGCGCTGACGGAACTTGAGCGGTACACGCAGGCTCGCATCGGCGGCAACAACCCGGCGGAAACGACGGGGCGCTTCATCGCCGCGAAGTTCGAGCACGATACAGCCAGACCGGTGGACGGCTACGCCGCGCCGCAGCTCCACACCCATGCAGTCATCTTCAACATGACCCAGCGGGACGATGGCAAGATGCGGTCGCTCCAGCCCCAAAGCCTGTTCGATACGCAGAGCTACGCAACAGCCTATTACCAGTCCGAACTTACCGTCCGACTTCGCAATTTGGGCTACGAGCTAAGCACCGGCAAGAGCGGAGCGCCCGAGATTAAGGGATTCACGCAGGAGTACCTTGACGCTTCGAGCCGTCGCTCCCAGCAGATCAAGGAACACCTCGCCAAGACCGGCTTTCAGGGCCCAGCAGCAGCGCAAATCGCGGCTCACGCAACCCGAGACGGCAAGCTCCTGCTCTCGCCCGAGGAAGTGCTTGCGGCCCACCGGCAGCTTGCCGCCGAACATGGCAACCAGGCTCAAAAGATTGTTGCCGAGGCCCGTGAGCGAGGCCGAACCATGGCACAGGTACCCGGCCGGGAGATTGACCCCGGAGCCACCGCCGGAACAGCGGTCGCATACGCGAAAGAACACATCTTCGAGCGAGAAGCGGTCGCCGACCGCCGCACCATCCTGCGCGACGCTATGCGGCGCGGCATGGGCGAGACCACGCCCGCCGAGATCAAGGCCGAGTTCGAGCGGCGGCGTGAGCTGGGGGAGTTCCGCCAGGCGGGGGGCCGGACCTACGACACGGAGCGGCGTTACACGACGCCCGAAACGTTGGCTGCGGAGCGGGCCAACATCGCCATCATGAAGACTGGGCAGAACAGCCTTGAGCCGATGCTATCGGAAAGAAAAGCCGAAAAGCAGGCCCAGGCCAAGTCGTTTCTAAACCCCACACAACAGGCCGTGATCAAGGAGGTTTTGACTTCTCGTGACCGCATCCATGGGTTGCAAGGGCTTGCCGGAACAGGGAAAACGACGACTCTCGATTCCATCAGGCGCGGGGCCAAGAAAGCAGGGTACACCGTCGAAGGATTCGCGCCGACGAGTAAGGCGGCCGGGCAGCTTCGCGAAGCAGGTATTGAGGCCGGAACGCTTCAAGGCTTCCTCGTCCGCAAGCAGGACCAAAATAAAGACCCAAACGAGAAACACCTCTACATGCTCGACGAATCGAGTTTGGCAAGCAGCCGCCAGATGCGCGACTTTCTACGCAAGTTGGAGCCAAACGACCGTGTTCTGGTCATCGGCGACACGGGCCAGCATCAGGGCGTGGACGCCGGAAAACCCTTCGAGCAAATGCAGCAGGCAGGGATGAAAACCGCCCAGCTCAGCGAGATAATGCGCCAGAAAGACCCGGAGTTGCGGCGGGCGGTCGAACACTTGGCGAAAGGACAAACGGCCGAGGGAGTCAAGCTGCTTGGCGAACAAGGACGCATTCAAGAAATTGTGGATAAAACTGAGCGGACGGTAGCCATTGCGAAGGACTACATGGCCAAGCCGGGCAGCACGATTATCGTTTCACCCGACAATGCAAGCCGCCGCGAACTGAACCAAGCGGTGCGCGTCGAGATGCGGGAGGCGGGCAAGCTCGCCAAGGATGGAAAGGAATACCGGACCCTGATCCCGCGCGGGGACATGACCGGCGCGGACCGTGCGTGGGCCGCTCGCTACGCCGAAGGCGATGTGGTGCGATACACGCGCGGAAGCAAAGCGCTCGGACTTGAAACCGGAACCTACGCCACGGTTCGAGCCGTCGACGCGGCGGCAAATGTCGTCACGGTCACAAAAGAAGACGGTCAGAGAGTCGCTTACGATCCGACTAGGCTACGAGGCGTCAGTGTGTACCGGGAACGTTCTTTGGAGTTCGCAAAAGGAGACCGCCTGCAGTTCACCGCGCCCGACAAAGAATTAGGTGTGGCGAACCGGGATCTCGGGACAGTCACGAAAGCCGCGGCCAACAAGATTACGGTGAAGCTGGATGGCAAAAAGGCCCGCACCGTGAGTTTCGACCCGAATCAGATGCGCCATATCGACCACGGCTATGCAGTCACGTCTCACAGCTCGCAGGGCCTTACCGTAGACCGGGTATTGGTCAATATCGACGCGGACATGGCCAAAAGCCTTATCAATACGAGGCTCGCCTATGTCGCTGTTTCCAGAGCGGCGCAGGACGCGCGTATCTATGTGAGCAAGGCGGACGGGCTTGACAAGCAGCTTGCCTCAAATGTCACGAAAACGACTGCCATCGAGTTCGGGTCCGGCAAGCACACCGGGCCGCCTATCGCAGCCGGACCGAAACAAAAGAACATCCCTCTTGAGGCTCTTGATCCGAGTGCCGAGCGGCGCTACGCTACTTCGATGCTCGGCACAGAAACAGCTAATATAGGCGCGAAGCTGTTAGAACAGCAGGGTCACATCACCATCGAGCCGGACCGCGCCGCGCGGTTCGCCCGTATCGTCGAGGACTACGCGAATCGGCAGGAAGGCGCGATTGCCGTGGTCACGACCGCAGCCCAGCGGAACGAGCTGAACCGGCTCATCCGCGCCGAGCTACAGCAGACCAAAACTATTGCACTCGACAGCCGCAGCCTGCCGGTACTGGTAGAAAAGGCAGGAAGCCGCAAGACCGCGACGACCTATACGGTAGGTGACCGCATTGAGTTCCGTACCGGGAACCCGGAACGCAGCATTCAGGCGAACACAAGCGCGACCGTGCGGGCCGTGGACCAGGAGCGCAACCGAATCACGATAGAAAGGCCGGACGGCGAGCTTACAACCTACAATCCCGCGCGTCTCAAAGCCGCGCAGGAGAGCAGGGTCTACGGCGAGGAGTCGCGCGAGATTGCTATAGGCGAGCGCATTCGCCTCAACGTCGACCACAAAGCAGAGAACATCCGCGCCGGCGACTTAGCCCAGGTCGAAGCGATCCGGGACATCGGAGCTTTGCAGGTGCGGCTGCAGGACGGCAGGGTCATGGAATTAAATCCGGGGCTCGCCCAGCACATCGAATACGGCTACGCGGTTACGAGCGTCAGGCCGGGCAACGCGAGCCACCTGTTGATCGCGCTAGACAGCCCCGGCCAGGTCGAACGGGGCAGCCCACTCCTTAAAGCTGTGAATCTGTCTGAGAATGCCAAGTTTTATGCCCGGGACCGCTTCGCCTTTTACGAACCTAAAACTCCGGCAGAGATCGAGCAGTACATCGCGCGAACGCCTGAAACCACACAAGGTATCGCGAAGATTGCCGCGCCCCGCGCCGGGCAAGCTGAAGACCGCGATCGAGGCTTTCTGCCAAGCGTGACGGAAGCAGCCGAAAGGGTCTACATGGAAGCGGAGCACGTGCGTCGCCATCTACCGCTTGAAAGAGCGTTGTCCTCCGTGCAAGCTGAAGGGTTCGGTTGGTTAGCCGAGACCGGCACAATCCAGACCTACCGGCATCAGCAGACCGGACGCAACATCCACATTGACGCCGCGTCCGGGCAGTTTTACGACCAACAGCGCGCACCCATTTCGCGTGATGCGGCGCTGGCTTACGCACTGCCTTCAAATCAACAGGTTCGCTTGCCAGCAATCGAGAGAGTTCCGCAGATCACCCAGACGCCGGATCAGGACCACGACTTCGGCCTCAGCCTTTAACCCCAACGCCGGGCACTGCCCGGAGAAAGCCGACACCATGCACCGTGTCTCCTTCGCCACCCTGACTGCCCTGTTCACAAGCTCGCTCGCACTTCCACTCGCGTCAACGCTCCCGGCGCAGTCGCATCCCACACAATTTCAGATCGACAATCGAATGGAAGTCCAAGTCCAGCAGGTGTTTCACAAGCCCGTTTTCGCTGGCATGTCTATCCTGTCTTCGGTTAACCACGGCGTGGTCACGCTTTCAGGCACAGTCACGAGCGAGGCCGCTAAAGAGCTTGCATCGTCGGAACTGGCGGATATCGAAGGCGTGAAGACCGTGCTCAACAACCTAAACGTGCTCAGCACCGGCAGTATCCCGCGCCCGGTACCGCCACAGGCAGCACCCGTGCGAGCAAGCGGCATAAAAACGGTCACCCTTCCGTCCGGTACAGTCCTGCCCATCCGCATCACCGACGAGATCAACACAAAGACCGCGAAAGCCAACGACACCTTTCATGGGACGACCGTAGCCGCCGTTAATTTTGCCGGCTACACCTTGATTCCAACCGGCAGCACCGTGAACGGGCGCGTCATCGACGCAAAAGCAGCAGGCCACTTCAGCGGGTCGGCTGAGTTGGCGGTCGAGCTGGTAAGCGTCCGGGTGCCCGGCACAGGCGGGCCTCAGGAGGAACCACTCGTTACCGAGCAGCTATCCAACAAAGCCGCAGGCCGAGGAGCAAACACAGCTGAGAAAGCGGGCGGCGGCGCGGGGCTCGGCGCAATTATCGGGGCGCTCGGGGGTGGCGGCGCGGGAGCAGGCATCGGCGCGGCCGGCGGCGGCGCACTCGGGTTGGGGGCTAATGCGATTACACGGGGTAAGGAAATCGACCTGAAGCCGGAGCAGTTGCTCAGGTTCCGGACAGCCGCGCCTTTGGAGGTGACCGTCACCCTTCAGAACGGAAAGCAGGTGATCCCGCAAACGCCTCCGGCACCTAAACTGGAACAGCGGGCCGCCGAACAAAGCAATCCAAGCCTCTAACCTCAGCCAGGAGATACCGATGACTTCCTTCTTTCGACCCAGCCCTGCTCTCTGGGCTTACCTCGTTGTCCTGTCCATGGGCTTTGTCCTGTACTCAGGTGTCCTTCCCTTGGTCTATGGTCCAGCGGAGGTGAGCCGGTGTTTTCCCGGCTTTGCGGTGACAATCTGGGCGCTTTTCAGCACTACACTTTTTTTCTTGGCGAATGCCGGTATTTGTTTCCTTCTCGGCGAAGACTTCAGCTTGTTTGAGTAACACCGGAAACGAACAAAAAGAACAGTAGCAGCCGGGGCCGTGGGAATGTGGGAGCGCGGCCGCTTCACCGCCGGGCTTCCAAGCAGCGGTGGAAAGTGTGGGACGGTGTTATCGTTCCACGCTTTACACGGGTGCGGCATTTCCATGGTTTGTTGGTGTAGCCTGTTCGGGAATAAGTCGCACAGGCTGCGGCTATGACGTAAATTCTTGAATTCGAGCGGCATCAGCATAGTAGGAGGCGTCGGAAGCGCCAGCCCCAATAGAATTACATGGCATTTTAGCCGACATCGTTCGGTCTCGTTGGTAAAATGGAACCAGAAGAGGAGTCGAAATGCTTACTGAAAAACAGCCAAGGCAAGTTCCCGAACCGATCCGCGAGAAAGCGGATGCATGGGACGCAGTGATGGAAAACGTAATTACGGAAGGCATGAAGCGCGTCCGCCGGTCACAAGCGCAACTTGTCGCTCAGGGACTCTACGACGAGCAAGGCAACAAGCTCACACCCGAGATTCCATACGACATGCGCCCCGGCTCAAACTGCGATGTCGGCGGATAGGCCAGAGCTGTACATCGTCGCCGGGCCTTCCGGTGCAGGCAAGTCCTCAATCTTCAACTCTTCCGAAAACGAGCACCTGCGGTATATTGACCGATTTAACATCGATGACCGGCTTGCCCAGCTCAACAACGGTTCCTATCGCGACATACCTAACGAACTGCGCCCGCAGGCAAACCGCGAATTAGCTGAGTTCATCAAAGCGCATATCGGGAACCGCCGCAGTTTCTCGACAGAAACAACTCTCCGGCACCCTGCCATGCTTAATGTGACCGAGCGCGCAGCCGATAGCGGTTTCGAGACTCGCTTCACCTACGTTGCCGCCGAAAATGCCGACATCCACATCAAGCGCGTTCAAGAGCGGGCGATTCGCGGCGGACATTCGGCACCGCCGGAGGTCATACGTTCCATCTATGAGGAAAGTACCTCCCGCGTCCCACGGGTCCTAGAACTGGCCGAGCAAGGAAAGATTTCCAGCCTTCGGATTTACGACAACACCGGTCGCGAACCAGTCCTACAAATCAGAGTCGAAGAAGGCTACGTGATAGACGTCTCACGACAGATTGCGCCGTGGATCGATCGAACGCTCGCGAACAGCAAATATGCCGTTCCCGAGCTGCAGCAAGCTCGGGGAGGGCTTCTCTCCGAAATCGACCTTGAACAACAGCAAGGGAGACGGCTTGAACCACTTCACCAGGCGCTCAGTCTAGAGGACGCCCAGCAGTTCAAGTGGGCAGCTCAAACCGGTTCCATCCAGTCCTATCGCCATCCTGAAACTGGAAAACACATCCACATTGACAGCATAAGCGGCCAGTTTTACAACCAGCAGCGAAACCCCATTAGTCAGCAAGCGGCGCTTGCTCATGCGATGCCTTCCGGCCATGACCATGCGCTGGATCAGGGCTACGGGTATAGCCGCTAAGCAACGCAGACGCTAAAGCCCGGAACCCAGTCGCAGTCGAAGGCGGTGGAAATGTGGGAGACGCCAGAACCATCACCGCTCCGCCATTTCCATGGCCCATTCTTAGCACCTTCCCCTGGCCTGGCAGTAAGCATTCGCAGCTCTGAGGTATTGACTCCAATTTTCAGCGATGCCATGCTGAGCCGTCCCCAGCGGCATCCGGCCTGCTCTCACCTCATCCGCAAGATAGTTTTCTACCCGATCCTTGATTTTGAAATTGCGGCCTGCAAGGTCTGTCCCGTCCGGTCCGCACTCCGGCCAGATGTTGCCCAGGCCATCGGCTCCCCCCAACTCCAAAGGGACGAGGGAGAGCGCCAGAAAGTCGGGGGATTCATGCGGCTTGAGTACGGAACTGGGGATACCATTGCCGGAAGGTTCCTTCGAGTTCGTTGTTGAGAACCTTGGTGCGGGTTTGAAGCAGCAGATGAGCGCCGCGCAGCGTCCATTGCATCTGTTGCTTTTTCACAAACCGCCTGCTGACCACCTGGTTGATGGTCGATTCGACGAACGCGGTGCTGATTCTCTCACCTTGCCGCCAGCGATCGCCGAAGTTGGGGATAAACGCCTCGTTGTTCCTGATGTAGGTCTCGAAGTCGGCCAATCCATTCGCCACCTTGGCGGCAACGGCTGAGCGTTCCCGCAGCATGTCGAGTTCGAGCAAAAGGCTGGTCAATCGTTCGAGTGCCTCTGCGGTGTTGCCGTGCCATAAGAGATGCTTGATGCTCTCCAATCGCTTGGCGGTGGCGGCCGCTTCAGTGGGCCTTTCCAAGCGCAGCCCCTTGATCTGCTGCTGGAGAACGGTTACCCGCATGGTGATGTGGAACCAGTCGAGCAGGTGCTCGCTCGATGGGTGGAGGTACTGCTGAACGCGACGGACATCTTCGCCGCCGTCCGACATGAAGATGACCTGCTGATTTTCCTGCATTCCCTGGGACTTCATCAATTCCCAGAGGCGCCTTCGGGGCTTGTCATCGTAGATTTGCACGAAGCCAAAGCACTTCGCCAACGGCACGTTCGCTTCATCGTCGCGTCGGAACGCGACGAGGGGTCTGAGTAGCAACGGAACAGAAAACCTACATAAGGAATGCGGTTTGAGGCTTTGCAACAAACCCTGGTTTGATGGAATGCGGGATGGTGAGCAAGAGGGCAGCCTTTCTGGTGTGGTTTTTTCGCAGAAAGCCGTTCAGAAATCTACGTCCGGCAAACCTGGTGGATTGCAAGTTTATGGAAGGGAAGATGAGATCGCTAGAGTGAGCAAGCCGACACTACAAAGGTGCCCCCATCCCTGCGCTTGAGCGTAATGCCGGAGATCGGATGCGCCGGGCGGGCTCCTTGTGTAGGTTTTCTGTTCCGTTGCTACTCAGACCCCGACGATGCTTCGGCCCGCGATGACCTCGAAACAGCCTTGCTTATGAGCGGCGCGGACATAGCCGCCGTCGATGCCCACGGTGATCGGCCCATCCGGCAGCGGTTGCTTCTCCCACTCCTCTTCGTTGCCCTCGTACTGAGTGAGCTGACGTTCCGCACCGAGCGCCCGTTCGATCCGCTCCGCCGTCCCTTGCATATGGGTGCGAACGGTTTCGGCGTTGACGGTGCCGTCGACCGGCAGCACTTCCTTCAGCAACTCCGCCACCTTTGCAAAGGGGATCAGCGAAGCCCACTTGCTCTCCAGATAACGCATCTCGACGCTCGTTCTACCGCTAAGCCAGGCGTTGATGGGACGGAATGTCTTTGGACCTTTCGCCTGACAGGAACATCGGTTCCACCGTGGATTCTGCACCGGAATCCGTCCAAACAGCGTCTTAACGAACGTCGTTCCGGAATCTTTGGCTGTGTGCCGGCGGCTGCAATGGGAGCAGGCTCGCCGCCGCTCCAGATCCTCGCCGACCTGTTGCGCGATCATTGAATCTTGCACGCCTTCGAGCATGGATTTGCTTTCGGCCAAGCTCATGCCCAGCGTCTCCATCGCCAATTCATTGCGTTCGACCGCCAGCACCTGCCGTCGGTGCTCGCTGCCATCGGCACCCACGGTCACCACTTCAATCCGCATCTTCATGCGCGAAACCTCCATCCCTGCTGATGCATTAGGAGCCTGAGCCGCTCGTTCGCTTCCTGAAGACTGAACCGCTCGGGCTGCAATGGTCCGGACTGCGTCAGTCTCTCGTCCAAGCTCACAAGGCAATCGGTCACCGCCGAGCGCAGCAAGTCCCAGGTTGCGACCGATGTGCTGGGGCTTCCTTCAATCAACATCGCAATGCCGGCATCGACGATCTTCGGAGAGAGCATCGCGGCTCCTTCGCTTTGCCGTTTCAGCATCAAGCGATAGCCCTTCGGACCGCCGCAGAACTCAGGAGGTGTGGCACCGCGGCCTGCCAGACATAGAGGGGCCTTGTCTTCATCGGTTGCATGCTCGATGTCGAGTACCTGAACGTCCCACTCCCATTTGGACAAGGTGTCCGCGACATACACGAACTTCTCTTGCCGATGAAGCTTGAACTCATGAAATGCCTTGGTTCGGGTCTTTCGGCGAAAGCTGTTGAACTCCTGTCCGTGAATGCGGAGGATGTAGCCCATGTCGCCGCTCCATCCCAGCATGGCGCAGAACACGTCGTTGAATTCGGGGAGGTTCATCCCGCCATGGACAGAGAGAACCCGAATGACCATCGGGCTGACCTGACGAAGAGCGGCACGCAAGACAAGGCGCTTGCAGGACGGCGCTTCGTAAGCGTCCGGTCTTTGCCGTGTGTACAAGGCTGTCTTCTGTCGTGATGATGTGGGGATGGTGGATGTTGAGCTGAGTGGTGTTGTGGGGGTGGTTTCTCGGCGGCGGCGACGGAGTGCGGATGAGCGGCGGCGGATTGTGGAGGAGACGCTTCTGGCGGGATCGTCGGTGGCGCGGGTGGCGCAGCGACATGGGGTGAACGCGAACCAGGTCTTTCAGTGGCGGCGTTTGTATCAGAGTGGGCTGCTCGATGCCACGCCCGAGAACGCGATGAAGTTGTTGCCTGTGAGCGTTACGGAAGACGCGGTGCCGGCGAAGCCGGAGCAGACTGAAGTGTCGGTGGCACCGACGGTGGCGGCAACCGGGGCGATTCACATTGAGCTGCGCAAGGGCATTCGGATCAGCCTTGAAGGCGCTGTTGATCCGGCGCTGGTTCGCGCGGTGCTGAGGAGTCTGCGCTCGTGATCGACGTTCCGGCGGGCACGCGGATCTGGCTGGCAGCTGGCGTGACGGACATGCGGCGCGGCTTTCAGGGCTTGAGCGCGCAGGTGCAGACGGTGCTCGAAGAGCAGCCGCTCTCGGGCCACGTCTTCGTCTTTCGTGGACGAAGAGGCGACATCGTAAAGGTGCTCTGGTTCGATGGCGATGGGCTGTGTCTGCTCGCCAAGCGGCTCGAACGTGGCCGCTTCATCTGGCCGCAGGCGACCAGCGAATCAGTGTCCTTAAGTCGAGCACAGCTGTCGATGCTGCTGGAAGGAATCGACTGGAGAGCACCCATCCGGACGGCGCAACCGCAGTTGAGTGTTTGAGGTTCCGTGCAGTGTTCATGCGGGTTTTCTTCTGCTAAGCGGAGATGTTTCATGCCATACTTCGCACATGCCCGCTACCCTCAGCCTGCCCGATCTCGACGCTCTCGATCCGGCAGCGCTGAAGGCGATGATCCTGGCGCAGCAAGATCATTATGAGGCGCAGCATGAGACCTATACCGCCACTCTAAGCTCGCGGGCGACCGAGATCGAGCGGCTCAAGATGCTGGTCGACAAGCTGCAGCGGATGCTCTTTGGAGCGAAGAGCGAGAAGGTGCTGCGCCAGATTGAGCAGCTGGAGTTGCAGCTGGAAGAGCTCGGCGCGGCCGAGGCCATCGAAGAGAAGCGAGCCACTCCTCCAGCCGAACGGCCAGTCGCTGCCAAGCCCTTCCGCCGGCCGTTGCCGGAGCATCTGCCGCGCGAGGTCCACACCCACCTTCCCGATCACACTGCTTGCCCCGATTGCGGCGGCCGACTGCGCGAGTTGGGCGAAGATGTCACTGAGATGCTGGAGTACGTGCGTGCCTGCTTTAAGGTCATCCGGCATGTTCGCCCGAAGCTGAGCTGCGACGGCTGCGACCGGATCGTGCAGGCTCCGGCACCTACCCGTCCTATCGACCGTGGCCTCGCCGGTCCCGGTCTGCTCGCCCACGTGCTGGTCGCCAAGTACGCCGATTCGCTTCCTCTCTATCGCCAGTCCGAGATCTACAGCCGCGAGGGCGTCGACCTCGATCGCTCCACGCTCGCCGGCTGGGTCGGCGCAACCGCCGATCTGCTTGCCCCACTCGTTGAAGCCGTGCGCACGCATGTGATGGCGGCCACCAAGCTGCACGCCGATGATACGCCGGTTCCGGTGCTCGCGCCCGGCAACGGACGGACGAAGACCGGCCGGCTCTGGACCTACGTGCGTGATAGCCGCCCATCGGCTGATCCAACGCCACCCGCTGTCTGGTTCGCCTACTCGCCCGACCGCCGAGGAGAGCATCCGCAAGGACATCTGAAGCTCTATCGAGGAGCGCTCCAGGCAGACGCTTATGCGGGCTTCCATCCGCTCTATGAAGGCGGCAAGATCCTTGAAGTCGCATGCTGGGCCCATGCGAGGCGCAAGTTCCACGAGATCCATCTCGCGCACGCCTCACCCACCACCACCGAAGCCATCGAGCGTATCGCCGCGCTCTACGCCATCGAAGCCGAGATCCGCGGGAGCACGCCGGAGATCAGGAAGGCCATCCGCCAGGCGCGAGCGCGGCCGCTGCTCGACAGCCTCCGAAGCTGGCTCGAACTCACCCTGGTAAAGCTCTCGCGCAAGTCCGACACGGCGGCGGCGATCCGCTACGCCCTGTCGCGCTGGGCCGCGCTCACGCGCTTCGCCAACGATGGTCAGCTCGAGATCGATAACAACACCGCCGAACGCGCGCTGCGCGTCGTCGCCCTCGGCCGCAAGAACTTCCTCTTCGCCGGTTCAAACGCCGGAGGAGAACGCGCCGCCGCCATCTACTCCCTGCTCGGCACAGCCAGGCTCAACGGCCACGACCCGGAACTCTACCTCCACCACGTCCTCAAACGCGTCGCCGACCACCCCATCAACCGCATCGCCGAGCTCCTGCCCTGGAACGTCACACTCCCCACCCACACCTGCAGTCCATAGATAAGTGTCCACATAAGTTATGTGGACACTTATCTCCACCCTCACGCCGCCGCCGAAAAGACAACGGCCAAGACCACACGCTTACTGGCATCGAGCAGCCCACTCTGATACAAACGCCGCCACTGAAAGACCTGGTTCGCGTTCACCCCATGCCGCTGCGCCACCCGCGCCACCGACGATCCCGCCAGAAGCGTCTCCTCCACAATCCGCCGCCGCTCATCCGCACTCCGTCGCCGCCGCCGAGAAACCACCCCCACAACACCACTCAGCTCAACATCCACCATCCCCACATCATCACGACAGAAGACAGCCTTGTACACACGGCAAAGACCGGACGCTTACGATGAGCAAGCCACCGGCTATCGTTCGGATCGGTCTTGTGGCCACGCCTGTTCTGCACGTCCGCGGCGTTCGCCAGGATCACGCTGACGTGGGCTTCAAGTAGGTTGAAGACAGGTTTCCAATAACTGCCGGTGCTCTCCATCCCCGCGTGCGTACATCCTTCGGCTGCCAGCCATCCGGCAAGCCGCTGAAGCTCGCTCACGATCGTGCCAAACTTCTTGATCTGCGTGTGGGGTTCGTCTTTTGCTCCACCGGTCATGACGCAGACCACGACGAATTTCTTGCCGACATCGATGCCGGCGCATCGTTCCAGAATCGCTTCGATCATGTGCTCCTCCATGCGGACAAGCAGCCGGCGGCGAGTTGGGCATATTGTTCTACGGGCTCAGAAGAGGCACCAGTCAGGTGTACGTGGGCCACCGGCGGGTCAGATTATCATTCGGGGTCGAACCACCAATAAGTCCGCGACCCTTTACCTGTTCGCACCTGAAGTCTCCACCACACCTACGCTTCAGGTCAACGGAAACCCTTCTCATCCTCAGGTGCGGCTGCAGCGCGGCCATCGATGATTACCATGCGTGAAAAGAGCCAATCTGATTCGTATGGAACTACAACTTGGCGGCAATCTCTATAAGCATCGAGTACTAAGGTGAAAGCCCGACAGGACCTTTGGAATACGGAATCAGATACATCCCGTTCCGGGAGTAGTCGGTCATAAGGTGAAAGTGGTCGAAGATCGGCATGCCGAGGTTGCCCTTCACCACCTCCGAGTTCTCCGTGGTCGCGGAGTCTGCGGAGAAGTTGGTGCGAACGTTGCGGAACTCGATTCCGGCAAAGGAGAGAGAATTCACCATTGCGACCGAAGTCGGCTTCTTCCCGCCGCTTCCTCCCATCTCGGACTGTGTAACGACACGGCCGTCGAGGAGATGGAGAGTCTGCCAATAGGAAGGAAACAGGTCGAGGGCCGAGCCATTCCCGAGGTCAAAGTATGCGGGCATGGCGGGCCTTCCTTCGATAGACACTGGAACGACGCGGTTGCCAGCCGAGGGCATGAGAGACACCTGTTTCGCCCCGCTGGGTGGATTGAATGAAGCAGACGAGCGAAACGCGATTTTGCTAGCTTTGAAATCGATGTCCACGACCGCGCTATTGAACACTTCCTGTCCAAGAATCGCCGCGATCGGTAGACCAACGTTTCGGCCAATGGCATCAAGGTCCATCCGTGTAGCCGTTATGCCTGACATTGAAGCTTTGCCAAGCTGGAGCGAGACGCCTGTGCAGAGCGCTGCGGAGTCCGATCCTCCGGCCCCTCGACTCCGATCTGCCCAGTACAGTTGATGCCTGCGCCTAGGGCGACATCGCGACCGAGGACTGTCGTTTCGGCACCGCTATCCAACAGCAGTAACGCATTACGCCCATTAACTTGAGCAGGAACAAAGATGCGTTTCCCATCGACAAACTCGAATTTGATCCACCCGGACCAATCTGATTTGTCCGAAAATATCAAATGAATGGGATTTTGTGGCTCTTGGAAGAGCGCACTTTCTAGCGGCTCGTTCGCGAGGATGCTTTGAGCACTGAACGAGCTTTGACTTGCCTGATTGCTGGACCTGGTTTCTTTAACAAACGGTTGCTCCACCCCGGCGATAGGCTGCCATTGAGCGTAAACAATGAGCTGAGAGTGGCGATCAACGGTCGTTCGGATTGCCCGAAGCTCTCCGGTCTTTGGCGTGACGAGGAAATCGTAGGTGTCGGCATCGCCGAACGATACGCGGAAGACATTGTAGGAGGAGCCTTCGAATATCTCATCTGGCCTGCCTTCCACGCTGGCAGCCAGCTCACCCGCGAAGATACCGGCGAACAGAACTGCCGCATCGCGCTCATAGTGCATGGCCTCATTCTCGGAGAGCTGTATTGGCTGGCCACTGAGATTGGTACGCCACTTGTTGTCGCCCTGAACGGCGATTACCGTAGTGATCGAACCGGTTTGCCTGCGCTCCCAATAAACCCCCTGCCTTGTCAACCAAACCTGTTTGGTTCCGGCCAGGCCCCCGTCCATTACGTTGCCGGACAGGTGTATCGACCGTAGAGCCTGAAATGCCGCACCGCCGCGCCATTGAATGTACCGGCGTACAACAGCATCCGTATTCTCTGAACTGGCAGTTTGTGCATATGTAGCGATAGTCGCGCAGAATAGGAGCGATAGAGCGGCTAAGCGGTGCATTCTTTCCTCATATCGATTAGCTGAACGGCTGTCAGTTCAGAGTAACCCCTTGACCATGAATCCTCAGAAACGCTCTCCTCGAATGCTGAAGTTCTATTTTCCTTTAGTGGCTCGCCCTTTGGGTTCATAACCCAAAACCCGCAGGGCTGTACTCAGCAGAAATGGTGGTTTCAGTGAGTACAGGCAACATAAAAGAAGTATGGGTGGCTCGACTTGCCACCGTCGTGCACGGCATGGATGAGGATGAAGGTAGCGTGTTATTTAAACTCCGCCACCTTCAGTCAGGGCTTACTGCACGGGTGCTTGGCCTTGCCGCACGCGCTCTCTAACTGCGTTAGCTCGATCGACGGAAACGTATCGAGAGAAGGCAGCTTGTGCTGCCGGACCCTTCAGATGGCCCATTGGTTCCGCTATCAGTGCAGCCACCTTGGCCGGCGCATTCGAAGCGGCATCTGCCACAAGCGGAGCACTGTCCTCATCTTTCAATTCTGCAAGTTCACTAGAGCTTGTTTCATAAATAGGTTCGGCCTCAAGCTGTGTACTTTTGCATGAGGCGGGTTCTCTGATGATCTTGTTGCATGAGCAAGAAGCGGTTCGAGTTGTTGACCGAGGCGCAGTGGGAGTTG